>VYLM01000069.1_pt1 | contig 20649 bp, 17 predicted proteins | sample 5109491 | NCBI WGS metagenome assembly VYLM01 (sample SAMN12291813, study PRJNA351875) | freshwater metagenome | isolation source: freshwater lake | place: USA: Michigan, MSU3 lake | collected 2011-08-06 | reverse complement strand
ACGTGCTGACGGTTATTATTGCCAGTTTTTGATTGACGTAGAACGGCAAGAATACCATAAACCAACGGGACAAATAACAGGAATTGACTTAGGGTTAAAGGAATTTTATACCGACGCTCAAGGCAATATAGTAGAGAATCCACGTTATTTAAGAAAGTCAGAAAAACGACTTAAAAAAGCACAACGACGATTATCCAAAAAGTTTCGTCAAGGAAGGAAACAGTCTAAAAACTATCACAAGCAACGGGTAAAGGTTGCCAAGCTTCACCTTAAAGTATCAAGACAACGTAAAGACAAAGCCATTAAAGACGCTTTGGCGTTAGTCCAGTCTAATGATTTGGTAGTCTATGAAGCTTTAAAGGTAAGAAACTTAGTCAAAAACCGTAAACTTGCCAAGTCGATTAGTGATGCTTCTTGGTATCAATTCACTGAATGGTTGAATTACTTTGCCAAGATTTATCGGATTGTTTGTGTTGCTGTACCACCGCATTTTACTTCTCAAGATTGTTCAGTTTGTGGGACGAGAGTTCAAAAAACCTTAAGCACTAGAACTCATCAATGTCCTAATTGTAAAACAGTCTTAGATAGGGATCATAATGCAGCAATAAATATTCTTAAAAAAGGGTTGCAATATTTGGGAAATCATCTCAACGGTACTGTTGGGCAAACAGAAACCGACCCAAACGCCTTGGGAGAGTCCGACCTCTGGGTTTTCAGTGGAGACATTGAGAATCTAAGTTGTCTCGTTGAACAAGGAATTTCTAACAGCGATGTGGAAAGAATCCACCGTCACAGCGTAGCTTGACGGTGGGAGTATGTCAATGTAATCTCATGGCGATAGATAGTAACTTTAGGCAAATTAAATTTTTTAACTTTTCTGTTTTCTTATTGCCCAAACTAGCCAGATTGTTGTAAGCTTATGACCCAACTACAACCGGATATATTCGTTAACCACCGTCCTGATACCGATGGAGACGAGGAAGAAGACTACTTCGATTATTTTTATGATGAACCGGGTAGTGAACCAGGGACATTAATTATCGAACCGGATGCCAAACCCTCGCGGATTATTTTAATTGACTACGATGAAGATAACGCCGTTCGCAAGGTGGATATTACTCCCAATGCTTGCGCCCCCTATATTGGCACAAATACCGTGTCTTGGATGGATATTCAAGGGTTAGGGAGTGAGACGGTTTTAAAACAGGTGGGAGAAATTTTTAATCTGCATCCTTTGTTATTAGAAGATGTGGTTAATGTGCCGCAGCGTCCCAAGTTAGAGGACTATAACAATCAATTGTTAGTGATTTCTCAGATGGTGCGACTGAAAGAAGATGAAAGCGGTTTTGATACAGAACAGGTGAGTTTTGTACTAGGAAAACGCTATCTTTTAAGTTTTCAAGAGGAGGAATTACAGGACTGTTTTGAGATAGTCAGAGATCGAATTCGCACTTCCCAGGGACGAGTACGGAAATCGGGGGCGGATTATTTAACCTATTTATTATTAGACACGATTATCGATGGTTATTTTCCCGTGGTAGAACACTACGAAGATCGGATTGAGGCGTTGGAAGATATGATCATTAGTAATCCTGATCGAGATACCATGCAGGAAATCTATGATGTCCGTCGGGAATTATTGGCACTGCGTCGCTTAATTTGGCCGATGCGAAATGTCCTACATTTACTGATGCGTGACCATCATGGTATAGTCAGCGATGAAGTACAAATTTATTTTCGTGATTCCTACGACCACGTCATTCAAATTCTGGAAATTATCGAAGCTTATCGAGAATTAGCGGCGAGTTTGATGGATGTTTATATGTCCACTATGGGCAATAAATTAAACGAAATTATGAAGTTTTTAACCGTAATTTCGACGATTTTTATTCCCTTAACTTTTATCGTTGGTGTCTATGGCATGAACTTCGAGAATATGCCAGAATTAAAAGGAGAATGGAGTTATTTCCTTGTCTGGTTAGTCATGTTAGCCGTAGCGGGGGGCTTGATTTTCTACTTCTGGCGCAAAGGTTGGTTTAAACCAATTTATTCCCTGAAAGAGGAAGCAAAAACTTAGTTAACGAAGGCAGGAGTCAGGAGACTCCGAGACAGGAGACAGGAGATTATTTCTATTTATTCTTCCCACACCCCACACCCCACACCCCACCCCGACGACAAACTTTTTCAGCCAACCCTAATTATTCCACCACAAATGCGAGGATTTGGCCTTGGCAACTGCCGAAGCGAATCTGTAAACCGGACTCTAGGGGAACTTCTTGGTTATGTACCTGCTTCCAGTGGCCATCTTGGTAGATAAAAGTACCAAAACGGGAGAAATCTTCGAGAAAGTATTGATAGTCTGGATAATCGGCATTTTTACGGCAAATTATCCGACAATGGTTTTTACTAACCCATTTTTCAGTAATCTGTAGATCATTTTCCATGTCCCGTCCTATATTCATGGCACCACCACGGATTGACCATTTTCTTTCGGGACGATCAAGATAGTATAAGAAAGCGGCGGGCATGGTTCCGGAGATATTGGGCATAACCGTCGGTGATTGAGTCTCATCAAGGGTTTGCAGCAATTGCCCGTCGAATTCTGGGTGCATATAGAGAATCGGCAAAGTCCAAGCGGGTTGATTGTACTTGTAGAGGGTTAATAACTGCTGCCTGGCGATACGAACGGCCTGATCGATAGGGACTCTCGGACCGGGAAACAACTTGGACATCTGCGCTTCTTTGTCTTTGAACCCGAGGAGGCTGCGGGTAAAAATTTCGATAAAACTCAAGGCCTCGCGATCTGCGATCGCATCTCGCATGGCCAAAACTGCGGGAACGCCATGGTGAATCAAGACTTCCGCCAGACTGCTGCGGGGAATCATCTCCTGACCCGATTTAGCGGGATAAGCCCCCCAACAGGCATTAAAAACCGCTAAAATAACTTGATTTCTCACCAAAGCTTGGGCTAACTCCGTCCCGTTTAGCTGTTCCCCCGGCCGCAGAAATAGGGAACCGCCATTGGGGGCGGCGATTCCGTGACCAGCGTAGAAAAAAGCTTTATATTTACCCGTATCCAAGGCCTTGGTCAGTTCTTCGGCCCCCGGTCGAATTAGGGTATCGACTTTGACTTTCACTCCCCAATTCTGGAGGGAACCACTGCCCCCAGGGGAGATAGACCGGATGAGATTGGCGGCCTCGGATTCCAGTGCCTGGTCGGGATTAGTTTCTCCATCGGTATTAATGGCGGTGAGGTTGAGAGAACTAGCGGCGGTTTTAATCTGTTTTTCGCCGATAACTAAGAGAATATTGAGACTATTACTCGGTTTTATCGGTGGTAGTGGTTCCACATCGCTGGTGGTCCGGCTAAAGAGTATATTCGGATGCAGAGATATAGCCTGTTTACCCGCTTGCTGCATAATTTCCCAGGGCAGCAGAATTAAATAGGGATTGCGACATTCCAAGCGAATTCGCAGGGGCTGATTTTTGCCGAGAGCGATTCCCTGACTTTGGGCGAAACTTTGACCAATTGATGCTTGAAATAACCATTGCCAGAGACTAATACCTAGTTTCTGCATTAATCGACCTCCATAACTGCTGCCTTCTCCCGAAAGAGTCAGTTTAGGTCGGGAATTTCCCTCTAATTGCTCTAACATCGGCAAGGGCGGCATTTTTTCCAGACAGAACATTTCCTGCCATGCCATCCATTCCGTGGTTAGACTCTCGGTCCATTCACAGTCATGATGCACATATCCCCCCGGTAGGGGTGCTTTCGTCACCCAACGGGCGAAATTATTACTCGTGGCTAAACTAGAGATGGCTAAATTTAGACTAGGGATGGCATCATCGGTCATTGTGGTTCTTGAGAAGTCTCTAGAATCTTATTCTAGAGGATTTCTGAACAGCAAGGAAGAGTATTAAGTAGCTGGTTATAATTAAATCAAAAATAGATTTTAGGTTCGATCCCCCCTGCCCCCCTTGATAAGGGGGGTGCCGATAGGCGGGGGGATCTGAAAGTTTTTAATACCTACCTACTTAAGTCACCAATAAACAACAAAGTTCAATAATTTTTGTTTGCAAAGTTGCCAAAGGTTCTGCACCCCGCTTGAGACGATATTCTAATTCCAGAAGTATGGGCAAGGTGGCGAGAAGTTGCTTAGAAGAAAAGGATTGTATCTCTTTGCGAATGAAATATAGTCGCTTGGGATTGGCAATTTCGGCGGCGGCGGCGATATTTTTCTCGTCTTTTTCTCCTTCTTCAATTTTTAATTTTACTATTGCCCAAGTGCGAAATTGACCCCCTAGGGTGGCGGTGATAGCCAAGGGGTTCTCGTTACGATTTAATAATTCATTGACTAATTCGAGGGCCTTGCCTGTCTCCCGTTTTAAAATCGCACTAGCTAACTGTAGGCTGCTTTGATTGCTGGCATTGACTAAGCTTAAAATGTCCTTTTTGTCAATAGTTCCCGCCGAATTATTTTTAAATAAACGCAGTTTTTCTAACTCCATCCACAACAAGCGGCTGTTATTTCCCACTGATTCTGCTAAGAGTTCGATCGCATCGGGGGTTAATTTTACCCCCACTTCTTTGGCAATTTCCCTAACTCTTTGGGCAATTTCCTCGACTTTCCAAGGCGGAATTAGTTCAAATTCTTTAACCTCTGCCTGATTTTGGATAAACTTGCTCGATTTTAAGCGGGAGTCGGGTTTTTTGGCACTGGTTAATAACAGATAGGAATTTTCGGGTAAATTGGGCAAAGTGCGCTGTAATTCCTTGAAAATATCCTCAGAACATTGTTGACAAATAACCGTATCTGCTAACCAAACTAAACGATTTCCCATGCCGAAAACTGGAGTCATCGCTTGATTGAGGGCCTCGATAATTGCCTCATTGCGATCACCATTAATTTTATCATAATTGAACTGTATCCAATTGGGATCGAGAAGTTTTACTTGCAGATTTTTCACCGCTTGGTTAATAGCAAATTCATCTTCTCCCCAATAAAATATTGTCGGCATAAGTTTCTAATTATAGCAGTTAAGTAGGTAGGTGTTAAAAGTTGTCAGACACCCCTCTGATCAAGGGGGGACTAAGGGGGAATCGGCACCCCCCTTATTAAGGGGGGCAGGGGGGATCAGAAGCGAAATTTATCTTCAATTTAATTATAACTACTTACTTATCTTGAGGTGTCACTATTACCCATTTTGCCAGATTTTTACAGTTTTGTCAGCACTACCAATAATTAAATATTTACCATCGGCACTAATTACTAAAGATAACAGTTTGTCTGTGGGTTGATCAAGGGTTGCTAATTTTCCTTTGCTTGTTAAAGACAAAAACTTAATCATTTGATCCGAAAGCTTGTTTAATCTGATCAGCACAAGCAGCAGAGGATAAACCCAGAATTTCCTAATATTAACGCTGGCTATTCATAAACATAGGTAAAGACTATCTGACTCGATAATTTCCCAAATTAATCAAAAAATAGACTCGATCGACCCCAAATAACGCACAATAAAAAAGGAAATGTCAAAGGAGAATCGCAAATGTTGCCCTATATCCTAGCGGTCGTGGTGGGATTAAGTAGTCTCTACCTCCTCACCACCGCTTTTATCGCCCCCGATCGCCACCGTCAAGATGATTTTCTCTGGAGTGCGGTAGGATTATTCTATGCCCTTGTCCTCTGGTTGTGCGCGGGAAGGATTACAGGCGCTATCCTCCTCGGACAAGCTGCCGCGGCCATATTATTTATTGCTTTTGCTTGGCAAACTCTCAAACTCAGACAAGCACTTTTTTATCCCGACAAACCGGTTAAATTATTTACTATTGTCGGTTGGTTAGGCAATCGTCTGGGGAAAGTTACTCCCTCTCAATCTCCTAAAACTAAAGCTAAACCTGAGAAAGTAGCAGCAAAAGTTAAAGAAAAGGTTAAAGAAACGGTTGATCCCGTTGTCGAAACAGCGGCAGCTATCGGGGAACCTATTACAGAATCAGTGACAGAAATTGCGGAAAAAGCTCAAGAAACGGTTGCCCCCGTTGCCGAAAAAGCCGCAGCTATCGGGGAAACTATTACAGAATCAGTGACAGAAATTGGGGAAAAAGCCGAAGAAATTATTGATGATGATGAAACTTTCGATGATTTCGATGATTTCGATGATTTTGATTTGGCAATAGAAGAGATCAAACCCTCCGAAAATGCCCCAGAAATTCCCCCAGAAATTCCCCCGACTGAACCTGTCGCAACTGTTGAAGTCGAAACTATTGCCGTTAGCGAAACGGTGATTATTGAAGTTACCGAGGAAGATTTGTCTCCAGAAGAAAATATCGAAAAAGATACTCCCCCAGAAACTCGCTCAAAAAGTGAAGAAAATTCCCCCCCAGAGGAAGATTTGCCCCCAGAAAAAAGTATCGGAGAAGATACTCCCCCAGAAACTCGATCGCAAAGCGCAGAAAATCCCCCCTCATCGGATTAAAAATTAAGACTATTGAGCGGGTAGGTTAGGCAATAATTACCCAAGAAATGGTTCTTCGTTACTTGGTATGGTTCGATAGGGGGGGCATAAATCGACTAAATCCTTATCTGGCAAGAGACTTAATTGATTAGTTCGTTCTAGATCAAAAACAGTTGACAAAAATTGCCAAATGTCTTTCTATATAAGGGTTACATTTATTATAACCCCCGTCCATTGCATAACACAAACCGAAGAACCATGATTCCCTGACTTTTCCACTGTTTATAATGCCAGAACATGGTGGAGTAGGGAGAGAAATCTTTCGGGAATTCCCGCCAATTACAGCCATTTTTGAGTTGATAGAAAATCCCATCTAAAATCTGTCGTTTTGTCCCTTTCGGGGGGGCCAGTCAATTTCTTCTTTGGCAATAGCGGTTCTGCGATAGACTACTCTTCATTCGTCATACTACTTGAGTAGATTTTAGCTTACTCCTCTATTGATTTTCGGGGACGACTAGACGGTGGCGCATTCACTGACGGGGTTCAGACCAAAGTATTGCCGTTAAACAGGCTACAGACTCTCTTCCCTGAAACCTATAATGGACAAGGTTTTCGCTTCACCTTTTCAGCCTAGCATCTACATTATAAAAGATACCAAATGGGTTCTATAATAGATTTGGTGGTTGGGAGATTAAAGCCTCAATATCAAACTGGGTAAGCATTCTTCCTTGATTTTTCCAATCGGGTCTAAAAAAATGATCATGCCTTCAAATCCTTTCACTATTGGTCAACGAGTTACTCCTGAAAATTTCATTGGAAGAAAGACATTAATCAGGAGAGCATTGCATCAGATTAGAAGCCGTAGTTCTCTAGCGGTTTGGGGTGGTCCGGGTATGGGCAAATCATCTTTTTTAAAACTGCTAACATATCCTATTATCTGGGAACAATGCGGGCAAGATTATAACCAAGCAGTTGTTGTATTCATTGACTGTCAAAGCCTGGAACCTTTTAAGATTTCTGATTTTTGGCGCAATATTTTAGTAACAATTAAGAATAATTTTTCTTTCTTAAAAACCAGTATTGATACTCTTTCAGAAAAACCAGAAGCCACGGTTAATGATTTGCTTATTATCTTGCGTTTACTTAAGGAACAGGGTAAATTTTTAGTTTTACTTATCGATAATTACGATGTAACCTTACGTCCCAATTCCCAATATACGAAAGCTGATATAGATACCTTCGTCAGTCAGTGTCGTACCCTGGCTCAATCCGAGGAGCAAAATATCTCGATAGTTGTGACTTCATCTCGTCGGTTGAGTCAAATTGGTCCAGAACTTACACCTGATAAATCACCTTGGTATAATGGTTATTTATTTGAAAATCTTAAGCCTTTTACTAATCAGGAAGTAAACCTTTTACTCGATAGAAGTGAGAGTCTATTGGGTTGGAAACAAGCTATCCGTAAAATTGCTGATGGTAATCCAGCTTTACTGCAAAATGCTTGTTTCTTATTATATGAAGAATTGGTTTCGGGAAATAACCTTAATGAGAAAAAATTTATTCAAGAATTTCAAACAAACACTTTACACTTATTTCAAGCTATTTGGCAACTGTCCACTGAAACAGAGCAAAATTTGTTAATGTTACTGGCTTTATCCCAATTAGAAGGCAAATTAGGGAGGAATCGATACGCTCTCGGTGGAATTGAAGCGATTTTCAGTCAAAAAGAAATAGAATTAAATAATTTGGTTGAGCGAGGTATCTTAAAGAAGGTAGAGGGAGAAGAAAATACTACTTATTCTTTCTGCTCATCTATAATGGAGTGGTGGGTGATTAAGCAAATCGAGAATAGCCAGGAAGAGGAGTTGAAAAAACGACAAAGAGGATTCCTTAATTTAATGAGCCGCCAACAGACGACAAGAGTTAATACTGCTATTCGTTGGCTATGGCAAAATAAAGATAAGATAGCATCTATCATTGAGCAAGTAGGGGGGTTATTATCATGATGACAACACAAACAAGGCACATAAATCCCTATATTGTCGGTCGTCCCATTTATGACCGAGAGTCATTTTTTGGCCGACGGAAACTTTTTAGATTTATTGAAGATAATCTCAAACAAAATACACAAGTTGTTTTGCTGCATGGTCAAAGACGTATTGGTAAATCTTCTGTACTCATGCAAATTCCTAATTTTGTGGGACTAGGTGAGTTCGTGTTTATCTATTTTGATTTGCATGATAAAACGCGACTACCACTTGACAGTATCTTACAAAATCTTGCTTCAACTATTGCTGATAAGTTGAATATTCCTCAATCAGAATCTTTGTCCTTGAATTATAAAACGGTTTTCTCTGATGAGTTTTTACCTCAAGTAATTGAGGTCTTAAAAGAGCAGAAACGAAAAATGGTTTGGTTATTAGACGAATTTGATGTTTTAAATGATCAAACACCTGATTCCCCAGTTGAATCTTTTTTCCCTTATCTGGAAACTCTTATCGGTCAATACAATAATTTATTTATCATTCCAGTAATAGGAAGAAGAGTAGAAGATTTAACCAACTTAAAAAGCTTATTTAGACAAGCTGTTAATCAAGAAATTGGCTTATTAGAAAAATCAGATGCTAAAGCATTAATTACTAAACCTGCTGCACATTATTTAAACTATGATTCTCAGGCTATCGATGCAATTTTAGAATTGAGTTCAGGTCATCCTTATTTTACTCAAGTGATATGTAATGCTCTTTTTTTACAAGCTGAAGAAGAGGATAAGTCAGAAATTACCTGTGATGATGTTACTAAAATTGTCGATGATGCAATTGAAACTGCTGAAGGAGGACTAGCTTGGTTTCGAGATGGATTACCGATTCCTGAAAGAGTTGTTTTTTCAGCAGTAGCGCAAGCGGAGAAAATGGCTGAGAAGAAAAATAATTCAGTGACAGAAGAACCTTTAAAACTGCTCAGAGAATATGGAGTTATCATAACAGAAGCTTTAAATAAAGCTCCGGAAAATTTAGTTCAATGGGAATTTTTAGAGAGAGTAGAAAATTCAGAATTTCACTACAAAATTAAAGTTAAGCTAGTTCGTTATTGGTTGGTTAAACGCTATCCTTTAAGACAGGCTATCTGGGATTTAGAAAAAGTTGATTTAGATGCTTGCAGACTTTTTGAATTGGCCGAAGATATAGCTGAGAATCGTAATTTATCTACTTCTTATATCTATGAACAAATTTCACAAATAAATCCCAATTATTTTACGGTTTTATTTAAATTAGCTGAAGATTATCTTGACACTAAAAACTATCAACAAGCATTAGAAAAATATAACAGAGCATATAAAGTTGAGCCCACACGAGCTTATGAAGGGTATGAGCTAACGCGAAAAGAAAAATATAAAATTTGGTGGAACAAAAACCGATTAACATTAGCTTTATTATCTGTATTTTTACTAACAATAAGTGTTACTATTAATCTGTTCCAACTGTCCCAAGTACAAACACAACTTAAAGAAAAAAAAGCCAGACTTGCCGAATTAAAAGAACTAAAAGAAGAAAATGCCAGACTTACTAAACAAGTAAGAGTATTTGCTCCTACTCCTATACAATCCAAAAGCACTAATGCCACAATTGTAGGAAACCCAGGGAAGACAAATATTCGCAGTGGTCCTGGTTTAGAATATGCACCAAGACATATTGCCTATCCAGGCGATCGTGTTCAAGTTATCGAATCTGCTAGAAATAGTGATAACTTACCCTGGTACAAAATTTATTTTCCCCAATCGGGGGCTGATGGATGGATTGCTGGTAATTTACTTTCTATTGACCCCATAACTAATGCTAAAGTTAGCGGCACTCCAGGAACCAAAAACCTTCGTTCTGGTGCTGGAACTTTTTATGGGGTGGTAGGAACTGTCCGTACAGGCGATCGTGTGCAAATTTTGGGTAGTAGCTATGATAAAAATGGTTATCAGTGGTACAAAGTCTATCATCCTCAGTCCGGTAAGACAGGCTGGATTGCTGCTGATCAATTAATTAGTTCTGACTAGCTCTAGTGTGATTTTTCATCTACTACAACTAATATGAAATCTTTTATTTCAGCTTTTCGATATTTTATTATTCCTATAATTGTTGTAATGGGTGTATCGATTTATTTAGGGTTTAAACAGCCGACTGAACCGCCAACCACTGCGATAGTTTCTACCTCGCCTTCAGTTTCTTCTACTTCTCTAATTTCTCCTGCTCCTATCCCCAAAAATACTCTAACGCCTCCCTTACTCGGCTACTAACATTATTGTCCGTTGTCTTTTAACTCAGCGTCGGGTTTTGAAGGGTTGTCATCCGTTGTGATAATTGTACCAGAAGGCAATTGATAGCCTGTTAAATTCCCTTGTTTCCACCACCTCCAAGCCGTTCGATAACTTATTGCTGCTTTTTTTGCATAGTCTGATCGTCTCATGTCTATATATTACTATGCCTGACTATATCTGACTATATTTATATTGAAACTTTACAATACCTAGACTCTCTCGTTGACAAAAGGTCATTAGATAAAATTCTAGCGTTAAAACCAAAAATGTTGGGTTCTTCGTTACTTGGTATGATTCTATAGGGAGGCATAAATCGACTAAATCCTGATCTGGCAAGAGATTTAATTGATTAGTTCGCTCCAGATCGCAAACAATTGACAAAAATCACAGTAATGTCTGTTTCTATAAGGGTTTCATCCCTTATAACCCTGTCCGTTGCATAAGACAAACCTAAGAACCCAAGAAATTAACTAATTAATTTAACCTTCACCCCCCACCCAGTCAAACCAAGTTGACAATATGACTTGAAAAATTAATTTAATTCGATGGTTTTATTTTCTCAGTACACAGGGATAGAGCTTCTCGTTTTTCGGGACGATTTCCGAGATAATCTTCTAACCAAAAACAACCTCGATCGAGCAATTTTTGTAAATAATTATATTCTGTTTCTAAGGGCCAGCGATGCTTTTGACCATCCCTAGAAATAATCACAATTTCTTGACCATCAGGACTAAAAGTGATCCCATAGACGATATCTTCTTCTATTTTAAACTCCGAGCGCAAATTTCCGTCCATGTCCCAGCGTCTAGCTGTACCATCCCTTGAAATAGCGGCAATTTTTTCACCATCGGGACTAAAACTAACTCCATAAACGGGAAAAGAATCAGTTTTAATCTCCTTTAAAAGATTGCCCTGCAAATCCCAAATTTTAATCTTTCCCCGAGTAGCGGTAGCAATTTTTTGATGATCGGGAGAAAACACCAAATCATAGATAATATTATCATCGGCTGTCCAGGAATTAATTAATTGAGGCCGATAATTACCTAAATGCCAGTATTGAACTTTTCCCTCGCTTGTTCCCGTGATTATTGCTGTTCCCTCTCCATTAAAAGCAAGACTATAAATCGGTACTTGACTAGCAGTAAATTCTTGAAGCATTGTTCCTTTTTGACTCCAGATTTGTACTTTTCCATTTCTTCCTGTAATCGCTATCTGATTACCATCAGGATGAAAAGCAATACTATAGATTGAGCGCATTTTTGTGGTAAATTCTCTAATTTTTTTCCCCTGGGAATCGAGTAAAGTAATCTGACCATCTTTATTAGCAATAGCGATAATATTGCCCTGGGAATTAATGCTAACGCTGGTATTATCGACCCTAGTTTTATTTAAATTGTTCAGCTGCCAAATTTTAGCCGTTTCATCACTCGATCCAGTTACCACCTGTTTTCCATCTTGACTAAATACAGCAGTAAAAACTGATTCTTGATGTCCTCTAAGAGTAGTTATTTCTTCCCCTTGCAGTCCCCAAATTTTAGCACTACCGTCACTAGATGCAGTAATTATAAACTTGCCATCAGGACTAAAATTCACACTGTTGACAAAATCTTGATGTCCCCGGAAAGTAGCTCTTAAATTTCCCTGTAAATCCCAGATTTTAGCAGTTTTATCGGCCGCTGCCCCGGCAATTTTTTGACCGTCGGGACTAAAATTAACACTATAAAAAGCCTCAATATTTTCTTGACCTAAACTCAAGATAATTTTACCTGATAAATCCCAGATTTTAATCGTACCATCCCGGGAAGCGGTGGCAATTTTTTGACCATCGGGACTAAAACTAGCTGCATCTATCGATCTTTTATGTCCCTTAAATACCTGTAAAGTTTCACCTGATAAATTCCATAATCTAGCGGTTTTATCCCTGGAAGTGGTGACAATTTTTTGACCATCGGGACTAAAACTAACACTATAAACTGATTCTTGATGGTCAGGATAGGTGACTAAATTTTGCCCTTGCAAGTTCCAAATTTTGGCGGTTTTATCTTCGGAAGCGGTAGCAATTTTTTGACCATCGGGACTAAAACTAACACTATAAACTGCTCCCTGATGACCTGTCAAAGTTTGAATATTCTCACCTTTTTGATTCCAAATTTTTACCGTTCCATCTTGAGAAGCAGTGGCTATTTTTTGACGATCAGGACTAATACTAACACTATAAATAGTTCCCCGGTGTCCTTGCAGTTGGTTTTTTTCTTGAATACGATCTAAAATTTGTTGTAGGGTAATAATTGGACTGGTAGCGGGATATTTACTCAAGGTTTGCCCATCAGTAACGATATTTTTTAAACTATTGACTGCTTGCATCGCCGCAATTAAAGATTCTAATTGTTCAAATTTAAATTGTTGCCAATCACTATCACCCTTGCGCTGTAATTGAATACCTAATTGAGCGGTTTCTACTTGCTGCCACGCTTGTTTTACCTGAATAAAAGCTAAGAGAGAACCCAAAAGAGAAGCAATTAAAATTACCGAGCCAATTTGAATTCTTTTCGTAGCTTTTTGGTGAGCAATTGCTAGAATTTTATTAGCTTGTCTCTGAGTTTCTAGGCTAATTTCTGCCTCTCTTTTATCAAGATTTTGACTAGCAGTTAAAAACTGATAATCAAGATTACTTAAGCTTTTACCCTGAGACCAATCGAGAGCATTATTTAAAGCTTTTCCGCGTAAAAGCCGCGATTCATCGCTATAATTAGACCGTTGCCATGCGGCGATCGCTTCTGAGTAGGGACGCAATTGCTCTAATTGTTTTTCCACCCAATTGAGATTAAATATTTCTCGATAAATAGGATTATAAACTACTAATTGATTATCCTTTTTTACCACCAACCCCGATAACCTTAATTCCCCTTGTTCTGGACTATCATCGCACAGGATTGATCCCTTTTCTAAAATTTGTTGATAGATGCCTAACAAACGACCTGCTTTATCTTGATTTCTTAACAAGCGATCGGCAATAGTTCGCAGATGCACTGGTTCATCTTGAGATTCCCAATTATTAATAATTCTTTCTTTGATCAGCGTCTCAATATCTAAATTAGTTTCCAGCAATAGCTGACAGATTTTCTGGGTTAAAAATGGCTGTCCTCCCGTCCAAAAAATAATTTTTTCTAAGCAGTCGGGTTGATAATTACTTTGACCGGATAATCCCGCAGCTAGAGGAGCAATTTCTGCAAGATTAAATCCCGTTAATTCGATCGCTTGGCCGATATTAAAAGATGTTTGCGTCTTTTCGCGAATTAAATCTGCTGGGGTAGCCACACCGAATAAAGCAAAAGTAATTCTTTCATACTGGGAATTTTCCGCTCTTTGGTTATAACAATAACGAATCAGGGAAAAAAAGTCATCTAGAGAAAACTGTAAACTGAGAATTTTATCAATCTCGTCAATAAAAATATATATTTTCTCTCCCCGACAATAAACTAATAAAACTTCCTCAATAAATTGTCCCAAACGCTGCACGGGGGGTAAATCCTCTCGCTCGCGCAACCAGGATTTAAGATTAATTTTTCCCGTCAGATTAAATCCTAAAAACAAACGGGTAATCACGCCGTTATACCATTGGGATAAATTATCATTACTACCAAGACTGGTTATATCTACGGACGCGCAATCCCTGCCCAATTGCTGTAAAATATGAGTTACTCGTACCCTTAAACTGGATTTGCCCATCTGACGACAGTTGAAAACGTAGCAAAATTGACCATTTTTCAACGCCGTTAACAGTTCTTGATCGGCATTTCTCTCGATATAGGTAGGATGGTTATAAGCAAGACTACCCCCGACACGATATTGATAATTCATGATTCTTAAACAAAATTATTTCAATGTCACCAAAAGAAATAAAATAGACAATTGTGATTTAGATATCTATAATGCAAGGATAATCGCTATTGACAACCTATCCCCAAGGCAATTATGAAGAAAACTTTTTTCACCTCCATCGCCGTCAGTGCCACCCTCGTCAGTGGTATTGTTTTAGGTACTCTTGATGCCGGCAGCGCTTCCGCTTGTGCTTTCGCTAAAGGTAAAAGCATTTTTGGCAGCAATACCACCTTCCATGTGGATCCTAACAAACTTATTTTAGGGGTTGCCGCCGCTACAGGAGCAATCACCCTAGCTGGTGTTTTAAGCTACCGTCGTTTTCACTCTGCGCAGCCTCCTGAAGATACCACCGGTAACCTGCCGGCGGTATTTCCTATCCCCATTCCCCCCGCAGCTTTAAATCAGGCAGTGGAAGTGGAAGAAGCGGCAGAAACCAGCAAAATCTCCTAAAAATCCGCTAGATTTCCTCAAAAAAGGTGTTGGCATCCCCGCAGCTTTCCCGCTAGGCAACACCTTTTTCTGGCTAATTGTGTCCCAGTTATCAGAATTTCCAGCCATTTTTAAGTTATGTTAAAAGGTGCAACCCTACCACCAGAGGTAAAGATGGGCAACTCCACCACATTTTCCGACACCCCACTTCACAAAGATCATCACACTTGGGAGCATTTAAAACAAGCCATCGCCGCCAGTTCCGGTTTTCGGCGTTGGCAGCAAGAACAACTAGAATCAGGTAAAAATAGAGACGATGCTGATGCTCGCATTTGTTCCTATCTACGCGAAACTTTAGAAACTTTAGCCTACTAGATTGATGCTCCCCAGCTATGACGGCATGGGGACTTTTTTTGTCCGTTTAAGCTAATTTGCAGGCCTTATTTTCTGCGAGCTTCGTAACCCAATAACCAGACAAAAGCGACAATTAAAGGCAGGAAATAATAAATAGCTCGATAGGCGATTAAAGAACCGAAAAGCTCGGCATTAGATACATATTCGGGGCGTAATCTCAGCATGATAAACTCAAAAACACCTATTCCCCCCGGCACATTGCTTAATACCCCTGCTGTCATGGCAAATACATAGAGACCGAAAAATCCTAAAAACGAAGTATTATGGTTGTCTGGGAGTAGAAGATATAGAACTCTAGCGGCTAATATCCAATCAATAAAAGTCAACAAAATCAAAGCCAAGGAAAGAGTCCAAGAGGGTAAATAGATATTTTCTTTGCCGATTTTTATCGGTTTTTTATAAGTGAGAGTCAAGAAAAAATAGCCCGTAACCAGCAATAAAAAAATTACTCCTAAAGGTTTAGTAGTTAAAAAAGGTAATTTTAAAAGTTGAGGAATCCGTTGGGGATCAACGAGGAAACTTACACCACCAATCCCTAACATTCCTAACCAAAAGCTTAAATGGGTAAAAGTGATGACTTTGGCAATATCCACCACCCCCACCCCCGCAGGAGTATAGAAACGATAACGGATCGCTGTCCCAGAAAATAAGGTTAAACCAATGGTATTACCAAGGGCATAACTGATAAAAGCAGTACGGATAATAGTGCCTAAAGCTAAGGGATGATTAATATAATAAAAACCTAGGCGATCATAACCCGTCATCGACAAATAACCCAAAGCCATCCAAAAAACAGCTTCTAGCTTACGACTTGTGGTAATATGATCCAAACTAGCCAAGAGTTGGGCAAAAGTGTAGTGTTTAAATTCTTGACTAATTGCCCAGACCGCTAGAATAAACAAACTCAAGGACAGGATAATCGGAGCAAAACGCAGGATTTTTTTATACATCTTATTTTTTACTAATTAAAATGAGAAAATCAAAGCTAGATTTAGCTAACCATTTAAATCGATCCCGAAAAAGGAAATATAATAAATTCTTGACTTCCTCCTTATATTTAACAACTATTCTGGTTTTATGTTATCTAGTTTATCTCAATCTTCCTTGGTCTTTCCATCTTTTTGTGCGTTGGGCGACTAAAGGGGGTGATTTAGACAAAATTCCTGCCAAATTTTATGCAGAACTTAATCAATTATGTTTGAGGGCAGATAGTAGGGGCAAAGTAAGAACGAGAAACTATACAGAATATACAGAAATTGCCGAATCTCTTGGTACATTTAGATGTACTTTAGTTAATGGTGGTCAAGAGTGGTTAATAGAAGATTATAAATCTTTTAGTTCTGCCGATGAAGCGATTTTAGGCACTCAGTTGGCGGTTTTTATCACCGAGATTTTGGGAACAGGTTATAGTTATAGAATTCGCGCTCGTATTCCCAGATACTAACGAGCAAATAACTCCTGAAAAAAAACCTTAAACCTAGGGATGGGTTCTGCACCCATCCTTAGAAAAAATTAGTTTTCCGATAGGGGTTTGGATCGGGAAGGCCGAGGGATAGGGGATTGTCCGGGGGCAAAAGGTCGCTTTTCTCCTTCCCCTTCCGGTCGAGAATATCTATCGGCCGAGGGATGACGATTTTTATCAAAAGGCTTTTTAAAACCTCCCTTACCCATCGGTTTTTTCTTACTGGCAAAACCGAGGTCTAAACCTTCCAAAATGGTTAAGGCATCTCCTTTCAGTTGTATCTGAAAATCCCAAAAACGACCGATCGGTTTACCTGGTAAAGTGCCGCGCAATTTTAGTTTAAAAAACTTGGGTTTGTCCGCTTCAGTTTTGGGCATCTGTCGGATTTTGACCACTACCGCTTGATTTTCCCGTTCAGTAAAGATGACTTCGCCTCGAATTGAAAAATAACCCGGGGTAGAAGCGAGGAGAGGCTCTATCTCCTGATCATCCTCTTTTTTCAGGGTTTCTGGTTCCCAAACACCGACAATCTGAACATGAAGGGCATCATTTTCCTGACGGGTGCGGGGATAAACCACCCAAAGATGGGGTTTTTCCAGATCGAGATGATTTTTAACCAAACTGATCACCCGACCGAGAATCACAGAATCGATCAGAGTACCATCGGCAGTTAAAATATTGCCTTTAGTTAATTGTTCCTCCGATCGCTGATAATGGCCATAGACGAGACCGATCGCCCGATACTGCCGCAGATGACTGGGAGGGGGGATCGGTTGTTGACGTTTGACTTCTTCGGGGGTGGCTGACTCTACGGCTGAGTCAGCCTCAGTATGGGGGGACTCAAGGGGGACTTCCTGAAGTGGAACTTCAGGAGTCGGGGGGGTTTTCGGTGATTCGGTAAACCGATTCCCAGGACGATTCATATCACACTCCTAGCGGCGGAGACACATAGTAAATTAGTAATCAAGCAAGTCAAAAGCGCGATCTGGGGGGTTGCAATAACCCTCTAGGGCGAATCTACTGGCATCTAATATATTAAGAACCATGATCTTTTGACTGTCAACCCAGTCAAAACCCTTTTGAGTCTTGACTGTCTGCCCATTGTACTCATTGACACTCCCATCGCGCTCATGCGAGGGATTCTTGGTTCAACGAGTCCACTTAAACTAGATACCTTGCGTTATCCAACCCAGAGGTGGTTCTCTCCCCAAGCATTACTTTTCGTATGCCCTACGATAGTCCCCCCTTGCCTCCCCCCCCTGCCCCCGACATCGGGGGGGGGTTGGGGGGGCAAGGGGGGTACAAAATTTGCTTGAATTGAAACGTTAGCTTCAAATACTGCTTTGTCTAGTTCCTGTAAAGATTTTACCTACTCACGGGTGAGAAACTAGAACTATTGAGTAGAACCCCATATCTTTAATTGTCAAGGTGCAGATAGCGTAGTGATTAGACTACATGGGTTTTTAAAGCGGTTGATTACCCTATCCGCTATACTCATATAGTAGCTATTTAGCCTAAGTAGGTCAAGACCCTTAAAAGAAGAAGTTATTCGAGATTTTTTCAGGAGACTGGACGCTTATTTTTAACCGTGCTTCGTATCATTGAGCCTTGACATTGAAGCCCCTCTAAATGTGTCGAAGTGCTGTTTTGTATTGGCGCTTGGTTTCATCCCGTCGCACTAAGCGCTTCGGGTCTTCACCCCGACATTTGAGATAAAGAGCGACGAATTCGATCGATCCCCTGATCAAATCTCCAGATTTCCATAACATTTTCCTGTCTGTCCCCTCGCACCCCAGTGTATGAAAGCCTCTCTCTCTAACCGTCGTTGGCTGTCCATCGGTCTCATCCTGATGTTATTTGCCTTGCTGTCTTTCTCAATCATGCCGCTATTGACTTCTATTCTCCAGAGTCAGCACTCCTCGGGCCAGAGTCATCTGTCCGCAGTGAAACAAGAGGAATTAGCCAGTCAAGCACTGGGTTATCAGATGGTTTTAGAGCGTGAACTCGATAATCAGACGGCTTTGCGGGGATTATTAGATATTCGCCTACAGCAGGGCGATTTAAAGCAAGCGATCGAACCTTTAGAAAAATTAGCGCAACTTAACCCCCAACAATCCGATTATCTACTACTTTTAGCGGAAGCAAAACAGCAAATAGAGGACTATGCAGGAGCCACAGCCAGTTATCGCAGCCTTTTGGCCTCCCATCCCCAAAATCTACGGGCCTTAACTGGATTAACTAATTTATTTCTCAGCCAAAACCGCCATAACGAGGCGATTAGTCTAGTCAAAGACACGATTGATCGTGCTTTAAAAGCCGCTGCCGATCCCAATAATCCCGCTAGTTTAATCGATATCGTTTCCGTTCAGTTACTTTTAGGCAAAATCTATTTTGAGCAGCAAAATTATCCGGAAGCTTTAAACACCTATAAACAAGCTCAACAGATGGATGTTAACGATTTCCGACCGATTTTAGCGACGGCGATCGTACTAAAAGAACAGGGCAAAAATCAAGAGGCTCAACCCCTCTTTCAAGAGGCTCTCAGTCGCGCTCCTTTTGCCTACAGAGAGGAGATTCAGTCCCTAATCAGGAGTCAGGAGATAGGAGTCAGGAGATAGGAGATAGGAGATAGGAGATTATTTTATTTATTCTCCCCACACCCCACACCCCATACCCCACACCCCACTTCCCATAGTTTTGTAACGGCAATTTTTGCTAAAAATCAATAAATGTAAACTTTAATCACAAGCTCGATCGAGTCCCGACAAAGGTGTTATATTAAGAACATAAAGGCACAAGGGAAGCGACTCAACTTCCTTTCAGGCAAAAAGACCTAGAGCCTGTGCCACCTGCTCTAGCTCAACGCAACAGCTAAATCGGACGCAGATTCTCAAAGTTTGTAAAGTAAAGTATGGTTTCGCCTCTGTTGCTCGATATAGGACAGATGGAGTGAGCCGTAATCAGCACCTGAGTCGGTAAACTGAGAAATCTTGATAGTTGACAGATAGACTGTTGTGGTTTCCGTAAACCTCTATTATTTTGAGTCCGTTAATTTTTTAGGAGTCCATATCGTTTGTACAAGATAAAGCCCGCCTCCCTAGGCGGGCCTATTGTGTTTTTAGAAAACCGCCACGAGATATTCCTGTAACTGCAATTGATAACCTGCCTGTCGCTGACAGGGATAATCAAGGGAAAACTCAGGTAAAGCTAATAGAGAACTTTTTTGACAACTAACTAAAGCCACATCGAAACGACAGGTTAAATCGGACCATTGGGGATAAAAGGAGAGAAATATCTGGGCAGCCTCGTAAATTCTCCCCTGTTTACGGTCATCGATTGCTAATTTGCCCCCTAAATCCCAATTGCCGGCGCTGCGGGTTTTCACCTCGACAAAAGCGAGAATCGCCTGAGATTTAGATAAGACGATTAAATCGATTTCACCGCCGCCACTACGCCAACGACGCTGGAGGATATGCCATTGCTGTAATTGCAACCAATCCGCCACCAAATTTTCGCCCAATTCCCCCACGGTTGTCATATTCAGTGAACAGTTATCAGTAAACAGTTATCAGTGAACAGGGAACAATATTGATTAGACCTCCTGCAAAAGTCTTATTCAGCTACTTGATGATAGCCTAAAGCAAGTTCATAGTTGTAAATGCCAGCGATTAAATTAAATCTCAGACCAAAACGCCGTCTCCGA
>VYLM01000073.1_pt1 | contig 20812 bp, 17 predicted proteins | sample 5109491 | NCBI WGS metagenome assembly VYLM01 (sample SAMN12291813, study PRJNA351875) | freshwater metagenome | isolation source: freshwater lake | place: USA: Michigan, MSU3 lake | collected 2011-08-06 | reverse complement strand
CTTCGGAATCCATTTTATGTTGGTTCTCATAAACGCTAAGTCGCTTGGCAACAGCAATCAAAGCATCTAAAGATGATGTATATTGAATGGTCTGTTTACGCATTTTTCTTTTACTCCAAAATAATGATATTTTGATTATAAACGATCGCGCTCAAACAAAAACATAAATCGTAGTGGACTGACACACCTAATTTAGGTGTAGGGTGCGTATTTGCGGCCATCAATTCGGTCAAAAAACCAAAATTAACAATCCGCCGTAACGCACCACCTCTATCATTAAATTGGTGCGTTATGCTATCGCGCTTCACACCCTACTGGCTAGTCTTTGTGTCTTTGTGGTTATGATGAATCAATCAACTCCCAATACTAATCAATCTATCCCCGTAGAGATAATTGCTTCCCGTAATTTCATTGATTGGTTAGAGTCTCAGCAGATTAGTCTGGCTTTTACTACCTATCAAAGTTCTCGACTGATGTTTTTAGGAGTTAACCCCCACAGGGGGATGTCGGGATTTGAGCGGATATTTGACCGCGCCATGGGTTTATATACTACCCCAGAAAGGATTTATCTTAGTTCCCGCTATCAAATCTGGCAACTAGATAATGTGCTATCATCCCCACAGCTTTATGATGGTTACGATAAACTTTATATCCCCCGCATTAGTTATACTACTGGGGATTTAGATATTCACGATTTGGCAATAGAAAATCTCTCTGAAAGAATTATATTTATCAGTACCATGTTAAATTGTCTGGCGACAGTCAGCGATCGCCATAGTTGTATTCCCCTATGGAAACCGTCGTTTATTTCCGCTTTAGTCAATGAAGATCGTTGTCATCTCAATGGTTTAGCTTTGGTAGATGGGAAGGCGCGTTATGTTACCGCTTGTAGTCAATCAGATGTGGTGGATGGGTGGAGAGACAGAAGACAAACTGGCGGTTGTGTCATTGATATTCAGTCTAATGAAGTGATTGCTACTGGTTTATCTATGCCTCATTCTCCCCGATTTTATCAGGGTAAGTTATGGTTATTAAATGCGGGTACGGGTTACTTTGGTTATATTGATCAAGACAAAGGCATTTTTGAGCCTGTTACTTTTTGTCCTGGTTTTCTGCGTGGTTTAGCATTTGTCGGAAATTATGCCATTGTTGGATTATCTAAAAATCGTGGGGTAGATAAGACTTTTTCGGGGTTAATCTTAGATGATAATTTAATGGCTAAAGAAGCAGATCCTCGCTGTGGTCTGCTAATTATTGATTTGAAAACAGGTGAAGTTGTTCACTGGATACGCTTAGAAGGTACCATTTCTCTAAATGAAAACTACACATCGAATTTAAGTCACCCTTTTTAAGGGGGATTTAGGGGGATTTAGGGGGATTAAACTTCTGTAGTCAGACTTTGGAGAATTGGTATTAGAAGGAGTTAAACGTCCCCAAGCTTTAGGATTCCAAAATGATGACATCAGTAAAATTATTACTCTCGATCCTATTTCTCCTTTAGTTGGAGGAAATATAGCAAATAATCAGCCTGATACTTCGCCAGCAGATACCCTTTATCAGCAAGCATACACCTTGCAAAAACAGCTTAAGCTTGAAGAAGCGATCGCTCTCTATCAACAATTAATTAATCAATCTCCCCAATATGCAGCTGCTTGGCATCAGTTGGGGGTAATCATGGATAGTTTAGGACAAATTGATCAAGCTATTTTGGCTTATAAGCAAGCTTTACTTATTAACCCTAATTATGCAGAAAGCCACAATAATTTAGGAATAATAGCAGTTAGCAAGGGAGATTTAGACGAGGCGATTATTTGCTTTAACCAAGCTATTCGTAGCGATCAAAACTATGCTTTTGCTGAGAATAATTTAGGTTTAGTCTTACAAATGCAGGATAAGTTAGGGGATGCTGGGGTCAAGTTTCAAGAAGCAATCAGGAAAAACCCTAATTATCCAGAGGCACACTTTAATTTAGGCAATGTGTTACAACTACAGGGAAAAACTGAAGAAGCGATCACTTATTTTCAAGTAGCAATTAAGCTTAATCCTAAATACATTAAAGCTTACAATAGTTTAGCTTTAGCGTTAGGAAGACAGGAAAAAGTAGAAGCAGCTATGAGCGTATTTAAGCAAGCTTTAGCCATTCAACCTAATTCCCCAGAGGCTTTTACTTGCTTATTTTCTATGAAGGAAATGACTTGTAATTGGGAGACAAGAGAAGCTGATTTAATTCAACTTTGGCAATTAACAGAAAAACAGTTACAAGAGAGAAAAACTACCGCAGTAACTCCCTTTGATAGCTTATATAAACCTTGGTCTGCTACTCAACAGTTAAAAGTAGCTTCTAACTATGCTCAAGAAATTAAAAGACAATTAGCATTGATTACTAAACCCCTCAAATTTAACCATTCCCGCACCCGATCTGGACGATTAAAAATAGGTTATTTATGCCATGATTTTCGTAATCATCCTACCAGTCATTTGATGCAAAGTGTCTTTGGTTTACATGATCGCAATAACTTTGAAATAATTGCCTATTCCTATGGTCCTGATGATGGTAGTGAATATCGTCGTCGCATTGCTAATGATTGCAATCAATTTTATGATATTGCTACTTTATCAATTACGGAATCTGCACAACGTATTTTTCATGATGGGGTGCATATTTTAGTTGATTTGATGGGATATATTGATAAAGCGCGGACACAAATATTGGCTTTAAAACCGGCACCGATTCAAGTTAATTATTTGGTTTATCCGGGGACAATGGGAGCAGATTTTATCGACTATATTATTGGTGATGCCATAGTTACACCACCAGAGTCTGCTGATAATTTTACTGAAAAATTGGTAATTTTACCGGATAGTTATCAGGCTAATGATTATCAACAAATTATATCATCTAAACCTGTTACTCGTTCCCAGTATGGTCTTCCTGAATCGGGTTTTGTCTTTTGTTGTTTCAACCACACCTATAAAATTGAACCGCAAATATTCACTGTCTGGATGGGAATTCTGGCCAATGTTCCCGGTAGTGTATTATGGTTATTTTCGAGAGTAGCTGAAGCTGAAGCAAATCTACGTCGGGAAGCAAAAGCGCGAGGAATTGAAGGCGATCGCTTAATTTTTGCCCATCTCGAACCTAAGTCGGAACATTTGGCGCGGCATCAACTAGCTGATTTATTTCTTGATACTTTATACTATAATGCTCATACGACTGGAAGTGATGCTTTATGGGCAGGTTTACCAATTATAACTTGTTTGGAGGAGACTTTTCCTTCCCGTGTTGGTGCTAGTTTACTGACAGCTATTGGCCTACCTGAATTAATTACTAAGAATTTAGAGGAGTATAAAAATTTAGCGATTAATTTAGCAAAATCTCCTCATAAATTGCAGGAAATTAAACAGAAACTAGCCCAAAATCGTCTGACTTATCCGTTATTTGATACCCTTCGTTTTACCCGCAATTTAGAAAAAGCTTATCGGACAATGTGGGATATTTATGCTGCGGGAAAATCACCAGAGATGATCAGGATAGCCAATTGATCACTGGAATTATCAGGGTAAACGCATCTTAACAATCCTTGACAAAATGAACTTTATGTGAGTTGCTTACCCAGAGTGCGATTTAGGCATATTCAAGGAGAATTTGCCATCTCAATTGTTAAGCAAAAATCGACCAAATGGGTCGATTTCGTAACTATTCTAATTGACTGGTATCACTTGAAATGCTCACACAGCAAGCGGATCACAAAATTGGCTAATTGTCAATAGCGTTTGATATGCTCTCACCCTGTACTTAAGAACTCTAATCACTCCACGGGTAAGTTATACCAATTCTCTAAAGTCTGACTACAGAAGTTTAATCCCCCTAAATCCCCCTTAAAAAGGGGAACTTAAAGGGGGATTTAAATTCGATGTGTAGTTTTCATTTAGAGAAATGGTATTAACTATTGCTTATCTAGAAAATAACTGTTATGGAAGTGAACCGATTTTTGTCTGCGATGGTTTATCTCCAGAAACGGAATGGTTAATCGTCGTGGTTTACGACGGCAATAATCACAGCAGACAAGGGAGAATCTATGATAGTCAGCAGTTAGAAAAAGAACCCCTTTGCTGTCTGCAATTACCCAGTGTCATCCCTCCCATTTTTCATGGTACTTGGCAAGAAAAATCAGAAAAAGTATTGGTGAACAGTTTCTAGTTTTTACCAAAAATATTGGCTGCGTCTTGAGAGGAAATCTTGAAAATTAGGTAACTATAAGCAAGATGATCAATAGGTTGACGACTAGAACGCAGCCAGTAAAAATGGTTAGAATCGGTGGTAATACCGATTAATTGATTAGCTTCTATCACCAGTAAATTAATCGGATTATCGAGAGAAACCTGTGAGGGTGCAACTTTTTGATTCTCGATGACTAAATTAAGTTTATTATCTCCGTCATAACGAATAAAGAGAGCGTTGGGATGTTTTTGGAGATAGTCTTGCAGATAGTTTTTATTTTGTCCCCAATCTAAATTAGAATCGACCAGAACTTGATAGCTCATTTTGCGATCAATAACTAATTCGTTAAAATAGGAAATATAATGGGGAAGATAGGAAAGATTGGAAATTAGTAAGTAAAGGGTCAGGACAATAATTAAAATGCGATAGGGTCTTTTATAAGCTGGCCAACCGGTAACAATCCGACTAGCAAAGACAAATAAAAAGGGGAAAATCATTAAAATATATCTAATACCTATTTGAGCAGTGTTAGAACTCATTAAGATGAAATATAATAGACTGGGAATAATCAAAAAAGCTTCATTCTGCCAAAAATTTAACTGTTTTCTCCAGAGAAATAAACTGATAAATCCCAACCAGATAAATATTTGGGTAGCTATCGGTACTTTATAGAGAAAAGTGATCAGAAAATATTGGGGAAATCCCTTAATTTTAAATCCTTGTACTGGATCAACTATAAATCCTAACTGTCCCAAAAGATAGGGCATTCCACTACCAAAACCTGTTTCTTGTTTATACTTACCGAAGTCTAATGCTTGCAAATAAGCAGCGGGAATAGGAATCGACAAAGATTTTAAGACAGGATAGGTTTGCAGTTGCTTAAAACTATGACTGAGAAATTGATAATTCTGCAATTGAGTGCCACTTCTCTCAAAAGAATAACCAATATTTATGATTAATATTGTTGATAAAATCAGAGCTAGTATATAGAAGATACTGCGCTTAATTACCCGTTGAATTACGGGAATATTTTTGGTTTGAATAGATTGAATAATTTCCCGATGGTAAAAACCAAGACCTAAAATTATATAAATGGGAACTAAATAAACGGCTGTTAAGCGGCAAATCTGGGCAATTCCAAAAGTTAATATACTTAAAACCAGATTTTTTCTGCTACCAAATCTTAGGAAAGACCAGAAATAGTAAATGGCAATAAAAATTGAAGCTGCTCCGAATAAATCTTGAGTAATTATCCGTGAATTTCCGATAATATTAGGATCGAGAACATAGAGAATTAAGGCTAAAAATCCTGCTAACACTCCATAGAGTTGTTTTGACCAGATAAAAACATATATGGCTAAAATTACTGAGATAATAATCGTAGCAAACCGTCCAAAAAACTTATTTTCTAAGTTTAGATATTTAGAGATAGGAAAAATATTTTGTATTGTTTGATCAACTAGGGGATGCAGTGCTGAAGCTGGCATAATATTGCGATGATAAATATCTTCATTGCCCCGTTTCGCTGCCGTACCTCTGAGAATTTCTACTCCACTTTCATAATGATAACCTTCATCATAGTTGAGGGATTCTGGTAGGGGAAAAAATAAACTGGTGACGCATAAAGCCATAAATATCAGCAAGATAATTACTAAATAGAATCGGTGTTTTTTTGAAAAGTTCAATCTTGTTTTCATGGCTTAAATTTCCTTGAAAAAATTACTTAATTTTGTTAATAAATCCAGACCTAAAACTGAATTACCTTGCTCATTTAACAGAGGACTATAACAAGCAATAACTCCCTCGTCTGACAGAATAGATAATAAAGCTCCACTAACTCCTGATTTTGTTGGAAAACCCACCTCAATAGCAAATTTTTCGGAAGCTTCATAGAGTCCACAATTAGTCATAATTTCTAGAATAATTTCGCCAAAAGGAGCAGCTAAAATTAACTTACCTAAATTAGCAAGATCGGCAATTTTTCCAGATAAACAACAGATTCGATTGTAGGTTTCCAGAGCTAAGTAACGATGACTGATATAACCATTTTTTTCTAATTCTAAGCTTAGAGCTTGATTGTGAACATTAGGATAAGAGTGAACAGACTCAAGCACAGAGCGATCAAGAAATAATTGACAATTACCCATTTTATTTAACCATAAAAGCAAATTTTCACAGCGAGATTCTGGCGTTTCCCCTCCTAATAAATCCGCCAAAGCGATCGCACCACTGTTGATCAGAGGATTACGGGGAAAACCGCTATCCTCTTGCAGTTGAGTTAAAGAATTAAAAGGATAACTAGAAGCTTGTTTTCCCACGCGACGAAAAACAGCATCTTCCCCTAAATGGTTTAAAAGATATAATAACAAAAAAGGTTTAATCACACTCATCAAAGGAAAAGTTACAGTTTCATCTCCCCAAGACAAAATCTCCCCCTCAAAACAGTGAATCTGAAGAGCGAAAACCTCGGGATTAACTCGGTTCAAAACCGGTATATAATAGGGAGTCTGACCCTTCCTATCCAATAAATGCACTTCCCCAATCCAAGCTTGTATATCTTCCACCCTTAATCTAGCTAATCGGTTCATTTTTTTAATCCATGTACTCAGTCAAAGAAGCAGAATCTATAATTTTAACTCAAATTCAACCCCAACAGCAAACAGAAAAAGTTTCTCTAGAGGCAGCTTTTGGGCGCATTTTAGCCGAAGATATCAGCAGCGATTTAGACTTTCCCTATTGGGATAATTCCGCAATGGATGGCTATGCTGTCCGTTACGAAGATGTTAAAGACACTAACCCAGAAAATCCCGTTACTCTAAAGATTATCGCCGAAATTCCCGCCGGCAAAGTCCCCGAAAAAATTATTCAACCGGGAGAAACAGCCCGAATATTTACAGGAGCGATGTTACCCGCCGGCAGTGATACGATTATTATGCAGGAAAATACTCAACAAAAAGGGGAGCGGGTGGCGATTCTTATCCCTCCCGAAAAAATAGGTCTTTTCGTGCGTCAACGCGGCACATTCTATCAAGCAGGAAATGCCTTATTAAAAGCCGGTATTGCCCTTAATTCTCCAGAAATAGCAGTTTTAGCCACGGCACAAGCTACCGAATTAACAGTTTTTTCCCGTCCGAAAGTGGCAATTTTCTCCACGGGAGATGAATTAATTAATCCCGATGAAACCCTCCAAAAAGGTCAAATTATTGACTCAAATCGCTACGCTTTAACGGCATTTATCACCAGTTTAGGGGCAATTCCTAGACCTTTAGGTATAATCAAAGATAATCCCGAACTTCTCAGAGAAACTATCAGAAAAGCCATTAATTCTAGTGCTATCGTCCTTTCCACTGGCGGTGTTTCCGTGGGAGATTACGATTATATTGAGGGAATTTTAGAGGAATTAGGGGGAAAAATTCTGATTCGCAGCGTTGCTATTCAACCGGGTAAACCCTTAACCTTTGCTACTTTTCCTAACGGTTGTATTTACTTTGGTATCCCCGGTAATCCCGTCTCTGCTTTAGTTTCCTGTTGGCGCTTCGTACAAATAGCCATTAAAAAATTATCAGGATTGACAGATTATCAGAACAAATTTCTGCGAGTTATCACCCGCGATACTCTCAAATCTAAGGGACAAAGAGAAGTTTATCTCTGGGGAAAAATAGAAATTATCGAGGGAGTCTATCAATTTCAACTCGCTTCCGGACAACACAATTCAGCTAATTTAATTAATTTAGCGGGTACTAATGCTTTGGTCATAATTCCCCAGGGTAAAACTACTATACAAGCAGGAGAAACAGTAGAAGTTATGATAGTTTACTAAAAAAATACCTAACCAAATTTTTGGCTAGGTAGCTGGTTATAATTAAATTGAAGATAGATTTTGGGTTCGATCTCCCATATCCCCTCAATATATCGGGGTCAGGAGTTATTCTGGTATTCATGAACAAGCAAGGTGATTGAGAGAAGACTGCTCACGAATAATAGTTGCCAAAGAGGGAATATTACCAAGTTGAGAAATGCGGTCACGAACATACTCAAAAAAGCTGATTCCTAATTTCCGAGTAGTAGCAACAAGGGACATAAAAGCATCCCAAGCCTGAGTCCCCTGTCAGAGTTTGAGTAGCATAAGGGACTTGCGTAGGAATAATATCCCAGCCAGAAAATCGCTCTGTAGAAGAACCAGACCAGCCAGATGGCACATTATCAAAGCGCAAGTCCCTAACTAATATTACGTCGCTGCACCATCGTCCTAGCAGCTAACTCCGCCGGATTATTATGCAAGAGCAATTCGGGATGCTCTAAGACTAAAAGCAACTCCGAAATTTTCAGCAGTGTTAATTGTTTTCGCTCATCCAACTGTTGATAACCGCTTTGAGTATCGAAAAGTTTCCAAAACTCAGATCGGAGTTTTGCTGCCATCTGTTGACTGGGTGCATCTTTGTAAGCCAGCAAGTCTCGGTAGTAATCCCAGAAATCATCCAGGAATTGATCAAGAGCTTTTTGGTGACAAGCAACATAAGGAGTCAACTTCTTATAATGTCGTCCCTCATGTACCCAACACAAAGTAATATTATCAGTCAGTAATTTGAATTGGGAAGCATGATCACAGACCAGAGTTTGCACTACTGGCCAATCAGTTTGCTGATGATAGAAAGCAATCGCTGCTGCTTCAACTTGATTAACAATCGTCCTCGAAAATATCTTGACTATCAGACCCCGAATGAGGTATTCTATAAAGGTAGATCAGATAGTGATGCAATTCAGACTTGAATCGGCCCTTAATATGTTAAAATCTGCCTAGATATTTGTAAACTTTTTCCCTTGTATGGATATCGTTATTATCGAAGATGAAATTGAAATCGCCCATTTGATTCAGCAAACTTTAGAGCGGGAGTCCTTTACTTGTCATCTGGCTTATAATGGTAGGGTAGGACTAGAACTATTTTATCAAAAGCAACCAGACTTAGTTATTTTAGATTTAATGTTACCGGAATTAGACGGACTGGAATTGTGTGCTAGAATTCGCCAAAAACCGGGGACAAAAGACCCCTATATTTTAATGTTAACCGCTAGGGGAGAAGAAATTGATCGCATTATCGGTCTATCTACGGGAGCCGATGATTATATGGTCAAACCCTTTAGTCCCCGGGAATTAACCGCTCGCGTAAGAGCCTTATTAAGACGTAGTTTAAGACACGATAGTCAACCCCAGCAACTCCATCGCAGCCGTCATTTTATTATCGACTTAGATCAACATTCTGCTCTTCGTAAATTGGAGGGAATGCCGGAGGAAACCCTCGATTTAACCACCTTAGAATTTAATCTACTCGCTACCTTTGTCAGTTATCCCAATCGCGTCTGGAGTCGCACCCAATTAATCGATAATCTCTGGGGAAATGATTTTTTTGGCGATGAAAGGGTAGTAGATACCCATATCCGACGCTTACGCAAAAAAGTAGAACCCGATCCTGCTAATCCTATCTTTATCAAAACTGTGGTCGGTGTCGGTTATAAATTTGAGGATGACATTATTTAGGAGCTGCTGAAAAAGTTTGTTGGTGGGGTTAGTAGTCAGGAGTCGGGAGTCAGTATTCAGGAGACGGTCGGCAGTATTCAGGAGATCAGTAGCTGGTTATAATTAAATTAAAAATAGATTTTAGGTTCGATCCCCCCTTAGTCCTAGGGTGAATTCATAGTAGGGTTGATTCATGAATCAACCCTACCCTTAGTCCCCCCTTGATAAGGGTGGTGTCTGATAATTTTTAACTCCTACCTACTTAGGAGATGGCTTTTATTTATTCTCCCCACTTCCCCACACCCCAACCCCACACCCCACACCCCACACCCTACACCCCACACCCCACACCCCACACCCCAACCCCAATAAAAAATTCCCCCTAAAGGCATTTAAGCAGTCTTTAACCCTTATGTGCTACAATTTTTGAAGATTTTGCCATTCATTTAGGTTCAATCAGGGATCACAGCCTTTTTAGGGAAATTTTATGACAAGTAACTACGGCGCGGAACAGATACAAGTTCTCGAAGGGTTAGAACCAGTCAGGAAGCGGCCGGGGATGTATATCGGTACGACCGGGCCGCGGGGACTACATCATTTAGTCTATGAAGTGGTGGACAACTCGATCGATGAGGCCCTAGCGGGTTACTGTACTCATATCGAAGTGGATATCAAGGCCGATGGTTCCGTCAGCGTCACTGACGATGGCCGGGGTATTCCCACCGATGTTCACCCCACCACGGGTAAATCTGCCCTCGAAACCGTTCTCACTATACTTCATGCCGGCGGTAAATTTGGCAGTGGTGGTTATAAAGTGTCGGGAGGGTTACACGGAGTCGGGATTTCCGTCGTTAATGCTCTTTCTGCATGGGTCGATGTGACAGTCTGGCGCGATCATAAAGTACATACCCAACGCTACGAAAGAGGTATCCCCGTCACAGAATTGGTCAGCAGTCCCGGTCAAGAGGAAAAAACGGGAACTAGGGTTAATTTCCTGCCAGACACCGAAATTTTTAGCCAAGGCATCGAATTTGATTACAGTACCCTCTCCGGACGTTTACGAGAACTAGCCTACTTAAATGCGGGTGTTAAAATCACCTTTAGCGATTACCGTCCCGAAGAACCCCACATCGAAACCTATTGTTATGAGGGGGGTATTAAAGAATACGTCGCCTATATGTGTCGGGAAAAAGAAACCCTGCACAAAGATATTATCTATGTATCGGGGGAAAAGACGGGAATTAATATCGAAGTGGCTTTTCAGTGGTGTATAGATGCCTATAGCGACAATATTCTCGGTTTTGCTAATAATATCCGCACCATTGACGGGGGAACTCATCTAGAAGGATTAAAGGCAGTTCTGACCCGTACTTTAAATAATGTTGCTCGTAAACGCAATAAAATTAAAGAAAACGAGCCTAATCTAGCGGGGGAAAACGTCCGCGAGGGTTTAACCGCCGTTATTTCCGTAAAAGTCCCCGAACCGGAATTCGAGGGCCAAACCAAGACCAAATTAGGTAACACCGAAGTCCGGGGTATCGTCGATTCGCTGGTGGGGGAAACTCTCAACGAATACCTAGAACAAAATCCCCAAGTGGCCGACACGATTATCGAAAAAGCAGTACAAGCGTACAAAGCGGCGGAAGCGGCCCGTCGGGCCCGGGACTTAGTACGACGGAAATCGGTCTTGGAATCCTCACCTTTACCGGGTAAATTGGCTGATTGTAGCGAAAGAGACCCAGAAAAGTCAGAAATTTACATCGTCGAAGGGGACAGCGCCGGCGGAAGTGCCAAACAGGGGCGCGATCGTCGTTTTCAAGCGATTCTACCTCTGCGGGGAAAAATCCTCAATATCGAAAAAACCGATGATGCCAAAATCTACAAAAATACGGAAATTCAATCCTTAATTACCGCCCTCGGTTTAGGAATTAAAGGAGAAGATTTCGACCCCTCACAATTGCGCTATCATCGCATTGTTTTAATGACTGACGCTGATGTGGATGGCGCCCACATCCGAACTTTGTTGTTAACTTTCTTCTATCGTTATCAGAAGAATTTAATTGATCAAGGTTATGTATATATCGCCTGTCCTCCTCTCTATAAATTGGAGCGCGGTAAAAATCATTCCTACTGCTATAGCGATCGAGAATTACAGCAAAAGATAGCGGAATTTCCCTCCAATGCTAACTACACAATCCAACGTTTTAAAGGGTTAGGAGAAATGATGCCCCAACAACTTTGGGATACCACCATGAATCCCGAAACTCGCACTTTAAAACGGGTGGAAATCGAAGACGCAGCCAAAGCAGAGGAATTATTTACCATTCTTATGGGCGATCGAGTTGCCCCCCGGCGAGAATTTATCGAAACCCACGGACCGCGTTTAAATCTTACGGATTTGGACATTTAAACCGTAACTTTGGGCTGTGTTAGTCTAGGCTAATACAGCCCCCGATAAAATCCCCAAATCCAGTTACTAATCGGAGGGTTAGGGATTCAAGGAACCCGGGGCGCATTCCAGAACTTCATCGAAAAAATCAGCTGGCAGCGGGGGATTATCGGGGTCTTCTAGGGCGTTTTTGGCAATTTCCGCCTCACTCATCCCTTTAACTTTCTCCCAGTTCGTTTTGCCTTTCAACTTCGCCCACTGTTCGCGGGTGACTCTGGTAATATGTTCTTCGTTCACGGTTGTTAGCCCTCCTAGCACTAATTATTCGACGAACCGAGCCACGCCATGTATAAACCACCACTCAAGTGGAGGGATGTCGCCGTTGAGGATAACTACCTGGGATCGATCGAAATGGGATTTAATAAAAATAAGGCCGCATGACTAGCCATTTCTTCTGATAAATAAATCTTTTTATATTTAATAATCCCCGTTTCTAGAAAAGAATCCCTTAACATGGCTTTTGTCCCACTATTAAAGTCCGCTTCGTAGAAAACTTCCTTAATTCCCGAAGAAATAATTAGTTTTAAACAGGAAATACAGGGTTCTAAGGTAACATAGATACTAGCTCCTTGGGTAGAAATACCGTGTTTAGCCGCTTGAGCGATCGCATTAGCTTCAGCATGAATTGCCCGAGAGGGAATTTCTCCAGATTCTCGACAGGTTCCCAAACCGGGATAACAAAAACCCTGGGCAGTACAATGAACCGTTCCCGATGGGGAACCATTGTACCCCGTGGCTAAAACCTGCCGATCTTTGACAATTACCGCACCGACGGGAAAAGCTAAACAGGTGGATCTGGTGGCGGCTAATTTAGCGATCATTAAAAAGTATTCGTCCCAAGTCGGTCTTTTTTCTTCAGAGTTGATCACGGTTTCATACCAAGCTAGAAAAAGCGAAAAAGAGGGGGTTATCTCTGATAGCTTATCATTAGTTGACCTCTAAACCAATTAAAGCACTACCCTGACTACCGATCGCGTAGTCAATGTAGTCACCAGCCTCTTCTAACTGATAACTGCTCACTGATTAAGGAATAGCATAAAAACTGAAAAAACCTCGAAAAATTAATAATAATTTAAATAATTTGACTGCTTGAGAATAATTGAGATTTTGGCTGATAGCTAAACCCTGACGACCAGAAAAATAACAGAAATTCTTAAGAAGCTAAAGGGTTTAAATCCCCAGAGAGGGCATTGTAAAATGAAGCGGTTAGTTATCTACTAGAAGAGAGGACTTTTCCGTCCTAGCGACGCAATTCTATGGAAATCTTTAACCCAAATTGCCAAGGAGACTGAATTTTAATGTCTGTTAATTTTCTAGGGGTTGGTTTGTTTCACCCTCTCCTGACCCCTTATCTCGCCCTCCATATACCCGACGGCTTTTTGAGTCCATCGGTGAGTCTATTTACTTGGATAATTGCCGTTGTCCTGATTGGCTTTTCTCTCAAAAAAGTGCGCGGTCACTACGCTGAACGGGCTGTACCTTTGATGGGAGTTTGTGCCGCCTTTATTTTTGCCGCCCAGATGATTAATTTTCCCATTCCGGGGGGAACCTCCGGACATTTGTTAGGGGGGACTCTCGCGGGGGTTTTACTCGGTCCCTGGGCGGGTTCTCTGGTGATGGCGGTGGTTTTTATCGTGCAAGCTTTATTTTTTCAAGATGGCGGTTTAACGGTTTTAGGGGCAAATATCGTCAATATGGGTCTGATCGGGACGTTTGGCGGTTATTATCTCTATCTGGGGATTAGAAAAGCCCTCGGTTTTCATCGTTGGCGCAGTATGGCGATCGCTGTTGCCCTGGCCGCTTGGACAAGTGTGGTGGTGGCGGCGTTAGCTTGCGCCCTGCAATTGGCTTTATCGGGGACTGTACCGCCTTTAGTCGCCCTTGTGGCCATGTTATCTTGGCATATCCTCATCGGTATCGGGGAAGCGGTGATTACCGTTTTCGCTGTCGGTTATATCTGGCGAACTCGTCCCGATCTCCTCTACAATCCGCCCCATTCCGTTAATACTTCTGTTTCCCCTTCCTAAGCTTCTCGTCAATAAAGCAATTAAGTCGATGAATATTCGCAGAAATAGCCAATTTTTCCTGATTGGCTTGGTATTGTCCCTAATTATCGCCGTTTTTCTTTCTCCCTTTGCCAGTCCCGATCCCGACGGACTCGATCGAGTGGCGGAAGACTTACAATTTAGCCAAAAAGAAGACCCTAACGCCCTCGGTAATCAATTACCCTCCGCCCGAATTTTTGATGGTTATGCCCTCAAAGGTGTTCCGGAAGGTGTGGCCACTCCCCTCGCCGGTTTTCTGGGAACTCTTGCCACTTTCGGCATCGCTTGGGGTATCGGTAAATTAGTGATTCCAAAATCCCAAAATCAGGAATAAGTAGATAGGAGTCGAGAAGTGGGGTAGTGGGGTAGTGCGGCATTTGGCTGAAATTTCCCTAAATCCCTAAATACCTAAATCACTGATAACTGATAACTGAATAAATGCTACACATTGCCACTTTTTCTCGCGAAAATGAGTGCCAAAATTGCGGTTTTTGGCAGAAAATTGCGCCCCATACCCGGGTTTTAGTGACTCTTTTGTTAGTTTTTGCCACAGCCTTAACCCCGAATGGTAGCTGGGAAACTTGGGGGATTTACGGATTAGGATTAATTATTTTAATTCTGATCAGTCGGGTGACTATTCTTGTACTTTTACGAAGAGTAGCGATCGAATTTGTCTTTATCGGTGTGGTTTTATTGGGAACTCTTTTTCGTGATGGCGGGGAAATTCTTTGGTCTTGGGGATTTTTGCGGATAACTAGCGAGGGATTGCTGGTTTTAGGCAGTGTGGCCTTAAAAGCTTTTCTCTGTCTTTGTACGGTCAATATTCTGGTTTTAACCACAGCAATTCCCGACCTGTTACAAGCATTAGTTACCCTAAAAACCCCCCCTTTATTGGTGGCAATTTTGGCTTCTATGTACCGTTATCTAGCTGTTTTGATCGCTGAATTTAATTCCATGCGAAGGGCAGCAATTGCGCGCAATTTAATGAGTAGTCCCCGATGGCAACGGCTGCTAGTGGGACACATGATCGGCGCTTTATTTGTCCGTACCTACGAACGTGGCGATCGCATTTATCAAGCCATGTTATCGAGGGGTTACACCGGTTCCTTGCCCTCTGTACAGGTTCCCCAAAGTAAGCTGAAAGATTATCTCGCTATAATTGCCATAGTAATTCTGATCCTCTGGGGTCAAATGGTACATCTACTCAGGTAAAAGTCTCGTTTTTCATGCACCATAACCCGATTTTTATTGAAAACCTAGTTTATACCTATCCTGACGGCACAGAAGCGTTAAAAGGTATTAATTTAGCCATTGAAGCTACGGAAAAGGTGGCTTTAGTCGGGGCCAATGGATCGGGAAAATCCACCTTATTACTGCATTTTAACGGTATTCTCCCGCCGCAAATTGGTAGAATCACCGTCGGTCCCTACGAAGTTAAACCGGAGAATTTAGAAAATATCCGCAATTTTGTCGGTTTAGTCTTCCAAAACCCCGACGATCAGCTATTTATGCCCACTGTCTGGGAAGATGTGACTTTTGGCCCGATGAATCAGGGTATTCGGGGAGAGGATCTAAACCATCGCTGTCATCATGCTTTACACGCGGTGGGATTGGATTCCCAGCATTACGGTAAGAGAAACAGTCAGAATCTATCGGGGGGTGAAAAAAAACGCGTGGCAATTGCAGGGGTTTTAGCCATGTTACCGGAGGTCTTAGTTTTTGATGAACCTAGCGCCCAACTGGATCCCAGGTCCCGTCGGCAATTAATACAACTGTTAGCCACTTTACCCCAAACCCAAGTGATCGCCACCCACGATCTCGATCTGGCTTTAGAATTATGCGATCGCACGGTGGTGTTAAGTCGTGGTCAGGTGGTGGGAGAGGGAGAAACCGCTAGGATTTTAAGTAATCGGGAATTTTTGGAACAACACGACTTGGAAACACCCCTTTGTTATAGTCGTCCCTACTGTGCGATCGCTGATGCGCCCTCTACTGATGTCTGATGCACAATTTGGAGATTTATTATCGGTTTCTTGCATTATGAGAGAGGACAAAAGCGAGAAAGTCTGACATTCTTGAGATAGGTAGCACGAAAATCGAGGCCATTTCTCACGATGCAAGCTCTGCTAGAAAAAGCTCAGATAGCGTTGAATAAAAAGGACTGGGAGACAGTAAACGCCAGCATACAGCGACTTTTAAACCAAAAAGATGCGATTGAACCGATTATTAACGATGAAATCCTCGATTTAGCCCTAGAAGCTTTACAAAAATGCGATTTTCAACAGCGATGGGAGATAGCGAAACTATTTCCTCAAATCGGTCAATCGGCGATCGCTCCTTTAATTGCCCTGTTAGAATCCGAGGAACAAGATGGGGAAATGCGCTGGTTTCTGGCGAGAATTCTCAGTCAATTTGACGATCGAGCCTGTATTCTCGCTCTCAGTCAATTATTGCAAAGATCGGAGGAGGAGGAACTCAGCCAAATGGCTGCGGCTGCTTTAGCTAATATCGGCAGTTCTGCCATCTCTAGTTTAGGACAATTACTGTCCGACTCTAATACCCGTTTTTTAGCCGTACAAGCTTTATCACAAATTCGCCGGCCGGAAATTATCGAACCGCTTTTAACTGTAGTTAAGGATCAATCTAGCGCCATTCGGTCGATGGCGATCGAAGCTTTAAGCAGTTTTCACCATCCCCAGATTACTGCGATTATCCTCGATGCTTTACAGGATCCGGCCATCGAGGTGCGACGGGAAGCAATTAAAGCTAGTAGTTACCTAGGGACGAATTATCCCCAAGCAGATTTACTTAACCATCTGCAACCGCTGTTATTCGATGTCCACCTCGAGATCTGTCAAGAAACTGCGATCGCTCTCGGTCGTATCGGCACAGCAACCTCAGCCAAAGCTTTAAATCCACTGCTGCAATCTTCCTTAACTCCCGATAGTTTAAAATTAACTGTAGTGCGAGCATTGGGCTGGATCGAGGATGGAGAAGCTTTAAATTATCTAGAAAAGGCTTTATATAGCGAAAATGTCCTAATTTGTCGGGAAATTATCGCTATTCTCGGCCGGCAAACCTGCCAGAAATTACGCCAACAAGCAGGGGAAATTCTCAGTAATTTTTATCACTCCCGTCCGGCGCTCTTCACTGATACGGGAGTTAAACAGTCTCTAGCGATCGCTTTAGGAGAATTAGAGCGGGATAATAAAAGTATTTTGCTGACTTTAGCAGCCGATGGGGAAGGGATCGTCCGTCTCCATGCTCTCAGCGCCCTAAAAAAGCTAGATCATGGGACTATATAGCTAATTTACCGATGCACAGATGTGGTGAATTTGTCAGTGATCCGCATCCATTTCCCCAAGGATAGCGTTTAATTTCTCCTGCGCTTCTTGAGCAAATTGGGCATTAATGGAAAAATTGAGGCTCTCTTATTCTTTGTGTGATAAGTTTAACTTATATATTAGTGATCGATCTTTGTGTCCTTTGTGTCTCTGTGGTTCGTTCCACTCACTGCCCCAAGACTGTATCTTAGAATACATTTTAGCCACCAAACCTAAGAGAGCCATCTATCTGATTAGTTAAAGCTAAAACATATCTTTCTACTATTACTGATCACTTACTAATAAATGATTCTAGCTGATAGCTGATAACTAAAAAACTGATTACTGATTACTGATCACTGATCACTGATTTAAGGTCTTTGCAGGAAGATTAATTCTTCAACGGGGAGGAAATCATAGTATTGACCTTGATTAGCTAAAACTGCGATTAAATGGAGACGAGCATCGGGTTCAATGTGTAATCCTTCCCAGGGGACAGCAATCTCCAAACATTGATTAAAAGAAGCTTTGGCATTACTAGAAACTCGTTGCCAAGTAAAATATTCTTGAGCAACTTCTAACCAAGTAAATTCCGTGATTAAATTAACTCCTAGATGATGATGATAACCGTAATCGAGGGGCGATCGAGGGGGAATATCTCCTAAGGGAATTGGACTTTGCAGACGATGCACTTCATCATAATACCAATATAAATGTACTTCAGGCGGTATATCTTTGCCTAATTCTGCCCCCGGTTTCCAATCGAAACGCAGATAAAAATTGAGGTGATCCCAACCGAAAAAGAGCCTTTGTACTAAGGAAGTCCGGTGCATCGTACCACTAGCGCCGCCAATTTCGATCCGTCCAGCTTTATCCCAATCCTGTTCGTCCCCAAAACCGTCGATAATGGGGTGAATGAAAGCCAGCGGACGATTACTTTGTTTATCCCCGTGTTCTTCCACCGGTTCGAGCAAATAGGAGGGAATTGGCTCATTTAAAGCTTGATAAAGAGCGATTAGGTGTTCGCGGAAAAGTTGGTCAAAAATTGCGTCATGATTGGAGGAATGGCCATAACCAAACCACCAAAACCAATCGGAACCCTCCGCTGCATACAATGCTTCCCACGCATCGGGGTTATTATCTTCCGTCGCTTCCGGGTGATTAGCGAGGGTTTGACGGGCTAAAATTAGATATTCCCAAGCTTTATTTTTAGCGGGATCGCCGATCCAAGTGGTAAAATTGGCATCGATCCAAGAGCCGCTATGAAGTTGATTGACAGAGATTTTAGCATTAGCGGGAAAGCGATCGAGATATTCCGAGACGGTGACTAATTCGATCGCTTGGTGGTCGCTTAAAAGTTGATAAAGATTCTCTAGGAAGGGTAAACCGTCTTGATGATAGTTTTCCCAGCAGTTTTCGCCATCTAGCGCAATGGTAACTAACCAGGGTTTTTCTAGCGTCGTGGTTTCTGCGTTGGTTTTCAGTTGTTCGGCGATCGCTTCTAGGTGTTTAACTAAGTCTGTAGCGGCCTCTTGCGCTTTCATGCCACTATAGCTAAATCCGATCAGATCCGAGAGACGATGATCGCGGAAAACCATCGATAAATTGCCGTTGCTAGTTTCCAGAAGGTAGGGACTATAAAGCAATTCTGGTTCGCTAATATTGCCTTTTTCGTCGCGATGAAAGTAATGTCCCAGAGACCAACCTAACACCCCCTCATCGGAACATAACCACTGAAAACCCTGTTTAGCGACAGCGGGGAGAATTGCGGGACTAACGGATTGTTCCGAGGGCCAAAGTCCTCGAGGTTGTTTATCAAAGCGATCGATATAGATTTGCCAAGCTTTCCGGAGATGGCGGCAAATATCTTCAGGATAGTGGAAATATTGGCGAGGAAGGGTCATATTCGGCACCGCTACCCGGCCGGCTTCCGAGTTGGCCAGCAGGGGTAAAATCGGATGGGTGTAGGGACTGGTAATGATTTCTAGTTGTCCGGTTTCCTGCATTAACCGGTGTTGCGGCAAAATACGACGCAGAATTTGACGCTGTTTGGAGATAATTCGCTGGCGATCGCTTAAAGTGAAGTTTTTTCCCTGTTCTAACCAAGCAGCGATTTCTGGGTCACTGTGAAAGATAGGATCGATCCAAGCGAGGTTATGCCAAGCCAAGAGATCGCTATAATCTTGCAGATTCCAATGGCTAATACACCAACTATGACCGTTTTCTTGACGCTGTGCGTATAATTGGGCGTAACGGGGGTGCGGATCGATCAGGGTACGATGGTTAGCATCGAAAAAGTGTTCGAGGATAAAGTGTTTTTGTGCCAGGGTTAACTGCGCTTCTGGGGTGACGGTGAGGGCAAGATAGGGGTCTATAGCTAGTCCGTTGACGTAATCCTCTAATTGCAGGATTAAAGAGGGGACAAGGTTGACAGTTTGGTGTAATTTGGGAAAACGTTCTAGAATTAAGATTAAATCGAGATAATCTTTCACTCCATGCAGTCGCACCCAGGGTAAGCGATATTGTCCCGAAGCATCGGTGCTAGTTTGACAGGATTTGTAGAGGGGTTGGTGTTGATGCCAAATAAAAGCGACGTAGAGAGGATAGGCCATGATAATACCGAGAAAAAGTACATATAACAGGCTTTAAAGCCGTTATATTAGATAATAATGGACAATAAAGCCCATTATAGATTCTTAAAAGTTGATTTCGGTCACTACCATAATCCTATCAACTGGTTTTGAGGGGGTATCGTCTCTTTGTATTTGTTAAAGGATCGGCTCCTCTGGTGGTGAGTATTGGGAGTTCAGCAGTAAGCTGTTCGTAATTTAAATTGCGGGCTCTCCTGGTTTTCCTGTATTAATTTTTGTTATGAATTAAAGCAAGCAAACAGCTTAATTGGTAAATTCATAACTTATTCTTTTAATAAGCTTTATTTTGGTATTCATTCCCTCAATTAATCCGCCAGTTGTATGATTTTCAAAGTAATTACAAATACCAGGCAAATGCTTCTGGATCATGCTGGCACTACTTTGATATAATATTTCGCTTTTCCAATTTTCTCTCAGCACCTCTGAACGTTCTACTACTTTGATAAATTTGTCTAATTTCTTCTTTAATTTCCCAGACTATTCCCAAGCATGAATGTTCTTTCAGGATAACTTCTAGTTGTTGTTTTTGCTCGTGCTTTAAGTCCTCTTTATTCTTCCATAATAAATGAGGTAATCCTTTTTCATGCACCCCCATTAACTTTCTCAA
>VYLM01000114.1_pt1 | contig 21312 bp, 20 predicted proteins | sample 5109491 | NCBI WGS metagenome assembly VYLM01 (sample SAMN12291813, study PRJNA351875) | freshwater metagenome | isolation source: freshwater lake | place: USA: Michigan, MSU3 lake | collected 2011-08-06 | reverse complement strand
TCATCAAATTAGTCCCCCCATAGAACCCCCTTGAGCCATCTTGCACACTTTTCTCTTTTTGTCAAATTTTATGTTAAGAAAGATGTGACTAATGGATAGCTTGATAAGGGGGGTAATCTGACAGTTTTTAACACCTAACTACTTAGCAATCCCCAACTAATCAAGGATTACTCAGGATACTGACCCGGACTTTTTCGCCATTTTGCAAAGGTTTACTACTATTAACGACGAAACGCTCCCCCGGTTCAAGTCCGGTGATAATTTCTACTTGACCGTCAAGCGCTTGACCGAGACGAACGGGACGTTTTTGCACTTGCGAGTTAGACTCGGAAAGGACGAAAATGGCTGGGGATTCCCCCTGACTGACAATTGCTGTTTCGGGGACAATCACCTGAGGGGCAGAATTATTATTAAACCGCACCCGGGCCAATAATCCCCCTTTAATTAAACCATCCCCATTGGGTAGAGTAATCTCCACGGGAATCCGCCGGGCCGTGCCTTGGCTGAGGGGAAAAATCCTGTTGATGCGACCGGAAAAATTTCTCTCACCGAAAGCATCAAGGCTGACATTAACCGTTTGTCCTAAATTAATCGTTTTTAAATCCAATTCCGATAATAATACTACTACCTTGACCTGTTGAAAATCACCAATTTTGAGGACTTCATCGCCGATACTGACTAAATCCCCCGGCTCTTTTAGTTTTTCGATAACTATCCCCGTCGCCGGTGATTTAAGAATAGCGTAGGCCTGACGTTGTTGTTCCTGAGCGATGACCGATTTTTGGGCGGCAATTCTGCCGATAATTGCCGCCACAACCTGTTCCTCGACTTTAATTCTCGATCTGGCGCTATTAACGGCTTTTAAAGCCACTGCCGCCGTGGTTTGGGCTGTTTCGCCCTGTTGCAGGGGAATCGCTCCTTCTAGGGCTAATTTTTGCAGGCGCTCGCCATCATTTTTGGCCTGTTGGTATTGTAGTTGTAGGCGCTCCACTTCAATTTCAGCGTTACTGACTTCAATTCTCGCCCGGGCTAATTCCGCTTCTAGGGCCGACAGGGCGGATTTTTCTTGCCGGACAACGGTGGCAAGGAGACGATCATCAACATGAGCGAGGATTTGTCCTAATTGCACCTCATCTCCCACATCGACGACGAGATTAAGTAACTGACCGGTGGCTTGCGATCGCAGAGAAACCACTTTCAAAGGTCGGGTAGTTCCCGTGTAATCGAGATTGCGTCCGATGGTTGCCAGTTTAGCGGTGGTGACGTTGACGGTAGTAGTACGGGCCGCTGGTGGCGGTGGTTGGGTTTCGGTCCTGGGAGAACAACTCGCGCTTAAGGATAAGATAACCAGAGCGGAAAGGATAATCGGAGTCGATCCCATGGCGATAATCTTGGTAGAAAGCTGCTTTTGAGTCGATGGTCGCTTATTCTTCGTCCCAAGCTTCTACCGCTACCACTTCGCTGAGAGGGTCTTGCATGGAGAAACCGAAATCGAGCAGCTCTTGCTTCCAGTATCCCCACTCATCTCCGTATAAAAGAGCCAGTTTCCAGATACTATCGCTAGGTTTGACTACTTTTGCATCTATCCACTTGCTAGCCTTGCGTTGAAACTTCACCATCGGGTGAGCTACAGCTTGTTTGGTCATAAATTCAATTGCTATGAATACTTCGGATTTTGCGCTTCCCGACTAAACTAACTCAAGACTAAGACTTTTGCCATTACAAAGGAGTGAGAAGCGCGTTTATTAACTTACTTTTACACCATATCTGTGGTTTTGGGCAAGTCTTTTTAACCAAAAGTACGGTAATTACTACTATAGATTAGTATAACCGGAGGCCACAATCATGGAACCGATGCCTCGATCGGTGAAAATTTCCAGTAAAAGGGCGTGGGGAAGACGACCATCGATAATATGAGCGGCCTGAACTCCCTGAGCCAGCGATCGCACACAGCAGCCAACTTTGGGAATCATCCCGCCGGCAACGATACCTTTTTGAATCAACTCCCGGGCTTGTTGGATATCTAATTTAGCCAATAAAGTGGAAGGATCCTTGTAATTCTCTAAAATTCCGGCTGTATCGGTCATCAAAATCAGTTTAGCCGCCCCTAAAGCCGCCGCTATTTCTCCGGCTACCGTATCGGCATTGATATTATGAGCTTGGCCGGTTTCATCGGCGGCCACACTGGAAATCACGGGAATATAGCCACTATTGACCAAGGATTCGACGACGCTAGTATCGACACTGCTCACTTCTCCCACAAAACCAATACCCTCTTTCCCCACGGGACGAGCAGTGATCAGATTACCATCCTTACCGCATAATCCTACCGCTTTACCGCCGGCTTGATTGATCAGGGCCACAATTTCTTTATTGACGCGCCCCACCAGCACCATTTCTACCACATCCATGGTGGCGGCATCGGTGACGCGTAAACCGTCTTTAAATTGGGGTTCAATGCCCAATTTATCCAGCCAACTATTGATTTCAGGACCGCCGCCGTGGACAATCACGGGACGAACCCCTACACAGGAGAGAAAAACGATATCTCGCATGACCGTGTCTTTGATATCGCTGTTATTCATGGCCGCACCACCGTATTTAACCACTACAGTACGACCGCGAAATTCTTGTATATAGGGTAGGGCTTCGCTGAGGATTTTCACCCGTTGGGCATCGTTTTCCTGGATATTATTATTCATGCGTTTTTTTACCTGTCTGATTCAGTGACCAGTTTAGCGGTTTCGGGTTTGACAAAAACTGTTCACCTTGAACGGATTGCTAGAAAGTCTTAGAACTACAGAATTTTTCGACACAACGGACAAAAATCTCGACTCCCATGGTTAACACCGATTCATCAAAATCAAAACGGGGATGATGGTGGGGATAGGCTAATCCTAATTCGGGATTGGCGGATCCCAAGAAGAAATAACAGCCCGGTACTTCCTGTAAAAAGAAGGACATATCTTCCCCTCCCATGGTTTGACATTCGGGAACGATTCCGGCTGGGGTTTCCACCACTTGTGCGGCGATGGAGCGCACTAATTCCGCCATCCGATCATGATTGATTACCGGGGGATACAATTGCCAGTAATCGAATTGATAACTGGCCCCGTGACTTTGACAGATGCCCGCGATAATTTCTTCCATCCGTTGTCGGAAATAGCCCCCTAACTGGGGATTGAAATAGCGCACCGTCCCACTGAGATTAGCACTATCGGCGATCACGTTTCTAGCGCTTCCCGCCGCTAATTTACCCACAGTCACCACGGCGGCATCGAGGGGGTTAAGGTTGCGGGCGACGATGGTTTGCAAGGCGTTGACGATTTGGGCCGCCACCAGTAGTGAATCGACGGTTTGATGGGGAATTGCCCCGTGGCCTCCCCGGCCTTGAATCTGGAGATCGAAACATTCCACCGCCGCCATTAAGGCCCCATTTTTTACGCCCACTGTCCCTAAAGGCAGATTATTCCAGAGGTGTAGCCCGATAATTCCCTCCACGTCGGGATTTTTCAGCACTCCCGCTTCGATCATCGGTTTCGCCCCCCCCGGCCCCTCTTCGGCGGGTTGGAAAATAATTTTTACTATCCCCTTGACATCGTGACGGTTTTGTGCTAGGTAAACTGCTGTACCGAGGGCGATCGCTGTGTGACCATCGTGACCACAGGCGTGCATTTGGCCCGGATGTTGGGAACGATAGGGGACTTGGTTTTCTTCGGCGATCGGTAGTGCATCCATATCGGCCCGCAGGGCTAAAACTGGCCCCGGTTGACTGCCTGCGATGGTGGCGACAATTCCGGTGCCGGCGATACCGGTTTGATGGTCAATTCCGTATTTAGTCAGGGTTTGACTGATTAAGGAGGCGGTGAGATGTTCTTGAAAGCCTAGTTCTGGTTTTTGGTGTATTTGTCGGCGCCAGTGGACTAATTGCGGCTGTAGAGAACGAATAGCAAGGCGAATTTGAGGGCAATTTAAGCTATTGGGGACAGGAAAGGAGGAAATCATCGGGTTCGGACGGCTAGTTTTTTTGATCACTGGTTTCTAGTTTAACTTCAGGAGACAGGGGACAGGAGACAGGGGACAGGGGACAGCTTTGTTCTCCCCACTCCCCACTCCCCACACCCCACTCCCCACAGCCCACACCCTTCTTTACAAAACTTCATCGTAATTTGAGCGCCGGAAGGGGCAATCCTTGGGCAATAGGGGAAGGGAAAGCGGGAAAATATAAAAAAAAGCTTAAATTTTCTATCTTGCTGCCCTTTATACCCTTAAAGCCTTGCTGTCTCTGATTTCCTGACGGTGAGAGGCTTTGAGCCATGTCAGGAATTGATGACCAACTCGATCGAGTCATTGTTAAGTGACCGTTACAAAAAGACAGCAAAAAACTTAATAATATGTAACAAACAAAGTTTCGACAGCAGTGTATAAATTTAACTTGAGGGGCCAAGATAACAGACAAAAGTTAAGCTGGATACTTGTTTAACCTCCTTAGGTGATTTATGAGAGAGCAGTGAAGTTTTTTCAGGTTTCTTAAAGTAAATCGCAACAATCACGGTCAAGGCTCGTCCAGACTCACCGTGAAATCCCTTAAGAGGGAAAATTTTAATTGCAAGCAAATCCCATTTAAATTTAGGAGATTGTCACAATGTTTGACGCATTCACCCGGGTAGTATCCCAAGCTGATGCTCGTGGCGAATATTTAAGCTCTTCGCAACTAGACGCTCTCAGCGCCATGGTTGCCGACAGCAACAAACGGATGGACTCTGTTAACCGGATCACCAGTAACGCTTCCACCATCGTTGCCAACGCCGCTCGTAGCCTGTTCGCTGAACAGCCCCAACTGATCACCCCCGGTGGTAATGCCTACACCAGCCGTCGTATGGCCGCTTGCTTACGCGACATGGAAATCATCTTGCGCTATGTTACCTACGCTACCTTCTCTGGCGACGGCAGTGTTCTCGATGATCGTTGCTTAAATGGTCTGCGCGAAACCTATGTAGCTTTGGGAGTACCAGGAGCTTCCGTAGCTGCTGGCGTAAGCAAAATGAAAGAAGCTGCTTTATCCATTGCTAACGATCGCAACGGTATCACCCCCGGCGATTGCAGTGCTTTAATGTCTGAAATTGCCAGCTACTTCGACCGCGCCGCCGCTGCTGTCGCCTAGTCCCTGGGGCTAGTCTCAATTAAACCGTAGGAAACTTATTGCAAGATTATTGGGAGATACCAAAAAATGAAAACCCCCCTTACCGAAGCCGTAGCAGCCGCTGATTCTCAAGGTCGTTTCTTAAGCAGCACCGAAATCCAAACTGCTTTCGGTCGTTTTCGTCAAGCTTCTGCTGGCCTCAGCGCCGCTAAAGTGTTGACCGAAAAAGCCAATTCTTTGATCTCTGGCGCTGCTCAAGCTGTGTACAACAAGTACCCCTACACCACCCAAATGCAAGGGGCTAACTTTGCGGCGGACCAACGCGGTAAAGAAAAATGCGCTCGTGACATCGGTTACTACCTCCGCATGGTGACCTACTGCTTAGTTGCTGGTGGAACCGGTCCGATGGACGAGTACCTCATCGCTGGTATCGACGAAATCAACCGCACCTTCGACCTGTCTCCTAGCTGGTACATCGAAGCTCTCAAATATATCAAAGCCAACCATGGTTTAAGTGGCGACCCTGCGGTAGAAGCCAACTCCTATATCGACTACGCTATCAACGCTCTCAGCTAGTCCAATCGAAAAAACTGCTGGTCTGGAAAGACAGGAGGTTGTTAGCAAAAGGGTTAGCAATCACCTGTTCTTCCAGACCTTGTTATATCCATCGTCAAGGCGGCCAGGTAATCGAACTGATCCTCCCCTAGTTTTGAGGGGTCAGAAAATGATCATTTTTTTGTAGGAGAACTTTAGTGGCAATTACTACCTCAGCTTCCCGTTTAGGGACAACCGCTTTTAGCGAGGTTGCTCCCGTGGAATTACGTCCCGATTGGTCCCGTGACGACGCACAGGCGGTTATTCGCGCCGTCTATCGTCAGGTGCTAGGCAATGACTATATCATGCGTTCCGAGCGCCTTACCAGTGCCGAATCCTTACTCTGCAACGGTTCGATCACCGTGCGGGAATTCGTCCGCGCCGTGGCCAAATCGGAACTGTATAAGAACAAATTCTTCTACGGTAACTTCCAAACCCGCGTCATCGAACTTAATATCAAACATCTTTTAGGTCGCGCTCCCTACGATGAGTCGGAAGTGGTCTATCACCTCGATCTCTACGAAAACAAAGGATTCGAGGCCGATATCGACTCCTACATCGATTCCGCCGAATATACCGAAAACTTCGGCGATAGTATTGTTCCCTACTATCGTGGTTTTGCCAGCCAACCCGGTCAAAAAACCGTGGGATTTACCCGGATGTTCCAACTCTATCGCGGTTATGCCAACAGCGATCGCTCTCAGATTGCCGGCAAAACCTCCCGTTTAGCGGTGGAATTAGCTCAAAACGGTGCTTCGGCAGTAGTCGGTCCCTCCGGTGGCAGCGATGGTTGGGCCTATCGTCCCTCTGCTCAACGCAACACCCCCAGTAAAGCTCTGGGTGGTAGTGTGGCCTATGGTGATGTGGGTAAGCTCTATCGCGTGGAAATTGCCGCTATTAGCAAACCGGGTTATCCCCGTGTCCGTCGCAGTAGCAAAGCGATTATCGTCCCCTTTGAACAGTTAAATAACACCCTGCAACAGATCAACCGTCTCGGTGGCAAAGTTGCCAGCATCACCCCCGCTAGTTTGAACTAATTTTCTAGCTTAAGATAACTAAAAGTCTCCCGGGCAGCCGTCAGGTTCACCGGGAGACTTCTTTCTAGGGAACTGACAGAAATTGAACCTCAGCAGATCGAGCAAACCTGTAGAATGAAAATAGTTCTATCGTTTTAATGCCTGTGACTGTCACTTCGATCGCTTTTGACTCTATCGATACTGCCTTAGCGGAAATCAAAGCCGGACGGGCTATTGTAGTAGTTGATGATGAGAATCGCGAAAATGAAGGAGATCTAATCTGTGCGGCCCAATTTGCCACCCCCGATCTGATTAACTTCATGGCAGTGCAAGCTCGCGGTTTAATCTGTCTGGCAATGACGGGAGAGCGTCTTGATGCTCTCGAATTACCCTTGATGGTGACAAAAAACACCGATAGCAATCAAACCGCTTTTACTGTTAGCATCGATGCCGCTCCCCACTTAGGGGTTAAAACTGGCATTTCGGCGGAAGATCGGGCGAAAACCGTACAAGTTGCCATTAATCCAGTCACTCGTCCCGACGATCTCACCCGTCCCGGTCATGTCTTCCCGATTCGTGCTAAAGCCGGTGGAGTCTTAAAACGCGCCGGTCATACGGAGGCAGCCGTGGATCTGGCTCGATTAGCCGGGTTGTATCCGGCGGGAGTTATCTGTGAGATCCAAAATCCCGACGGTTCCATGGCCCGTTTACCGCAACTATTTGAATACGCTCGTCAACATAATTTAAAGTTAATTAGCATTGCCGATCTGATCAGTTATCGCTTAAAACACGATCGCTTTGTCCATCGGGAAACAGTCTGTGATTTTCCCAGTCAATTCGGCACTTTTCAGCTTTATGCCTACCGAAATTTATTAGATCAAACCGAACATATCGCTATTGTGAAAGGCGATCCCGCTCTCTTTGATGATCAACCTGTAATGGTACGAATGCACTCAGAATGCCTGACTGGGGATGCTTTGGGATCCTTGCGTTGCGATTGTCGGCAACAGTTACAAAGTGCCTTAAAAATGATTGAAAACAACGGTTTAGGGGTGGTGGTTTACCTGCGACAGGAAGGCCGGGGAATTGGTTTAATTAATAAGCTAAAAGCCTATTCTTTACAGGATATAGGATTAGATACGGTGGAAGCCAACGAAAGGTTAGGATTTCCCGCCGATTTGCGCGATTACGGGATGGGAGCGCAAATGCTCAACGATTTGGGGGTGAGAAATATTCGTTTAATTACCAATAATCCGCGTAAAATTGCCGGATTAAAAGGCTATGGTTTGCAAATAGTCGAGCGAGTACCTTTGCTGATCGAGGCTAATGATTATAATTCCAATTATCTGGCCACAAAAGCGGAAAAGTTAGGACATCTATTCTTACAAACCTATCTAGTCACCATCGCTCTCAGTTGGGGGGAAAATCCGCCGTCAATTTCCCAAAGATATCATCAATTGGAGAAATTACGGCAGTTAAGTCGCGCTAATCAATTATCTCTCCAAGAAGAAACCCGACCGGTAGCCAATGCCCTTTTTGATCGCGCCCCTTTGATCGTACATTTAGGTTTAGATATTCGTCAGGGTGTTAGCAGTAATTGGTATAAAAATCCTTCCCATCCTTATCTTCTGGTTATTGACAAGATATTAAATGACATTAAAGATTGGTCGGAAATTGAACGCTTAGAATTTTTAATTTCCGACGGAGACGATTCGATGACGGGATTACAAATGAAACTCGATCGTCAAAAAATGTCCGATGAAGATTTCTCACAATTACCACAATTAGCTACCCAAATTATCTACAGTTTTACTCGTGATTCAGCAAAAAATTAGTTTTCTATGACCAGAAAAGAGCGTAACAGTTATAATTAAACAAAGCTAGTGTAACGGGGAAAAACTATGACAACTCTCGACATTTTACCGGAAGTTACCTGTCCCCCCACCGATTTATGGAGTGATGAACCACCCTTGGAAAGTGATCTACATCTACAACAAATTACAATTCTGATCGGTTGTTTAGAAAGGTTATGGCAACAAAGAACTAATTACTACGCTTCCGGCAATCTTACCATCTACTATAACGAAGAACAACTAAAAAAACGTGATTTCTGCGGTCCTGATTTTTTTGTGGTTTTAGATACAGAAAAACGTCCCCGCAAAAGTTGGGTGGTTTGGGGAGAAGGGGGTAAATATCCCAATGTGATCGTGGAAATTCTCTCCCCATCCACTGCTAATATTGATCGCAATAAAAAGAAAAATCTCTATCAAAATACCTTTCGGACTCCTAACTATTTCTGGTTTGATCCTGAAAGTTTAGAACTGCAAGGATTTAGATTAATTGCTGGACAATATCAAGCTATTGCTGCTAATGAAAACGGCTATTTATGGAGTGAACAATTAGAACTATATTTAGGCATATTTGACCGTAAACTGCGTTATTTTACCGTCGATGGTCAATTGGTTCCCACTCCCCAAGAAGCTGAATTAGAGCAAAGACAAGCAAAGGAACAGATTTTTTTAGAAAAGGAACAGGAACGAAAGGCAAAAGAACAGGCTATTTTAGAAAAAGAACAAGCTATCTTGGAAAAGGAAAGATTAGCGGCAAAATTACGAGAATTGGGCATTGATCCCGAAACTATCTAATTGATAAATATCTCTAGGATAGGTAATTCCTATCCTAGAAATGTTGGTAATTTAACCTTATTTTTCCTGTCTTTCTAAGGCTAATTTTACTAACTTATCGACCAATTTATCAAACTCTAAACCGGTGGCTTTCCAGAGTTGGGGATACATACTAAAATTAGTAAACCCTGGCAGAGTATTAATTTCATTGAGAAACACTTCCCCAGTCTTTTCCACATAGAAAAAATCCACCCGCGACAATCCCGCAGCATCCACAGCTTTAAATGCTTCTACAGCCATTTCTCGCACTTGATTAGCAATTTTATCAGGAATATTAGCGGGAATCACCATACTCGATCGCCCATCAGTATATTTAGTTTCATAGTCATAAAAATCACTATCAAAAGTAATTTCTCCCACCAAAGAAGCTTGGGGATTATCATTACCTAAAACCGCACATTCGATCTCCCTTGCGGTTACTCCTGCTTCAACAATAATCCGTCGATCATAACTAGCAGCACTATCTAAAGCAGCCTCTAATTCTTGCCGGTTGCGTGCTTTACTAATACCCACCGAAGAACCTAAATTAGCCGGTTTAATAAAACAAGGATAACCTATTTCCTCGGCGATTTGATCGCACAATTGCGGAAAAACACAGGCATTTGACCACACTTGCGAGCGGGTTATGGCCTTATACTTAACTTGGGGTAATCCAGCGGCTGCAAAAGCAGTTTTCATGGCAATTTTATCCATGCCTAGGCATGAACCCAGGACCCCACTACCCACAAAAGCAACCCGCATGAGAGTGAGTAATCCTTGTAAAGTGCCGTCTTCTCCATTCGGTCCGTGGAGAATTGGAAACCAAACCTCCATTTCCCTCACTTCTGGAGGAAATTGCCAGATATTGACTTTTATATCACTCTCAATAGCTAGGGGTTGCCCAGAGGTTAAAATTTGTCTAGCAGTTGCTGCCGAATGCCAACAGCCATTTTTATCGATATAGAAGGGGATAACGGCGTATTTGTCAAGATTTTCGGGGTAATTAAAAGCTTGCAGGATCGATCGAGCCGAATTGATAGATACCTCGTGTTCTCCCGATCGACCACCAAACAACAATCCTACCTTGATCTTATCCATATTATCCTCTCTAGACCCAGCTAGATCCTAAATTAGAGTTCAACTATCATATATACTATGGGCGGAGTTGACAATAGTTGCCAATGATTTAGATGCGGCTGTTCCTCGTGAGATAGGAGTTTTGGCAAAACCTCAAGATAAATTAATTATCGCTCATGATGAAATTTGGTCGTTCTTTCCCTAAAAAAATGGATAATCACTTTGGAGCTATTCACCCCCCGAAATTGAATGATTATTTAGCTAATTTTTCCAGTTTTTTCTTATACCAATTCTCCAAAGTCTGACTACAGAAGTTTAATCCCCCTAAATCCCCCTTTTTAAGGGGGATTTAAAGGGGGACTTAAATTCGATATGTAGTTTTCATTTAGAGAAATGATATAAACCTCTCAGCATCTCGCCTATGCCATGAACTTTGCCAACCTCCTGACTGTAGCATTGCCAGTCTGACTGCGTTGGCACTCGCCCTCCCCAACCTCAGAGCCAGATCGCCCAATAAGAAGCGATCGCTTTCCTACCTGTGGTTAAGAGTCCTTACAATGGCACTGCACGCCGCATTAAGTGAAAATAGCCCGATTCGTTGACAAACAACACAATATGCTTATCAGCAAAGAGGAATATCCTATCGTCGATAAATAATCTACCTTGAAGGAATTTCTAACCATAATTCAACAGTTCCCTGACTAGGCTTTTTCCCGCTATAAGATACAAAAGGTTTTGCTTCAATATTAGGAACTTGACTAATAGAATATCCGAGATTCCGCAAAGCACGGGTCGCATCTTGGGCGAGACTTTCTGCTGCCACCCTATCTTGAGTGTAGAAGTATCGAACTTGGTGCTTACCAGCGGCTCCACCCTCCCTATCTTCTCCAGGAACAATATAGTCTGCTTTTTTGAGGTCCTCCGATAGAGCCTCTGCCTGCTCACGTTTCCCCCCTGCGAACTGGAAGAACACCGTTGTCCTTTCACGTTTTTTTGCTAAACTTTGCTCTGCTTTCTGGGTTGCTGAAATCACGGACTGAATAGCAGCTTTTCTTTGCTGGGCAGCCTGTGCTGATTCGCCCCCCGGTTTTTGTACACTAACTGTGACGATACTATTCAGTTTATCTACCTGTATAGCTAACTCTTTAAGTTGACTTTGAAGAGAATCTACGCTTGAGCCGAGCGGCTGTCTTTGACTTGCGATGTCCAAACTTGTCGAGATTTTATCGAGCTTTTGTATTTTGTCATCCAGTATTTTTACCTTTTGAATGTTATTATTTAGTCCCTCAGCTTGGGGACGGAAAGCTTTTAATTGTTGCTGCACTTCCTTAATTTTATCCTTTGCCTCTTTTGCTATAAATCGTGTCTCGCTAATAAGCTCTCTAACTTCATCACGCTTTACCTGAAACTCTTGCTCAAATTCTTGCTTAATTTCCGACTTAATCTCTGACTTAATACTCAGGACAACATTCACGCCTAAGATACCGCATACGGTAATCACTGCTGTCCCGATAGCCGCATACCAACTGAACAAGTCTGAACGAACTCGCTCCGTCACCCGATCAGCAAGCCGTCGTTCTAAAAGTTCAAGCCGATCCTCATCTAGCTCTTCCATTTTACTTTCTAATATCCACGCAGTTTTTCTATCTATAATATAGCGTTGGTAAATAGTTTTTTTAGACCTTTAAAAAAAATCTTATAGCGTTTCCTAAGCTAGTGAGGTACGCCTATTTTTCTTCCCTTTTGCCGTTCGGACTTCGGCGTGAGACTTCGGACGTTCGGCGAGCTAAGTCGAACGCTGGGCTAACGGCCGAAGCCTTTTGCCCCTTGCCTTTTGCCTAAAAACCATAACTTTTGTACCTCAGCCGACTGAAAAACGCTATAATCTGCTCTAAAATGAGCGAGTTAAGAGGATTAGTGGTCATAATTTCCCTAAGAAGCTGCAAAAAACCTAGCCTTTCTTATCAAGATGAAGTGTAGGCTAATTTGGTATGAACGACCGACGACTGACTCCCGAAAACTTCCTATCCTAAATTAATACCACGGCAGTGGCCACTTTGTCATGTGGTTAATAATGAAAAAAATTGCTGGCATATTATAGATTTAAGTCGATAATTGCGCGTTAAAAGTTGTCAGACACCCCCCTTATCAAGGGGGGCAGGGGGGATCCCCCCGCCTATCGGCACCCCCCTTATCAAGGGGGGCAGGGGGGATCGAACCTAAAATCCATTTTAAATTTAATTATAACCAGCTACTTAACTGATCACTGATTAGGTACTAAAGTATTTAGCGGTGGGGTGATAGGTAATAATGGCGGTGGTGGATTGTTCTGGGTACAATTGTTCGCTTTCGTCCATATACATCCCAATGCGATCGCATCCTAACAGATCTAGTTGCTTGTATTGGTCCTGAATATTGGGACAAGCGGGATAGCCGAAACTATAGCGAGAACCCTGGTAACGCTGTTGTAGTATATCGCGGATATTATCGGGATCGAACTCTGCGAAACCTAACTCGCGACGGATGCGGGTGTGGGTCCATTCGGCCATGGCTTCGGCGGTTTGGACAGCCATGCCGTGATAATAGAGGTATTCGGTATATTCGTTGGCATCAAAGAGAGATTTAGCGTATTCTGTGGCGATTTCCCCCACTGTCACCGCTTGCATCGGGAAAACATCGATAATACCGGATTCCTGCGGGGCGAAAAAGTCAGCAATACAGAGACGACGACCGGATTTCTGGCGAGGAAACTCAAAAATGGCGATCGGTTGCAGATTTTCGGGTTTTTCGCCTGCTTGTATCGATTCGGGATCGTAAATTAACAGGGAATTACCAGAGGATTGACAGGGAAAATAACCATAAATTAATGTGGGGTTTAGTAAATTTTCCTTGACAATTTTCTCTTTCCATGCTGTCAGAATTGGATGAACTTTTTCCTGTAAAAACTGGTCGTATTCTGGCTTCGATTGGCTTTTGGGTTTGCGGAATTGCCATTGACCGACAAATAAAGCTTGTAGGTCCAAATACCAGAAAACCTCCTCGATGGGAATTTCTGCTGCTGTTAATATTTTAGTACCCCAGAAGGGCGGTGTTGGTCGGGGAATATCAACTTCCACCGCTTCGGAACGACGGGTATCAATAACTAATTCTTGGTTGACGCTGCCATCGGTAAAAATAGTATCGGGATTAACCTTTAATTCTTCGGCAACAACCGGGGTTTTTTCTGCCTCGGCAAACTTACCTAAAAAGCCTTTACTATCATCCCATTGACCCCCAGCTTTAGCGGGCATTAATTTATCCATAAAATGCAGGTCAGAGAAGGCATCTTTACCATAGATAACCTGTCCCTTGTAGGTTTTTTGACAGTCATCATGGACAAATTTGGGAGTTAAAGCTGCCCCGCCAAGGATAACAGGAACGGTGATTCCTTTTTCATTAAAAACCTCTAGATTTTCCTTCATAAAAGCCGTCGATTTCACCAATAAACCGCTCATGGCGATACAATCGGCCTTATGTTCTTTGTAGGCTTCGATGATATTTTCTACGGGTTGTTTAATGCCCAAATTAATCACCCTATAGCCGTTATTGGTCAAGATAATATCAACTAAGTTTTTACCAATATCGTGAACATCCCCTTTAACCGTTGCGATAATAAAAGTCCCTTTGGCATTATTATCACCCTCTTTTTTCTCCATAAAGGGTTCTAAAAAGGCGACGGCTGCTTTCATAGTTTGGGCCGATTGAAGAACAAAAGGTAACTGCATTTGTCCCGAACCAAATAACTCACCCACTACCTTCATCCCATCCAGGAGGAAAATATTAATAATATCTAGGGGTGGATAGTCCTGTAAAGCTTGCTTTAAAGCGTCTTCCAGTCCCAATCTTTCCCCATCAATAATATGCTGTTTTAAGCGTTCCTCCACGGGTAAATTAGCATTACTAGAGGGGTCTTTTTTAGTAGTTTTCCCCGCAAATAATTCGGTTAATTTGGTCAGGGGATCATAAACACATATATCGCCATCAAAACGACGATTATCATAGATTAAATCCCGACAAATTTGCTGATATTCTGGTTCAATTTTTGCCAGAGGAAGAATCTTATTGGCGCTGACGATTGCCCCATCCATCCCCACCTGCATCGCTTCGTTGAGGAAGACGGAATTTAATACCTGACGCGCTGCCGGATTCAACCCAAAAGAGATATTAGACACACCTAAAAGAATATGACATTCGGGCAGTTCTTGGCGAATTCGGCCCATTGCTTCGATAGTAGCCTTGCCATTTTCTCGGTCTTCTTCGATACCAGTAGAAATCGGTAAAGCTAGAGGATCAAAAAAGATTTCGTAGGGAGGAATTCCGTATTCTATCGCCGCATAATAGGCCCGTTTAGCTATCTGGAATTTTTTCTCGGCAGTGCGTCCCATTCCTTCTTCATCAATGGTTCCAATTACTACCCCCGCGCCGTATTTTTTCGCTAAATCCAAGACTTGATAAAAACGCGATTCCCCGTCTTCGTAGTTAGTAGAGTTGAGGATACATTTACCCCCCGCTACTTTTAACCCCGCTTCCATTTTTTCCCATTCGGTGGAATCTAACATTAAAGGTAGGGTGACATTATTAACTAAACGAGAGGCTAATTGGTGCATATCGCGCACCCCATCCCGGCCCACATAATCGACGTTGACATCGAGAATATGCGCTCCTTCTTTTACCTGAGCTTTCGCCATCGATACTAAACTATCCCAGTCTTCAACATTGAGCAGTTCCCGACATTTTTTAGAACCACTGGCGTTTAATTTTTCCCCGACAATCAGGAAAGAATTATCTTGAATATAGGGTTGGGTACTGTAGATAGAAGCGGCGGAGGGTTCATAATGATAATGACGAGATTTCGGAGTTAAACCCTGACTTAGTTCCGCTAAAGCTTGAATATGGTCGGGACGAGTACCACAACAACCGCCGATAATTTGTACTCCCAAATCTTCGATAAAGTGCATTAAAGCCATTTTTAATTCTACGGGAGTGAGGCGATAATGCGCTTGACCGCCGACATTTTCCGGTAAACCAGCGTTAGGAATACAAGAAACAATAAAAGGGGAATTTTCCGAGAGATATTTAATATGGGGTTTCATTAAATCTGGACCAGTGGCGCAGTTAAGTCCCAAAATATCAATTTTATAGGGTTGTAAAATAGAGACAACGGCGTTAATTTCCGTTCCTACTAACATCGTTCCCATGGTTTCCATCGTCACCGAAACCATTAGGGGCAATCGTTGACCTTTTTTCTGAAATACTTCTTCAATAGCATTTAAAGCCGCTTTAATTTGCAGGACATCCTGACAGGTTTCTACTAATAATAAATCTGCTCCGCCATCATACAGACCCTCTACCTGTTCCACATAGGCATTTTTGAGCGTATCAAAGTCAATATGACCCAAAGTGGGCAGTTTTGTCCCCGGCCCCATGGAACCCGCCACAAAACGGGGTTTTTCGGGGGTAGAGTATTTATTCGCGCAAGCTTTGGCCAGTTCGGCGGCGCTTTTGTTGAGATAATAGGCTTGATCGGCTAAATCATACTCGGCTAAAACTATCGAGGTTCCCCCGAAGGTGTCGGTTTCAATCACATCCGCACCCACGGCTAAAAAGGCTTCGTGGACTTTCGCTACAGCGCTGGGTTTAGTATGGACAAGATACTCGTTACAACCTTCGTATTCTGCCCCACCAAAGTCCTCGGCCGTCAGATTTTGGCTTTGTAGGGAAGTTCCCATCGCTCCATCAAAGACGAGGACGGGATGCTTGGGACCGTTGAGGTAGTCAAGAAAGGGGCTATTCATAGAGAGATTTACTGCTATAGCATTTTGAAAGTTTATTGTAATACAGTTACTAGAAATCTGCTATGGTCGGCATTTCAGTTATCAGTGATCAGTTATCAGTGATCAGATTTGAGTTTTCAGTCGAGAAAGCCAATCAATCTAATTTTGTAGCACTAGACGGGCTAAACCAACTCCGGGATAATAATTACCGAGAATTTGTTGATAATCTAGGCCTTTTTCCGCTAATTTATAAGCCCCAGTTTGACTCATACCGCGACCACCGTGGGCCCAAGCGACAATTTCATCGGTGGCAGCATAAAGAGACTCGACTACACCCCCTTTATAGCTGAGAATCTGCCCAGCAGTGGCATTAACCGCCTGGTGAGTCGATTGATACTCCGAGCGAATGCCTTTATATACCTGCCAGCGTTGGCTATTACCCAGATGAAACCAAGCATTAGCGGGGCGGATCATGTGTACTAGGGCATAGGAACGGGCGGCGATCGCTTGTGCCTTTAAAGCGTGCATTGGCGCGGTGGAGTGCATTTCACTCCCCACCACACTATAGAGATAGGCCTCTAAATTAACATGATTGACCACTAACAAGCGATCGCCTTGGGCAACCAGCAGCACTTTACCCCGATACCAACCATCATCCACATAAACTAAACCATCGGCACTGGTGGGCTGCACAAAAATCACCTCTGGCAGCGATAAATCGCCCATTTTTAAGCCATTGGCACCTGGAATGACCGGTAAACCCTCGTTAGTGGCAATCGTTTTTAAACCACGACCTTGGCGATCGGTGATCACCGCTGGCCCGTTAACTCCAATCAAAACACTAGCCACATCCCTTTTAATCGCCACGCGAATTTCTAGGACCGGCGGCGTATAATTAGCGGGAACCGCTAAAGGTTGTCTAGTCACCGGTTTAACCGCAGCAGCGGGGGAAGTATTAGGGGAAGTATTAGGGGAAGTTTGAACCGATGGCGCTAATTTTTTCGGCGCTGAGAGGGAAGACTGAGGAGAGGGTGCTGATTTTGGAATCGCAGAAGATTGGGGAGAGGGGGATAGTTTCGGTGATGGCGCGGTTAAGGGTGCGATCGGAGATGGGATAATAGGAGCAGGGGAGGCAGCAGTCTCTAGATTTGCCTGGGGTTGCGGGGTTTCTGGTTTTTCCTTGGCTAAATAAGTTAAGAGAATTGGCGTAAAAGTGGCGATCGACAACAAAGGAACGGCACAATGGCGCAGCAGGGAAAAATAGGTACTAGCAGCAAATTTCACTTTAATCACACCATCTTTAATTTTCTTATCTAACTTTACCATTCCCCTCTCAGGCCGGGCAATTCTAGAGAAAAAATCTCGTATTCTTGAGCTTGTCAGGACAAATCAGGCTGAAATAGTCAAGAAAAGCCGAAAAAATTTTTAACCACCCATCCTTAGATTAGCTGAATCTCCTCTAATCCAGGCTCTTCTAGGTTCTGTGTGATCAGCTTAACTTACCATAGAAGCGATCGATCTTTGTGTCCTTTGTGTCTCTGTGGTTCATTCCACCCCCTCGCTAGGCTGACAGAGATGTTTAAGGATTTTGAGAACCTCATATAAATCCCCCGGATTTCTCATGGCAAATAAACGAGAGGTTCCGTATAAAGGTTTACCGTCCCATAATAATTTAACAAATAAAAACTCGGAACCATTGGTCAACATTCCATAATTAGGACGGTTTGGATGAGGATTGGCAATTAAATAAGCTAATAATTGCGGTAAACCTACTTCAACGGAATAAATCACCCGTTTTGATTCAATAATCATTACCCATAATTGCTCTTTTATAATTAAAGTATCTAACCTTCCTTTAATTATTAAATCTTGCTCTTTTGTAATAATTTCAACAGACTCTTCCGCTTTAATATGAAAAGGAAATAGATAAAAGTTACCAATAAATAATAATGGATCTAAAACCGTCATCCTCACCGAAGTTTCCAAAAAGGGAGGATAATTCAATATATCAGCCACAGCAACGAAAATATCCTCATCAAACCGGGTTCGTAGCGATCGTGAATTGGGATTCTTAGTTATTTTAATAAGATTATTTCAATTTGATCAGGTTAACGGTAAATCAATAATTTGGTTTTCATATTCATTGTCAAAAGAGCCTTTAGCAATTACAATTAATTCTAACAAATTATCACCAACACTTAAATCTTGATTGAGAATAAAAATTCCAGGAACATGACGATTTTGCCTGAAGTGAGCTATTAAATGAACGGGCATAGAGGCACGATTATTTGTCACTAAAATAAATCCCATCACCTCACACCAAATCAAAGTTTCTGGATCTAATGTACCTAATTTTGGTGTATCTGGTTCACCAACTACTCGAACAATGATTTCTGGTTCTCGGCGACGCAATTGTTGAGGATACACCGAATTAACATTTTCATCAATTAAATATTTCAGTGTCATTAGCTTGCTGTTTGGCTGTTATTTCAGCTTTCAATTTTCTCAGTCGTTCAACCACAGGCGGAGGATTTTTTTGCTGTTCTTCTCGCATTTTTCGCCCCCATTCTAGCCAGTCGGCGATATATTGGCTCACTTTTTCTTTTTCATGAAGATAATAAAGAATCGTCGCATATACCTGTTCGAGGGTTAAAGATGGATAAGTATTAGCAATTTCTTCGGGAGTTTTGGCTTGGTAAATGAAATCGTGTAAAATGGTTTCAATACCGACGCGGGTTCCTTTTAGCCGAATATCGTTAGGAGCAAGAAAATTAAAATAGTCTTCGAGTTGCATGAGTTACCCTAATTGAAGATTCAAACTTAACTTTATTTTTTAAGTAAAATTGTTATCTTAATTATACTTGATCGTTGCCGAATAGTGCGATCACATTGGGTTCTTAATTATTGACCTCTCCCCTGAACCCTATCCTACAAGGAAAGGGGAGAGAATTTAGCGAAGAGAGCTTCGACTACAAACTGGGTTTGTTGTCAAGGCTCTCGCCCGAACAAGTTTAACCTGTTTTCTTTAGATAGTGAGGAGCTAAATGGACATAACCCTATTGCCCAAATTGGGTAACTTATCTAGAATAAGTATATGAAGAGAGGAGGAGACGTGATGGAGTATCAGAATTTTTCGCTCATTAAAGAAGATATTCAGGCTGATGCTTGCGGACGGATTAGCCTTGGGACTGAATGTAGCAACCGTCACTATCGAATACTGATGAATGCAAGCGGGGAGCTTCTTTTGGTTACCATGGTGGAGATTCTGGGGGGAGAACTATGGGCTTTTCAGAATCCTAGGGTCCGCGAGTCGCTCAAACGGGGACTCGCAGAAGCCCGCACAGGAAATTTCGCTGAAGAAACAGTCAATTTAGGCGCTATGCTTAAGTTAGCTGAATCTATTCCTGATGAAGTCGAGGAGTAAATGAGTTTCTCTAGCGACTAAAAACGCTATACTCTTAGTAAATTGTCAGCAGATTATGAATAAATCAGTTGAATTAATTTAAATATCGAGGAAGCTAGAAAGAATATGAAAGTTTTTATTAGTCATGCCTTTACTGAGGCTAAGTTAGCTAAGAGAGTTGCTGATTCTCTCAAAGAAGATGGCTTTCAAGTTTGGGATGCTGCTGAAATGTTACCCGGGGAAAACTGGGCTAATAACATAGGTAAAGCCTTACAAGAATCTGAAGCAATGATAGTCTTATTAACACCAGAATCACTGAAGCCTTTTAATGTTGTTTCTGATATTAGTTATGCAATTGGAGAAGAAAAGTATCAAGGTCGTATCATTCCTGTTATTGTCTCTTCCTCAGATAATTCAAACCTAGAACATATTCCTTGGATTCTCAAAAAATTTCCAATGATTTTCGTCCCTAATCTTGAACAAGACAATCAAGAATTGAAAGAAATTACACAGGCACTTAAAAATACGACAAGCTCCGACGGACTGACTCATGAGATACACCACTTTTAGATTTGGCTTGTCTCATCCCAAGCTATGCTTTGTCTAATTTTAACTATAGGTATGAGATGATTCCCCAAGAAGCTTTTCTTTCCCATTCTAGCAAAAATCGAGAGTTTGTCTCTCATTTGGCCAATGAATTACGCCGTCATGGAGTTCCCGTTTGGTATAGTGAAACTAATATTTTAGGCGCACAGCAATGGCATGATGAAATTGGGAAAGCTTTGAGGCGATGTGATTGGTTTATTATCGTTCTCTCTCCTGATGCGGTCGATTCTATGTGGGTAAAGCGAGAACTAATTTTTACTTTACAGGATCAGCGTTTTGAAGATAAAATTTTGCCAATTCTCTATCAACCTTGTGAATATACAAAACTTTCTTGGGTCTTACCTAGCTTCCAAATTATTAATTTTAATGATAATTTTGAAGAAGGATGCCGAGATTTGCTTCGTGTCTTTGGCTTGGGTTATATCTATATCTAGTGGTAGTTTGTAGCGTAACAAACCAATATGTGATCTGGTAATTGATCGATATGTTGATGGAGTTGTTGACGAATATTTGCAGACATAAGCTAAGTTGTTTTAATGATTTACTCAATCTGATTACACTAAACTGCCAAGCGGAGATTGGCGATGAGGGGAAGTTGGAGTTCGTTGTTTTCTTGTAGTCTTTGGGAGAAAAAAAGGATTTCTAGGTTTTCTATTTCTTCGGTTTTTGGGTTGACTCTCACGATAATATCATCTCCTAATTCTTCGGATTCTTGTTCGGTATAGGGAGCGCATTTGTTAATATAGAGAATGTCTCCAGTGGGGTCATATTTAATAATTAGGTTTGCTGCCATTCGGCTCTTCTAGGTTCTGTGTGATAAGTTTAACTTACTATATGATCGATCAATCTTTGTGTCCTTTGTGTCTTTGTGGTTCATTCCACCCCCTCGCTAGGAGGAATGTATCTTAGAATACATTTTACCCACCAAATCCAAGAGAGCCGCCATTCGATTTGTCCTCCTGTTATAGCGCTACGCGCAAGTCAGAAATCAAAAGTA
>VYLM01000124.1_pt1 | contig 21636 bp, 20 predicted proteins | sample 5109491 | NCBI WGS metagenome assembly VYLM01 (sample SAMN12291813, study PRJNA351875) | freshwater metagenome | isolation source: freshwater lake | place: USA: Michigan, MSU3 lake | collected 2011-08-06 | reverse complement strand
TTCGATCCCCCCCAACCCCCCTTAAAAAGGGGGGAGAAGAGTTCATAGTAGGGTGGGTTAGACGGCAACAATCTAGGCGTTAAAGTCAATCTAACAATCCGTCGTAACCCACCGTTTTAGTCAACCGAAAGGATATTTGATTTATGTTTGAAAATAAGATTGATCTGGTTTTACGCGCGTTAAAGGAGATGTTGGGATGAGCAAAAATATGATTCAGTGGCTGGAAATTGGTGATCTTGATATTCATATATCTGATGGAAACTATTCGTCTAAATATCCGAGATCAGAAGAATTTATAGAAAGTGGTGTTCCTTTTATACGGGCTAATAATTTGGTTAACAAAAGTATTTCGGATGAGGAAATGTACTTTATATCGCCCCAAAAGCATGGTCTTCTTAAAAAAGGGCATTTGAAAACGAACGATGTTCTAATTAGCACTAGAGGTGATTTAGGGAAAGTTGCCTTAGTACCCAAAAGATATAATGATTCTAATATCAATGCTCAACTTGTTTTACTACGCCCAAATCCCCACAAGATAGATCCACTTTATTTACTTTATTGTTTTGAAGGGGATCGAGTTAAAGGACAAATAAGTCAACTTCAAACTGGTACAGCACTCAAACAGTTACCAGTGGGGAACTTGAAAAGGATAAAAATCCCCCTCCCACCCCTCGAAGAACAGCGAAGAATTGCGGCAATTTTAGATAAAGCGGATGGGGTGCGACGCAAGCGCAAAGAGGCGATTCGGTTGACTGAGGAGTTGTTAAAATCGACTTTCCTAGAGATGTTCGGTGATCCTGTTACTAATCCGAAAGGGTGGGAGGTTACGATCTTACGAGATGTTTGTAAAAAAGTAACAGATGGTACACATCATATGCCGAAAACTGTAGAAAAAGGTATACCAATATTAAGAGCATTGAATATCAAAAAAGACAAAGTAGAAACATCTAATTTGCTTTATATTTCGGAAGAGGATTATCAGAAAATTTCTAAACGAAGTCCATTGGATAAAGGGGATGTTTTACTAACTTGTTTAGGCACTATAGGAAACGTAGCTATTTTTAATGAAGATTCAAATTTTAGCCTTGTCAGAAATATTGCTCTTCTCAAACCCAACTATAAAAAGACTACTTCTGAATTTCTAAAATTTATTTTAAAGACTGACTATTTGCAAAGACAAATTAAATCTAGGTCTAAGCAATCTTCTCAGGCCGCCTTATATATTGGGGAGATTGAGCAACTTAAAATATTTTTACCACCAATTGAGTTACAGAGAAAATATTCAAATCTGAGCCAAGAAATCAATGATCTTCACAAGAAGCTAGAACAGGATGAATTTTACCAAGACAATCTCTTTAATTCCCTTTTACAAAAGGCATTTAGGGGGGAATTGTAGCCATGGCAGCTGGCGGATTACTGCCATAATCTTGTGGGAAATGCCATTAAAAAAGACCGTTGGACAATTAACCAAGATTCAGCTACCGCTGCGGCGACTTCGACCTCTGCGGTTTTCGGGTAGTCTGCGTATTCGGGAGAACTCTCTAACCCTTTTTCTCTTTTTTCCCTTTTTACCCTCATTCCCTATTTTTTCTTTTTTCTTTTATTTCCCGCCCTTAGGCGGGTCGATTTTTTTGAGAAAATGGCGTTAATGTTAAATTTTATTAAGGCAATGAAAGAATTATCGGTTATCAGTTGGGAAGGTGGTGTTATATTATGGGTAGTAAAGTTGCTCAAAAAGCCAGCTACAACCATGAGCGCTCTTGTCAAACCCTCTAGCCTGATTCCCAAAGGATTGCGGGTGCAACAGATTAATAATCTCACCCTATTCAAATTTACAGATGAACTGGGCGATCGGATGCAGACGCTTCTTGACAAAAAAAAAGCTGATGATCTCACCCCGGAGGAAGTCCTTGAGCTAGAAGCGATTGGCGAACTCGACCAAATTTTCAGCTACATCAACGCTGTCATTGCCGCCAGAGTAAATGGTCATTCCTAAATCGCTCTACCATATTGTTCGACAATGCGCTAGGTTCCGGTGTAAATACTGTCACTATCCCGAACTCCTCAGTTCCGCCCCTCTTTCGATCGACCATATTCAACCCTTTATCCAGAATGCCCGACGGCAATGGATAGCCGGCCAACTCCATCCACCCAAGGATGACCCACGACAGGAAATTAGTGAGACTTAAGGCGTGGTTTAAAAAAGGTTGATCGGGAGTAACAAAAGCTTAATCCTGATTATTTATTCGCCTTTTTGTCGTTTGCATGAGCAGAAACGGGTTTCTCCGAGAAACCCGTTTTCTGTGCGTTACTCAAGAGTTATCGGTTATCAGTTGGGAAGGTGGTGTGATATTATGGGTAGTAAAGTTGCTCAAAAAGCTGGTCAGGTTGCTATTAGAATAGTAAACGCTGATAAATATCTCAGCCCAGAAAAGAAAGAAGTTATACTATAGCGTTTCCTGTTCGCAAGAGGTACATTATCGATGTTGAAAAACTTAATCAGCAAAGGTTAAACTGTGCCACACAGGTGTGATAACTGCTATATTATAATAAAGTTAATTGATAAGTAGGTAGGCGTTAAAAATTATCAGATGCCCCCTTATCAAGGGGGATCCCCCCGCCTACCGGCACCCCCCTTATCAAGGGGGATCCCCCCGCCTACCGGCACCCCCCTTATCAAGGGGGGCAGGGGGGATCGAACCTAAAGTCCATTTTTCATTTAATTATAACCAGCTACTTATTTGCTTAATTTAAGTTATGAACTTCAATCTTTATCTGGAAGATGAATTAAGTCAGCAACTACAGGCTTTATCTCACTCTACAGGCAAATCCCAGAATGCTTTGATTCGAGAAGCAATACAGCTTTTAATTACCACAAAAGAACAGTCTCAATGGTCGTCAACTATCCTTAATTTTCAAGGGGTAAGTGATGCTATTGTTTTTGAAGCTTATAGAGAGGAACTTTCCCCACCTAGTAGAGAAGATGAGGTGATTTAGTGCTGGTTTTGCTCGATACTTGTACGATTAGTGATTTTGTCAAAGGTGATAGCAACACTCTAGGGCAGATCAAAAATCATACTAAATCTGGTTATTAAAAACTGATTATTTATTCCCCCTTTTGTCTTTTGCATGAGTAGAAAACGGGTTTCTCCGAGAAACCCGTTTTCTGTGCGTTACTCAACGGATTTAAAAATTAGGTAAAACCCTACACTCAGCCCCCAGGAAAAACTTTTTGCCGCATACCCTAAATATTGGCTTTCTCTCTTTAACGGCTGATTCCGCGAAGTTGCTCCAGAAGTTGATCAAGAATGTCTTCCATCTCTTCCGGGCTTCTGCCCATCCTGACCGGTCCGCGCAGAAACTCTTTAACCGTTATCTTTTTATCGCGGAAGTCACGGACAAAATTATAGACTTTTTCGGTGGATTGAACTTGTAATTTCATCTCCTCTAGCATTTGCTCAATCGGGTCGATGCCATCCTTCTCACAAGCGCGACTGGCCCTCACCATCTCGCCTTCCGGGGTATTTCGCACCGAGCGCAGTTCTCTTTTCAGGTTCTCGTATTGCTTTTTAAGTAGTTCGTTATTGGTTTCAACCCTCTCGCACTGTCGTTGGAGGTCGCTTTCCGATGAGCCTTCAACCTCGAAAGTATCCCCCATTTGATACTGTCGTTCGATTTCCAGCAGTTTGGCAATATCTCCCTCTTTATAGGCACGGTTGACTTCCTTCATGATCTCATTGTGACGCATCCGAGTTTCGGGATCCGTAACCTTGTCGGGGTGAAAAATCTCGGCCATTCTCAGGAAAGTGCGGCGTATTTGTCTAGATTCAGGAGATTTAGGCGAGCTTTCAGGTGATAGCTCTGTTCCATCATCGTGACGGTTATAGGAGTCTCCCCCAGAGAAGAAATCCTGCGCGGATTGCTCCGATGCTCCTTCTGGTTCTTCGTCTCCGAAAAGTTCGTCTAGTTCTTCATCTCCATCCTCAAATTTTGGGCTAATCACCCCCGTTAACTGAAGTGTCTCGTAAATTCCGAGAATCCTTTTTTTTGTCTGCTGCCCCAATTTTCTAGCAGTGAGGATTTCGTCAAAAAGGGCGTGTATTTCGCGGTCGAGGTCGGTAAGTTTTTCATAGAGAGGTTGCCCTCTCTGGAAAATCTCCGTCGCTAAGGAACGCATCTGGTCGAGGAATTTCTTCAGTTCGTTGCGTTTTCTGCCAATCTGCTTGAGGAGCCACTGATGCTCCTCCTCTAAAGCTTGGAGACGAAAATGTAGGGAAGACAGAGCCAAGGAAGGAGAGGTAGGCGAATCAGAGGAGTTCGGTGATTTCGGCTTTTTAGATCTGGTCATTACTTTGGGGTGAAAGCATATTGTCCATTCTACCAAGCCGGAAGGAGCCGCATTCCTAAAACTCACCCTTGGCTCATTTTGTTGTTTCTCCCCACTTCCATCACCCCATCACCCCTGCTCCAGCGCCCTACGGAAACCTTTTTAAGTGGCTAGAAGCTAGATATATCAATGGTCTTAATTAATTCTTATCAATCGAATTAAATTTTTGTAAATAAAATTCTCGCTCGGATTAATTATTTTTTCCAAATTCCGCTAGACTTATTTAGTAAGTTCAATCGAGTTTAGATATTCCATAGCTAAATTTCTATAGCACGGTCTAGAGGGAAAGTTTAGCGAGGGATTCCTTTACCCATAATTCAGCACACATATTTGCTTTAGCAGCAGGTAGGAGGATTCTATGTCAAATTTTTCGAGACGGAAATTTTTAACCACGGCGGCAGTTTCAGCGGCAGGGGCTGTTGTCCTCAAAGGTTGTTTGGGTAATCCCCCCGACACTACGGGTGGAACCACCACCACCGCGCCCGCTGCCCCGGTTGCTTCTCCCGTCGCCATCGCCCCGGAACAAGCTCCTGAAACCACCAAAATTAAATTAGGTTATATCCCGATTGTTGAATCAGCACCTTTAATTATTGCCAAGGAAAAAGGCTTTTTCGCCAAACACGGGATGCCCGATGTGGAAGTCTCCAAACAAGCAAACTGGGGATCCGCTAGAGATAACGTCGAAATTGGGGCAGATGCGGGCGGAATTGACGGAGGACAGTGGCAAATGCCCATGCCTTACCTAATTTCCGAGGGACTAATCACCAAAAATAACGTTAAAGTCCCCATGTATGTGTTAGCGCAGTTAAACACCCAGGGTAACGGAATTGCGATCGCGGGTAAACACGAGGGCAAAAATATCGGTTTAGACCTGAAACCCGCCAAAGATTACATCCTCGCCATGAAAACGACAGGAACTCCCTTCAAAGCCGCCTATACTTTCCCGAAAGCTAACCAAGACTTCTGGATTCGTTACTGGTTAGCCGCCGGTGGTATTAACCCCGATACGGATGTTAACCTAATTGCCGTACCCGCAGCCCAAACCGTGGCCAACATGAAAACGGGAACTATGGATGCGTTTAGTACCGGCGATCCTTGGCCGGCGAGAATTGTAGCTGATCAGATCGGTTTTATGTCAGCTTTAACCGCAGAAATCTGGCCCTATCACCCAGAAGAATACCTCGCTATCCGCGCCGATTGGGTGGATAAAAACCCGAAAGCCACCAAAGCGGTGTTAAAAGGAATTATGGAAGCGCAGCAATGGCTCGATCAAGAGGCAAATCGGGCAGAAGCGGCGGCAATTCTCGCTAAACCGGCTTATTTCAACCTCAAAGAAGAAATTATCGCCGGTCCCCTCAAAGGAATGCAGAAAATGGGTGACGGTAAACCGGAAATCACCGACAAAAATAAAGGGGTTTTCTACTGGAAAGATCCCGCCGGTAGCGTTTCCTATCCCTACAAGAGTCATGATCTCTGGTTTTTAACCGAAAGTGTTCGTTGGGGTTTCTTGCCGAAAGAAACTTTAACCACTGCCTCAACATTAATCGACAAAGTTAACCGCGAGGATCTTTGGAAAGCGGCAGCCACAGAATTAGGGGTTCCCGCGGCCGATATTCCCACCAGTACCTCCCGGGGTGTCGAAAAATTCTTTGATGGCAAAACTTTTGATCCTGCCAATCCCCAAGCTTATCTCGATAGTTTGGAGATCAAAAAATAGCGAGCTTTTCTCGATAGGCTAGGTGCATAAAATATCTAGTCTATTAATCCCAAAAGTGTTTTCTTCTCTCCCCAATCAAGTAACTTTATCTTCAACAAAGGAAAACGGCAAAATGGCAAGTAGCGTCAGCAGAACAGGTAAAGGTGGTTTCAACTTCAGTAAATTCTGGAAAAAGCATTCCCATGACATTCTTCCCCCGATTATCGGTACCTTGGGTTTTCTGATTGTTTGGCAATTAGTCTCGATGGTGGGATTAATCAAATTACCCCCCCCATCCGACCTAATCACCAATGAGCGTACCCGTACTTATTTAATGTATCCTTTCTTTGATCGTGGGGGCATTGATAAAGGACTATTCTGGCAAACTTTAGCCAGTCTGCAACGGGTATTAATCGGTTATTCTTTAGCCGCAGTGGTGGGTATTGGCGTTGGGATTATGGTCGGTTTAAATTCTTTCTTAAATAAGGCACTCGATCCCCTTTTCCAATTCCTGAGAACAGTTCCTCCTCTTGCTTGGGTTCCCCTATCTTTGGCCGCTTTACAACAAAACCAACCTGCTGCTTTATTCGTTATCTTTATTACCGCAGTTTGGCCGATTTTGATTAATACCACCGTCGGTGTCCAACAAATTCCCCAAGACTATATCAACGTTAAACAAGTCTTGCAATTGTCCAGCAAAAAATTCTTCTTCAAGATATTAATTCCCTCGGCCCTTCCCTACATCTTCACTGGTTTGAGAATTGCGATCGGTTTAGCTTGGTTAGCGATTATCGCGGCTGAAATCGTTATGTCGGGTATCGTCGGTATCGGTTTCTTTATCTGGGATGCCTACCAAAATAACTACATCAGCGATATTATTCTCGCGCTGTTTTATATCGGTGGTGTGGGTTTATTACTCGATCGCTTTATGGCTTGGTTGCAAACTCAAATCGTTCGTCAATAGGGAATCGATGGGGAAACTTTCCCCATTTCTAAATAACTGAAACTTGAGCAAATTTAAGGAGAAAAAAACTATGAGTTTGTTTGTCGCTGTCGATAACATCGATAAAGTATTCCCCCTCAGTGGTGGCGGTGAATATGTGGCCTTGAAAGGGATCGATTTACAGATCAAAAAAGGGGAATTTATCTCCCTCATCGGTCACTCCGGTTGCGGAAAATCCACCCTCTTAAACATGATCGCTGGTTTAGATTTGCCCACGGAAGGAGTGGTTACTTTGCAAGGTCAAAGCATTAAAAAACCGGGGCCTGATCGCATGGTAGTCTTCCAAAACTATTCCCTTTTACCCTGGTTAACCGTCAAAGAAAATATCACTCTGGCCGTCGATCAAGTTCTCGCCCAACTATCAGAAGACGAAAGAAAAGCCGAAGTCGAAAAATATATCGATCTGGTCAATCTTCGTCATGCAGTGGATAAACGTCCCAACGAATTATCGGGGGGGATGAAACAACGGGTAGCGATCGCTCGCGCCCTAGCCATCCGTCCGAAAGTCCTCCTTTTAGATGAACCCTTTGGGGCGTTAGATGCCCTGACTAGAGGTAATCTACAGGAACAGTTAATGCAGCTGTGCGAAGAATACCAAATGACCTCGGTAATGGTGACGCACGATGTGGATGAAGCGGTGCTATTATCCGATCGCATCGTCATGCTCACCAACGGCCCCGGCTCAAAAATTGGCGGTATTTTGGAAGTAGATATCCCCCGTCCCCGCAAACGGATGGAAGTGGTGGAACACCCCAGTTACTACAGTCTCCGGAGTGAAATTATCTATTTCCTCAACCAACAAAAACGGATCAAAAAACTACGCGCTCGCAAAGTCGAAGTAATTGCCCGTCACGGTTTAGAAAAAGTCAATCTAGAGATCGGTTTTGTTCCCCTCACCGCTTGCGCGCCCCTAGCAGTGGCCAAAGAAAAGGGATTCTTTACTAAACATGGTCTAGATGAGGTGAATTTAGTCCGGGAAACCAGTTGGCGAGGCGTTGTGGACGGGATCGCAGGGGGATTCCTCGACGGGGCACAAATGCCTTCAGGAATGCCCACCTGGTTAACCGTCGGTGGTTATCAGGAGCAACCTTTGCCGATTGTCAGCGCCCTGACTATGACTCGTAACGGTAACGGTGTCACCCTCGCTAAACGCTTCTATGACGAGGGGGTGATTGACGGTAACGCCTTAAGACAGATGCTATTGGAATCGAGGGATCAGCGCCATATTTTTGGCATTGTTCACCCCTCCTCGATGCACAATTTGCTCCTACGTTACTGGTTAGCGGCAGCGGGAATTGACCCCGATAAAGACGTTCACCTCGAAACTATTCCCCCGGCCCAAATGGTAGCCGACCTGAAAACCGGTAGTATTGACGGTTACTGTGTCGGTGAACCTTGGAATCTCAGGTCCGCCATGGAGGGTATCGGTTACACCGTCGCCACCGACTTAGAAATCTGGCAGGGCCACCCGGGTAAGGTCCTGGGAGTCCGGGAAGATTGGGCCAATAAATACCCTAATACCCACGTCGCTTTAGTTAAAGCACTGCTGGAAGGTTGTCGCTACTGTGCCGAGGAAGGGAATCAGGAAGAAATTCGTCGAATCCTCGCCAGTCGTCAGTACCTTAGTACCAATATCGATTATATCCAACTGGGTGATCCCAACTCCTATGCGTGCAGTCTCGATCGACCGATGAAAGAATATGCACACCATCTGTTCTATGGAGATGGGGTAAATCGTCCCAGTCGTACCGAACACCTCTGGATGATGACCCAAATGGCACGCTGGGGCCACATTCCTTTCCCCCGTAACTGGGTAGAAATTCTCGAACGCGTCTGTCGGGTGGGTGTCTTCAGTACCGCGGCCCGGGAATTGGGTCTAGGGGATATTAAATATCGTCGCACACCGATCCTTTTATTCGATGGTATCGAGTTTGATGCCGAGGATCCGATCGGTTATCTCAATAGTTTAGAGATCAAACAAAACGTCACTATGGCCGAAGTGGCTATTGATGCTCGTCCTAGTGCCAGCGAATCCCGCAAAATTGCCTAAAAATCGACTAAGGGGATAATTCCTAGCCAATTATCCCCGGTCATTGCTCCTATTAACTAATTTCCCCCAAAGACTAATCATGTACACCACCACCGACACCGTTAACCGAGCAACCCAGGCCCCCACTAAAGAAGCTTTTGTTACCATTGAAGGAGTTTCTAAGGTTTATCCCACTCCCAGAGGCCCCTACACCGTCCTCAAGGATGTTAATCTCAGCATCAATGAAGGTGAATTTATCTGTGTGATCGGTCACTCTGGTTGCGGTAAATCGACCCTATTAAATATGGTGTCGGGTTTTTCTTCTCCCACCGATGGCATCGTTAAAGTTAACGGTAAGACAATTACTAAACCCGGTCCCGATCGCATGGTAGTGTTTCAAAACTATGCTTTATTGCCCTGGTTAAGCGTTTTTGAAAATGTCTATCTCGCGGTAGATGCGGTGTCTCCCAATGCTCCGGAAGCACAAAAACGCTCGATCGTGCGCGACCATTTAGCTATGGTGGGTTTAACCGAAGCTATGGACAAAACCCCTCCCCAAATCTCCGGGGGGATGAAACAACGGGTTTCGATCGCCCGGGCCCTTTCTATCCGTCCGGAAGTGTTGATTCTTGATGAACCTTTCGGCGCTTTGGATGCGATTACCAAAGAGGAATTACAGGAAGAATTGCTGAAAATCTGGCAAGATAAACGCTGTACGGTCTTGATGATTACCCACGATATCGATGAGGCTCTTTTCCTCGCTGATAAGCTGGTAATGATGACCAATGGACCGGAAGCGAAAATCGGCGAAGTGATGAATATTCATTTCCCCCGTCCCCGCGATCGGGAGAGAATTATGGAGGATCCGGAATATTATCGTCTGCGTAACTATGCCCTCGACTTCCTCTATAATCGTTTCGCTCACGATGATGTCAGCTAGATGCGAGCATTTGTATTAGTTTGGGGTGCGGTTGACTTAATAGCGATCGCACCTAGATTTTTTTTCTAAGGAAGCCTTCTTCAAGTAAAATTATTTCTAAGTAGGTAGATTTTAAAAATTGTCAGATACCCCCCTTATTAAGGGGGCAGGGGGGATCAACGCCCCCCTTTCAACGCCCCCCTTATTAAGGGGGGATCAAGGGGGGATCAACGCCCCCCTTATTAAGGGGGGATCAAGGGGGGATCAACGCCCCCCTTATTAAGGGGGGATCAAGGGGGGATCAGCTTACTTATTAACTAAATAGAACAATTAGCAATAAAATACAATAATAATTTTTACTTTTTACTTAATCGATCATGCTCAAACAGATACGGAAACTACTTATCAATTTCGGTCAACAATGGCGCGATGAAGATTTCATGAGGTCGATTCATCTCATTGAAAACATAGTTTCTAAGGTTTTATCCGTAGCCTTAATTGTTGTTATTATTGTTTCTCTTTATGATCTAGTAGTTATCTTAATCCAAGATTTATTTACTACGGAACCCGTCGGTTTTTTTAGTAAAACTTTAATTGAAATCTTCGGATTATTTCTCAATATTTTAATCGCCTTAGAGTTATTAGAAAACGTCACTGCTTACTTAAGAAAACACATCGTACAGGTTGAATTAGTCGTAGTTACGGCTTTAATTGCCATCTCTCGAAAAATTATTATTTTCGATCCCAAGAAATACAGTAAAGATGATTTAATTGCGCTCACCGTGGGAACCTTAGCTTTAGCGGCAAGTTATTGGTTAATCAGAAAAGTTAATCGCGATAATCGCTCTTGAAGTAGTGGTTAAGTACCCAGACAGAATTAATCACAGATATTTTTTACTTCTGGAGTTGAGCAGTTCTGGGGTTCTCTCCTGCCAGAGTGTCAATTTAATTTTGTCCAATTACTGATTAGGGAAAGGGGTAGATTTAGAAAACCTAACCCTTATAAATATTTACTCGACTCTGGAAATATTACCCGCTTTAATCCAACCTTCGCGACCATCGGACAGACGCACGCGATGCCATTGCCCATCGCTGCTGGTTCCCACCACACTGACTTTAGTATTATAATCCAGACCGCCGAGACGAGTGGATTCACTGGTAGGTTCCGAGCGCAGACTTAAACCGCTTTGCCATGTCACCCGCGCTTGATAACCCTCGGATGTGGTTTCTTTTTTTGTTTCTTCGGGACTGGGTTTCGGGGCAGCTTTTGGTGCTGGGGCAGCTGTGGGAGACTCTTTCACCTCAGCTTGGGGTTGTTCTTGGACGGGAGTAGTGGGGATGGGTTTAGCGGCTTTTTCCTCCTTAGTTTCCTCTTTTTTCTCCTCGGTAAAGACGGGTTTAGGAGGATTAGAATTCATGCCAGAGAGAAGTATATAGGCGACAGCAGTGGCCCCACCGACTAAAATGACCACTCCCAGGACAAAACCAACCATAAATTGTAATAAACCAGATAAACGCTTCATATTGGTGCTAAATTAACTGTTAGGATTAACATTAAAACGATCATCGCGAGAGGCTAAACGAGCTTTACCGGACTTGGCCCAATCCTGTAGAAACTGGATCTGTTCTTGAGCAGTGCGGGCTAGGGGTATAATCTGACTAGCGGCCTCAAGCACATCATCGGTGCTAAAGTCGCGATTTTGACTAAACCCGATGTGCATCGCTTCCACGATGGTTTGTTCGATTTCTGCCCCCGAAAAATCGGGAGTTTCGTAGGCTAGTCGCTTTATATCATAACTTTTTAGATTATGGGGCCGGACTTTCCCTAAATGAACGCTAAAAATCTCCTCGCGGGACTTTTGGCTAGGTAGTCCGACAAAAAATATCTCATCGAAGCGTCCTTTTCGCAACATTTCCGGGGGCAAAGATTGGATGTTATTAGCCGTAGCGACGACAAAAACCGGCGATTGTTTCTCCGCTAACCAAGTGATAAAAGTCCCGAAAACCCGTCCGGTGGTTCCTCCGTCGCCTTTTCCCTCCGCTCCGGCGAAAGCTTTATCGATTTCGTCTATCCACAGCACACAGGGAGCTAAAGCTTCGGCGAGATTAATCATCTGACGGGTGCGCGATTCCGATTCTCCCACCAATCCGCCAAATAAACGCCCCACGTCTAGACGTAGTAGCGGTAAGTGCCAATGATGGGAAATAGCTTTCGCTGTCAGGGATTTACCCGTTCCTTGAATTCCCACCAATAGTAAACCCCGGGGATTGGGTAAACCGTAGGCGCGGGCGCGTTCACTAAAAGCACCACCGCGACGAATCAGCCAATCTTTGAGATTATCTAGGCCGCCGATGTCAGAAATCTGCTCTGTGGCGGGATAAAAGTCCAATATCTGGGTTTGACGAATCGATTGGCGTTTTTCTGCCAAAATTAATTCCACGTCCTCTGGCTCAATTTTGCCGTGACTGGCTAAACATTTAGCTAAAACCCGACGAATTCTCTCTAGGGATAATCCTTGGGCAGAAAGCACTAATTCATCGAGGAGTGGTTCTTTGACGGGTTGTCCGGTGGCAGCGATTAATCGCTGAATTTCCTGTTTAATTTCTTCGCCACTGGGGAGGGGAAAATCGACGACGGTGATTACTTCGGTGAGATCTGAGGGTATAGACAGTTCGGGAGCGACGATAATTAGGTTTTTAGGCTGAGATTTCAGGGAACGGGCAAGATTACGCAATTTTCTGGCGATGGAAATATCTTCGAGAAAGCGCTGGAAATCGCGTAAAATCATGATGGCGGCGATGTTAGTCGGCAGCTTTTCGACGAATTCAAGAGCTTGCAGGGGATTACGCCGAGCAAAGTTCTCATTATTGGGATTATCTTGATAACCATCCACGAAATCCCAGACATAGACAGCACGGTTATTGCTCTGTTTGGCAATATCGGCGATCGCTTTTTCGAGACGTTCTTCTTCTAAGGTGGTAATATAGATGAGAGGATAGCACGCCCGCAGCAGTAATTGAAATTCTTCACCAAAGCTCATAGCTATTCGTCTATAGTTTTTGCTATTTATATCATCATCAGAAAATATAGCAGTTAGCCGTCAGTCAAATAAGGATGGCAGGTAAGCCGTACACTACATTTTAAGATAAGTTAAGCTCGTCTATAAAAAGATTTTAAAAAAACCAATTTACGCTTGTATTTTTTTAAATGTATGGTATAATGTCATTGCCTTAATCGAGATTAAACCTGTATTAACTAAATCAATATCTTGTTAATTAGATTAAGCTTTAGTAAATTAAATCGGCCCATTAGGAGGGTAAGCCAATCTTAACAATCCTTGATCAAATAAACTTTATGTGAGTTGCTTACCCAGAGGCTGGTTCAGGCATATTTAAGTAGAATTTGCCATCTCAATTGTTAAGCAAAAATCAACCAAATGGGTCGAGTTCGTAACTATGATGATTGACTGGTATCACTTCAAATGCCGACGCGGATCACAAGTCAATTGTCAATAGCGTTTGAGATGCTCTCACCCTGGCCTATTAGGGGTAACAAAAGTTAGTCATAGGTTGGCCGTTTCTTTTCTGTAAATTAATTTCAGCCTTTCTCACAACCATTTCCTAAGGAGGGTTCAATTCATGTTTAAACTAGCTGCAGACTTTTTATCTTTGGATTTTCTCTGCCGACCAAATCAGAAAAATAAGCCAGAAAGTAAATTTAACTCTTTGCCAATTTCTCAAATCATGAAAGAGGGTAAAGTTTTAGCGATAATTCTCCGACGAGAGTTTAACCAAGAGGGAGTTCATTTCCTAACTCCCGACGATTTTTCCCAACAGTTGGCCTATATGAGACACCCGACGGGAAAAAGTATTATGCCCCACGTTCATAACAAAGTACAACGGGAAGTATTTTTTACCCAGGAAGTCTTAATTATCAAAAAAGGAAAACTGCGGGTAGATTTCTATGATGACGACCAAAAATATCTAGAAAGTCATATATTGAGAGATGGGGATGTGGTTTTATTGATCCAAGGTGGCCATGGTTTCCAAGTCTTAGAAGAAATAGAAATGATTGAAGTAAAACAGGGTCCCTATGTTGGTAATCAGGATAAAGCTCGCTTTACAGGAATTGAGGAAACCTTGGTTAAAATGGCAGGAGCAGAGATAGAATGAGTAGCTTTATTCCTGTCAATGAGCCACTACTTGCGGGCAAGGAAAAACAGTATCTTAACGAATGTATTGATAGCGGTTGGATTTCTTCGGAAGGTCCCTTCGTTGAGAAGTTTGAAGAAAAATTTGCCCTCGCTGTTGGGCGAAAGTATGCCGTTTCCGTGTGCAATGGTTCTATGGCCTTAGAAGCGGCCATCGTCGCTTTAGGAATTGGTTCGGGGGATGAAGTAATTCTTCCCACTTTTACCATCATTTCCTGCGCGGCCGCCATTGTCAAAGCCGGGGCGATTCCCGTGGTGGTGGACTGCGAAGCGCAGACTTGGAACATGGATATCGCTCAGATAGAGGCAAAAATCACGCCCCGCACTAAAGCGATAATGGTGGTTCATATCTACGGATTACCGGTGGCAATGACTCCAGTTTTAGAATTAGCTCAAAAATACGGTTTGAAGATTATTGAAGATGCGGCGGAAATGCACGGTCAAACCTATCAAGGTAAACCCTGTGGTAGTTTCGGTGATATCAGCATCTTTAGTTTTTATTCCAACAAACATATTACCACTGGGGAAGGGGGCATGATTGTCACCAACCAAGAGGATATTTTTGAGCGTTGTCGTTCCCTGAGAAATTTATATTTTCAGCCCCAACGACGTTTTATTCACGAAGAACTGGGCTGGAATCTGAGGATGACTAATCTGCAAGCGGCAGTGGGTTTAGCCCAATTAGAACAGCTAGAAACTTTTGTCCAGCGCAAAAGAAAAATGGGCAGACGCTACAGGGAATTATTGCAAAATATCCCCTGTCTAGAATTGCCTCTACCTCAAACTGATTATGCCGAAAATATTTATTGGGTTTATGGTATTGTTCTCAAAGATGAGGTTAACTTTGATGCTATGAAAGCGATGAAACGCCTCAAAGAACATCAGATTGGTACGCGTCCTTTTTTCTGGTGTATGCACGAACAACCGGTATTTCACAAAATGGGATTATTGCAAAATATTTCCTGTCCCGTGGCTGAAAGACTGGCGCGCAGGGGTTTTTATCTGCCTAGCGGTTTAGCTCTCACAGACGAGCAAATTGAGCGAGTAGCCCAAGCAGTTCGGCAAGTTTTTGCTGAGGCTGAGTAGGGATGAAAAATTGATGAAAATTTTTTGAATAAAAACCAACTTTTATGGTAATTGGCATGGAAGGCAATATCGAGGATTTAATTTCTTTGTCTCCTAGTGCTGGTCATTGGAAAATCCTTGATAATTACTACAAAAAGGTATGAAGATAAGCTGAAGGATTCCTCGTTTATAATTATTAGGTATGAATAATGTTATTGACCATGATCGTTTATTTAAGGAATTAATTGCGACTTTTTTTGTTGAATTTATTCAGTTATTTTTTCCTGAGATTATCAATTATTTAGAGCTTAATCAGATCACATTTTTAGACAAGGAAGTCTTTACCGATGTCACGGAAGGAGAAAAGTATGAAAGTGATTTAGTCGCTCAAGTTCAATTTCGAGGACAATCATCATTTTTCTTAATTCATCTAGAAGCACAGTCTAGCTCTCAACCAGAATTTAATCGGCGAATGTTTACTTATTTCGCTCGTCTGCATCAAAAATTTGCCTTACCAGTTTATCCCATTGTCATATTCTCCTATGATCGTCCACAAAAAGAAGCAATTCGTCAATATAAAATTGAGTTTCCTGACTTAAAAGTGTTAGAATTTAACTATCAAGTTGTCCAGTTAAATCGCTTGAATTGGCGAGATTTTATCAATCAAGCTAATCCCGTCGCAGCCGCTTTGATGGCTAAGATGAAAATTGATGCTCGCGATAGAGCAAAAGTTAAAGCACAATGTCTAAGATTATTGGTAACATTAAGATTAGATGCCGCTAGAATGCAATTGATTTCAGGCTTTGTCGATACCTATCTCAATCTCAACTCGTCCGAGGAGATAGAATTTCAACAGGAGATTAGCACATTTATTCAACCCGAACAGGAGGGAGTTATGCAGATTACCACCAGTTGGATGCGCCGCGGTTTAGAACAGGGTTTAGAACAGGGTTTAGAACAGGGTTTAGAACAGGGTTTAGAACAGGGTTTAGAACAGGGTTTAGAACAGGGTTTAGCAAGAGAAAGAAATCTAATTATTCGTCTGATTAAACGTAAGTTAGGAGCTATTGATGTGGCTCTAGAGAGTCGGATTATGACCTTGAATATTGATGATCTAGAACGAGCGGGGGAAGCTTTATTGGATTTTTCAACAGGGGAGGATTTAACTAATTGGTTAAATAATTTAGATGCTTAGTATTTTTCTATTAAACTTCACAGAAGGCTATTTATTATTATGGGTATAACTTTTGAAAATGCTATCCAACAAACTCAAGATTTACTAAGTAAAATTCAGTCTTTAGATACCGATACAATCACTCAAAAACTTACTGAGTTAGTCTCCACAGAAAATGGAGCTAGAGGATTTTTTGTTACTTATTTAACCAGCGATTTATCCTATACGGAACATCCTAGTTTGGAAGTAATCACCGCTTTAAAAACTTCCCCGACATTGGTGAATGAATTATTAGTTAAAAATCTGGCCATGTCCACGGCAATGGTCATCTATCATCGCAGTCAAGGAGACGAAGAAAACGCACAAGGTTCTGAGAAAGTCCAAGAAAAAACCAGTCAACTAATTAAGCAGTTATTATCGCAGGCCTTGGGGGAAAAATTACGACAATTAGCCACCAGTTTAAACACAGGACAAGGAGAATATCAAGCCTTTCTAGAACGCTGGGGATATGACGATTGCCAACGTCAAGCGATCGCAGAAATTATTCAAACTTTTCTTTAGTAACTAGCTGATTTTTTCCCAAAGATTTCGCCCAAAATAGGGAACGATCGGTTAGAGGAATTAACTCTTTTACCTCTTGTTTGCTGCTAAAATGGCTTATTGAAGTCAATCGGCTCTCTTACTCTTGGTGTGATAAGTTTAACTTATATAAGACCGATCAATCTTTGTGTCTTTGTGGTTCGTTCCATTCGCTCGCCAGTGGGAATGTATCTGAGAATAGATTTTACCCACCAAACCCAAGAGAGCCGCAAATCCCCGGGAAAGGCCTTAGGGGGTTTTGCCATAGCCGCCACAAAACCAAGGCATTTAACCACTGTACCAGTATTTCTTAGTCAACTTCCGGGAGGTAAAACCCCAAGCCGATGATGGGATTTGAACCCACGACCAATTGATTACGAATCAACTACTCTACCACTGAGCTACATCGGCACATTGCCAGCTTCCGATTATATCACGGACAATAGATACAAAGCTAGAAAGATTTTTTTATGAGCAAATCCCCTCGACTCGATCCCCAAAAATACGCCCGCTTGAAAGAGGAAGCGGCCAATCCCTACCGAGGTCTGCGGCAGTTTATCTATCTCGGTTTAGGTGCTTCTGGTTTTATCGGTGCGGTGGTTTTTCTGGCCCAATTAGCGGCAGGTAGGGACGTAGCCACCGCCTTACCCAATTTTGCCCTACAAATCGGTGTGGTGGCCCTGATGATTTGGTTATTTCGTCGGGAGAAAAAAGCTGGCGGTTGAGGGAGTAGCCACCGATAGCCAAAACAGTCTCTTCCCCTGAAGAATAAAAGTTAACATTAACTCCAGTCTTTTCGTGTTATGATCGAGCCGAGAGTCAAGATTGGTGTTCAAGTTCGTTTTCAGTATTAACTTGGTAAGTCTTTTACTTTAGTATTGTTCGGCTTCTCCCTGAATTTTGTGTCTCCACACCGTTTCGAGTATTGTTCGAGGATTCAAGTATTATGTCTATTTTTGTTGGTAATCTCTCTTACGAGATTTCCCAAGAAGATCTGGTCGAGGTCTTTAAAGACTACGGCGAGGTTAAAAGAGTCCATATTCCCGTTGACAAAGAGACAGGCCGCAAACGCGGTTTTGCCTTCGTGGAAATGGAAAATAAAGCCCAGGAAGCCAAAGCGATTGAGGCACTAGATGGCGCTGACTGGATGGGGCGATCAATTAAAGTTAACGAAGCCCGCGAGCGTGAACAGCGTGCGCCCTTCAATGGTGGTGGTGGTGACAGAAAAAAACGCTATTAAGCTTTTTTTGTGAATAATTGTGGGAGGGTGGACAGGGTTCACCCTTTTTTTGTCGTTAATTAGGGTTTGCGGCAAAAAGTTTTTCGTGGGGGCAGGGTGTGGGGTGTGGGGTGTGGGGTGTGGGGTTTTACCCATTTTCAGGGGGTCAGTTACCTAATTTTCAGGGAAAAAGTACCTGAATTTTACCCCCGATCACTCCAAGTATCAGCACTTTTTGAGGTAAAAAAAGTCTAAAAACCTTATCTAACAAGGTTTTTAGATTTATTCAGCAAACCCCAAGTAAACTATAAAGGATATCGTCATCAGATTCTGATCGGTGATCGACTCTTTCTGTGTTATGATCGAGGCAAGAGTCAAGATTAGTGTTCAAGTTCGTTTCCAGTATTAATCTGGTAAGTTTTTTACTTTAGTATTGTTCGGCTTCTCCCTGAATTTTGTGTCTCCACACCGTTTCGAGTATTGATCGAGGATTCAAGTATTATGTCTATTTTTGTTGGTAATCTCTCTTACGACATTTCCCAAGATGATCTGGTCGAGGTCTTTACAGACTACGGCAAGGTCCAAAGAGTCCATATTCCCGTTGACAAAGAGACAGGCCGCAAACGCGGTTTTGCCTTCGTGGAAATGGAAAATAAAGCCCAGGAAGGTGCCGCGATTGCCGCACTGGATGGTGCTGAATGGATGGGGCGATCGATTAAAGTTAACGAAGCCCGCGATCGTGAAGAGCGCACGCCCTTCAATGGTGGTGGTAGTGACAGAAAAAAACGCTATTAAGCTTTTTTTGTGAGTAATTGTGGAAGGGTGGACAGGGTTCACCCTTTTTTTGTCGGCAATTGCGATCGCTGCTCCCCTCAAAACCAATAGAAATCTAAATGTCTGAGGCTCTCCAAAAGGTAACAAGTAAACTATAAAGGATATCGTCATCAGGTCTGATCGGCGATCGACTCCCGAATATATGGACAACAAAAACCCATGGAGACAACCTCTACCCTAGCTGATGGGCGTGAAGCACTTCAATGCCCCACTTTAGTTGAAGATGATCGCACGGGCATGAGTCCCGAAACCCTAAAACGGGCTTTTCTGGACAATCTATTTTATTTGCAAGGGGTTAACCGCACTAATGCCAGTCCCTACAATTACTATGTCGCCCTTGCCTACACCGTTCGCGATCGCCTGCTGCGTCGTTTTCTGAAATCCACCGACACCTACAAACAAGAAAAAGTTAAACTCGTCTGCTATTTCTCCGCCGAATTTCTCATGGGGCGGTATTTAGGTAATAATCTCGCTAATTTGGGTATTTACGACCTAATCAAAGAGATGATCGAGGAATTAGGTCTTGATTTTGAGGAAATTATCGAACAGGAACCAGATCCCGGCCTCGGCAACGGCGGTTTAGGGCGTTTAGCGGCTTGTTTCCTTGATTCTCTCGCTTCCTTGGAAATTCCCGCCATCGGCTACGGTATCCGCTACGAATTTGGCATTTTTCATCAAATGATCCAAGACGGTTGGCAGGTGGAAATCCCCGATAACTGGCTACGCTTCGGCAATCCTTGGGAATTACCCCGTCCCGATGAAAGTGTGGAAGTAAAACTGGGTGGCCGGACGGAAATCTATCACGATGATAAGGGACAGGAACGGGTACAATGGCTGCCGGAACGTCGGGTTTTAGCCATTCCCCACGATACCCCCGTCCCGGGTTACAAAACCAACACGGTTAATGCTTTGCGTCTCTGGAAAGCAGAAGCGAGTGAATCGTTTAATTTTGAGGCTTTTAACGCCGGGTTATACGATCAATCCGTGGCTGAAAAAATGGACGCGGAAACCATTTCTAAAGTCCTTTATCCCAACGATAACACCCCCGCCGGTCGCGAATTACGTCTCGCCCAACAATACTTTTTTGTGGCCGCTTCCCTGCAAGATTTAATTCGCATTCACCTAAAAAGCCACAAAAATCTGCAAAACTTCCACGAAACCGCCGCTATTCAACTGAACGACACTCACCCCGCCATTGCGATCGCTGAGTTAATGCGTTTGTTAGTGGATGAAAACGGCTTAGAATGGTCAAAAGCTTGGGCAATTACCCAAAAAACCTTCGCTTATACCAATCATACCCTATTGCCGGAAGCCCTAGAACGTTGGTCGGCGGATCTGATCGGGAAATTGCTACCCCGACATCTAGAAATTATCTACCTGATTAATCACTTTTTCCTCGACGATGTGCGGACTTGGTTTCCCGATAACGAGGAATTATTGGGCAAATTGTCGATAGTTGAAGAAGCTGGTTGGGGTAATAAACAAATTCGCATGGCTAATTTAGCCTGTGTGGGTAGTCACTCGATTAACGGAGTCGCTGCCTTACACACGGAGTTACTGCAAAAAGACACCCTGAAAGAGTTTGCTATGCTCTGGCCAGAAAAATTCTACAATAAAACCAATGGTGTCACCCCGCGCCGGTGGATTTTATTGAGCAATCCCCAATTATCGGCACTATTTACCGAAAAAATCGGCGATAATTGGTTAAAAGACCTGAAAGAATTGCGAAAACTGGAACAATACCTTGATGATCCTGAATTTCGTCAGCGTTGGTATGAAATTAAACAGGCGAATAAGGCCGATTTAGCGGCTTATATGCTGAAAACCCGCAATATCGAGGTGGATGTTAATTCGATTTTCGATGTGCAGGTAAAACGGATTCACGAATACAAACGCCAACATCTGGCAGTTCTGCACATTATCGCCCTTTATAATCGCATTAAACAGAACCCTCAGATCGATATTGTGCCGCGCACTTTTATCTTTGGTGGTAAGGCAGCCCCCGGTTACTTTATGGCGAAGTTAATTATTAAGTTAACTAATGCTGTGGCTGAAATTGTGAATAAGGATCCTGATGTCAGAGGTCGTTTAAAATTGGTTTTCCTGCCTAACTTTAACGTTTCTTTGGGTCAACGCATCTATCCGGCGGCGGATCTTTCCGAACAGATTTCTACGGCGGGTAAGGAAGCTTCCGGAACCGGTAATATGAAGTTTGCCATGAATGGCTCCCTCACCATTGGGACTCTGGACGGCGCTAATATCGAAATTCGCGAGGAAGCAGGGGCAGAAAATTTCTTCCTTTTTGGCTTGACAGCAGAAGAAGTTTATGCTAAGAAAGCACAGGGTTATGAACCGATGAGCTATTACAAAAATAATCGCGAATTGAAGGGAGTGATCGATCGAATCAAGAGTGGTTATTTTAGCCATGGTGACCAGGAATTATTCAGGCCGATCGTTGATTCTCTCCTCTACGATGACCAGTATATGCTTTTAGCTGATTATCAATCCTACGCTGATTGT
>VYLM01000077.1_pt1 | contig 21650 bp, 20 predicted proteins | sample 5109491 | NCBI WGS metagenome assembly VYLM01 (sample SAMN12291813, study PRJNA351875) | freshwater metagenome | isolation source: freshwater lake | place: USA: Michigan, MSU3 lake | collected 2011-08-06 | reverse complement strand
AAAATATGTCACAAGACCTGAAAAAAGATATAAAGGTCAACGCAGACACAGCAGTTTTTATGTGGGTCAACATCTCTATCATTGGCTCCAGCTACATCAAATGTTCCCAAAAAATATAGAAGAGCTAAGGCAAATTAGCCGCTATCGGTTGAAGGATTACATCAAAGGACAAAGAGCGATATCGCTTGCCCTATCTACCTTCTAGCTCGCTTGTCCCCCTCTCAGGCTTCCTCCCACTTTCCTGCTGCTAGTAAGTTATGAAGAAAATAGTAATTTTCTTTCGTTGTTGCCATGATATGGCGCACCTAAATGAAATGTAAAAACCCTCCGTTTGCCGTCTTGCTACACTTGACTTCTAGAGCCTACCCGTTCACAAATCAATTAGGCGCACTATATATGGACTCCTTATCTTTATATTTGTTCTGATCACTTACAATATCTCAGTTAAACGACAATTCAGAAGCGGGTGCGGCAGGACTCGAACCTGCGACTCGCTGCCTAGAAGTGCGATCGCCGATCTCGTAGGGTGCTTTACACTATGTTAACGCACCCCTTTACTGACTCAAGCTGTTAAAATATGTCGGATGACTTAAAGATTGTGTTCAATTTATAACTCTACCCAATTCTCTAAACTTAATCCTTCAACCCTCAATAAATCACTGTCATTAGAAACAACAATTAAACTTTTAACTATAGCAGTAGCAGCAATTAAAATATCTTCTGTTTGTATGGGTAATCCTCTTAATCTAAGATGAGCATGAATTTCGGCTGCTTTTTCTAAAATAGCTAAATCATCTAATAAAATAATTTGATAATCCTGACAAAGTTGGTTAAATCTTTCTCTTTGTTTAGGTGCAGCAACTGCCAAAAATCCCCTCTTAATTTCAAAATAAGTAATGCAACTGATAAAGATACTTTTTCTTTGAGCTTTGACATCTTCAATTTTTTGATAAATTTCAAGATTACGCTTAATGATCAAAGAGACGATATTAGTATCTAACAAATAACTCATAATTATCTATTTACGCTTAATTGCTTCATCGAAAATAGCCATTTGTTCAGGAGTAAAATCGCCGCCAATTTTTGACAGGATTTCTGTGGACATAATAAAGCTACAATGCTCTTTCAATTCCGCCTCTGACATAGTGTTAAATTCATCAAAAGGTAAATTTTTTCCAAATAATTCAACCAAATGTTTCACTATTTCTGAATAATTAAGTTCCTCTTTAAAGAAAGGGCGGTCTTCCATTAAAATAGAAACAACTTGCTCAATTCTCTTAATCATTGATTTTTGTCTAACATCAGTTGATAACATATTTATGTCTCCAGTAAATTTTCAATAATATTTATCAACTGCCAATATATCAAGTTTCTCGTGGTTATGCAACATCGTGAGTTCGATCTCGAATAGATCCCTGTAACGGTGTCTTGGGTGGGATGTATCACCATTCTCATCGGATGGTGGTTTCTGCGATGTCGAACCTGTTTGGGGTGAAGATGTCTTTATGGTTAAAAGACCGCAGGAGACGCACCTTGTCAGACTAGGACATATTACACTATCCTTATGATAGTAGTAACCTGAGCCGAAACCATGAAAACAATTAGTTTTAAAACCCATGTAGGAGAAGATGGAACATTACAAATATCTTTACCGCCTGAACTTAAAAACACAGATTTAGAAGTTACCTTAGTTTATCAGCCAATATCTCTAAAAGAACAAGAAGAAAAAACTACATTTAGCCAATGGCAAGAAGGCTTTTTTGAAGAAGTAATTGGCGGTTGGGAAGGTGAATTATTAGTAAGAGAAAAACAGCCAGATTATGAGGAAAGAGCGATCGAGAATGATTAAGGATAAAAATCAGCAAACCTATAAAGACCCTAGTATTGTCGGTTATTATGCCCAATTAACCGCACTACAGCCGGCAGAAAAGACAATTTTAACCCTGCTGCAAGAGCGTTTATCAACGATGAAAATGCTTGATTTAGGGGTAGGTGCGGGACGGACTACGAAGTATTTTGCCCCTCTTGTGGGAGAATATATCGGTGTTGATTATTCTGCGGAAATGATCGCCGCTTGTCGTCAAAAATTCCCCCATTTAGTCTGGCAAGTGGCCGATGCTAGAAATCTAGAACAATTTGCGGATAATTATTTTGATTTTATTCTCTTTAGTTTTAATGGCATTGATTATATTTCCCCTGCTGACCGTTTTCTAGTTTTAGAGGAAATTAGCCGCATCGGTAAAGCGGGCGGTTATTTTTGTTTTTCTAGTCATAATCTTCAGGGAATTATCCCAGAATTCGATTGGAAAAAAAAGATTAGTTTCAATCCTTTTAGTAGCTATGTCAATTTAGTCATCTGGGTGATTTTGCAGGTCTGTAATCCCTCTCTTAGCTACGAACAGTTATTGACTGCTGACTATGCAATTATTCGGGATGAACCCCATAATTTTCGTCTCCAAAATTATTACGCCACACCCAAAGAACAATTAAGACAGTTAAGGTCTTACTTTCAAGAGATTAAAATTTATTCTTGGAAAACCGGTCAGGAAATTAAGAGCGAACAAGAGTTAAATACTAATCTTGATCATTGGCTTTATTATCTCTGTGTTCTTCCCTAATATTATCCCGCTTTTTTGGGGGATATTGAAGTAATGCTTGGGCAAGATAATGACCGGTGTAGGATCTTTCACATTTAGCCACGGTTTCCGGTGTTCCCACCGCGATTAATTCTCCTCCCTTATCCCCTCCTTCCGGTCCCAAATCAATAATCCAATCGCTACAGCGAATCACGTCGAGATTATGTTCGATGACGATAATCGAATTACCTTTATCGACCAATCTTTGTAACACATCTAAGAGATGATGCACATCATAAAAAGATAAACCCGTAGTCGGTTCATCAATCAAATATAGGGTTTTTCCGGTGGCCCGTCGGGATAATTCGGCCGCTAATTTTACCCTTTGTGCTTCCCCACCGGATAAAGTGGGAGCGCTTTGGCCAAGTTTACAGTATCCTAAACCCACATCCACGAGAGTTTGTAATCTGGTGGTGGCCCGGGGGACATTTTCAAAGACTTTTAATGCTTCCTCGATCGTCATATCTAAGACATCGGCGATCGAATAACCTTTATACTTAACCTGTAGGGTTTCCCGATTATAACGCGCCCCTTTACACACATCACACTGCACATAGACATCGGGGAGAAAATTCATCTCGATGACGTTTACCCCTTGGCCTAAACAAGCTTCACAGCGTCCTCCCTTAACATTAAAAGAAAACTGCCCCGCTTTGTAACCCCTAGCTTTTGCTTCGATGGTTTCGGTGAAAATCTCGCGAATAATGTCAAAAACCCCCGTATAGGTGGCAGGATTAGACCGAGGGGTGCGTCCTATTGGTGATTGGTCAATGACAATTACTTTATCAACCGCGTCCAATCCTTCCACTTTCTCTAATTCTTTGGGGAAGGGAGTTAAACGGGTTAAATGATGTTGTAAAGCTGGATATAATAACTCATTAATTAGGGTGGATTTGCCTGAACCAGATACTCCTGTAATCGAGACTAATTTTCCTAAAGGAATCGTTACATCAATATTTCTTAGGTTATTCTGATGGCAATTTTTTAAAACTAAAGCGTTACCATTTCCCACTCTTCTTTGGGGGGGAGTTTCAATAACTTTGCGTCCCGATAGGTAGGCTCCTGTTATCGATTTTTTCGACTTTAAAAGGGTTTTAAAACTGCCTTGACAGATGATTTCTCCGCCATGAATGCCGGCTTTTGGACCGATATCGACCACATAATCGGCTGCCCGAATCGTTTCTTCATCGTGTTCGACGACGATTAAAGTATTACCTAAATCTCGCAATCTTTGCAGGGTTTCTAACAGTTTACTATTATCTCTTTGGTGTAATCCGATGCTAGGTTCATCGAGAACGTATAATACTCCTGTTAATCCCGAACCAATTTGAGTAGCTAATCGAATTCGTTGGGATTCTCCCCCAGATAAGGTCATCGCTGGTCGATCGAGGGTAAGATAATCTAATCCCACATCGATTAAAAATTGTAGTCTCGCTTTGATTTCTTTGATAGCTAATTCTCCAATTAATGCTTGTCTTGGGGTTAAATGACAATCATTAATTCTCTGCAAACAATCCCGAATCGGAACTCCGGTAAAATCCGTGACCGTATATTCTCCCAAACGTACCGATAAAGCTTCCGGTTTTAATCTTTTTCCGTGACAAACTTCACAGGTTTGGTTAACAATATATTTTTCTAGTCTTTGTTTAATAACTTCCGAGGTGGTTTCTTGATAATTTCTATCTAAGATATTGATAACTCCGGCAAATTCTCGATAGTAACCGCGACCAGTATCGTAACGGTAATCATCTTCAAAATAGATCGGTTCTTTACTCCCATAGAGAATGATATCTTGCTGGGTTTTTGTTAGTTTCCGCCAAGGAGTTTGAATTTCAAAACCTAAAGCTTGCCCTAAACCGTAGAGGAGAGAAAGATAGTAGGAATTATCCTTATCTGACCAGGGGGCAATAGCAGAATAAACCGGCTGTTTTGGGTCTGGAATGACTAAATCTGCCGAAAATTTCCGTAAACTGCCCAATCCGTGACAGTTGGGACAAGCACCATAGGGAGAATTAAAAGAGAATAAACGGGGGGATAATTCTTCCATAACGGCCCCGTGTTCGGGACAGGCAAATTTCTCGGAAAAGACAATTTCTTTGGTAACTTCGGGATTATCTTCGTTATTCTCATCGAGAATTTCCACAATCGCTACACCATCGGAATGCTTTAAACAAGTGGTTAAAGAATCTACTAATCTTTCCTGTAAACCCTCTTTTTTGATCAGGCGATCTATAACAATTTCGATATCATGAAGATGTTTTTTATCTAACTCGATGCCCTCGGATAATTCTACTACCTTGCCGTCAATCCGCACCCGGGCAAAGCCTTGGGAGGCCAAACTAGAGATTAATTGCTTATGGGTGCCTTTTTTGCCGCGAATTACTGGAGCTAAGATTTGAAATCGGGTTTTATCGGCTAATTCCATCACTCGATCGCACATTTGATCGATGGTTTGGGGGGCAATATTGCGATCGCAATGGGGACAATGGGGTTCACCGGCACGACCGAACAATAAACGCAAGTAATCGTAAATTTCCGTTACAGTTCCCACACTAGAACGGGGATTGTGGGAAGTGGATTTTTGGTCAATGGAAATAGCCGGACTTAAACCCTCGATCGCATCCACATCGGGTTTATCCAATTGTCCCAAAAATTGACGCGCGTAGGCGCTGAGGGATTCCACATAGCGGCGCTGTCCCTCGGCAAAAATAGTGTCGAAAGCGAGGGAAGATTTGCCCGATCCCGAAACTCCCGTAAAAACAATCAACTGATTGCGGGGTAATTCGAGATCAACATTTTTGAGATTGTGTTGTCGGGCGCCACGAATACGGATTGAGTCAGTTTGAGCCATCGGACGGTGCCAAGTAGTCCTAAACAATCATAGCCTTGACGAATGGGTTTCAGCTACTAAAAAACCAGTCTTCTATCATATCAGAAGATTATCGGGGTTAAACCGCTCTTTCGAGAAACTCGCGCAGATCTCGATCGGCCCCAGGACTACAGCTAGGACTCGCTTCTTCTTCTAAATGGGCTAAAACTGGGCAATTAATCCGATAATCTGGTTCTTTTGACCGTTCTAGCTGCAATTCGTACACTTGTTTTTCCAGTTGTTCAATACGGTCCACCAAAGCGCGAATAGCCACCGCTTCCGAGTCGAGTAAATCACCGTGTTCGAGGGGTTCCACCCGCGTCCCAGCGCGATAGATTAAACGACCGGGTACACCAACAACGGTACAATCGGCGGGAATATCCCGCAGAACCACAGAACCAGCGCCGACGCGAACGTTATTACCCAGATAAATATTACCTAAAACCTTAGCCCCAGCGCCGACGACCACATTTTCCCCTAGAGTCGGGTGACGTTTACCGCTTTCTTTCCCCGTCCCTCCTAAAGTAACTCCTTGATAGATGAGGGCATAATCACCGACAATGGCGGTTTCTCCGATGACCACTCCCATGCCATGGTCGATAAAAACACCCTGACCAATTTGGGCGCCGGGGTGAATTTCGATACCAGTCAGAAAACGGGCAAGATGGGAAATTAAACGGGGAATAAAGGGAATCCCGATGTGATATAGCCAATGGGCGAAGCGATGGCACAGTAAAGCCTGTAATCCAGGATAACAAAACATTACCTCTAACCAGTTACGGGCAGCGGGGTCACGTTCAAAAATGATCTTGAAATCGGCTAGGAGAATAGATAACACGAGTCTTGATTCCATATTGATCGAGCTTATACTAAACTATGTTATCACTCCGGTAAATGAGCCGTTCAACTAAAAAGCGATCGAATAACCCGTTTTCTTAGTTCGCTTGTACTGCCCTTGTCCAAATTTTGAAGATATTCTTAATTTCTCTCTTGTTTAATCTTCCTTCTTTAACTTGGGTCTGAAAAAATGCGATTTTTTAGCCTTTTTTGGCAAGCTTTCAGCTAAAAATATGATTCATGCTATCCATCGTCACCATTGGCAATTTTTATTAACCTTGCTGTCAATTGCTGGCAGTATCAATATTGTTACCGAATCTGCCTCAGCTTTAAATATCACCCGATTAAGCAGTCTTGGCAATAGTACAACTGCTGCTAATAACTTCGGGGCAGAAATTCCCGCTTACGACCCAGCTAGTCGCAGATTATTCGTGACTGGTCCCAATAATCGTCTAGATATTGCCGATATCAGCAATCCGGCTAGTCCAATTCGCTTACCCTCGATCGATCTTAGTCCCTACGGTGCAGGGGTTAACAGCGTTGCCATCAAAAATGGGATCGTGGCCGTGGCCATGGAAGCTAGTCAGATTACCAATAAGGGCAGTGTGGTTTTTTTCAATACTAATGGTGTCTTTGAGAGTCAGGTGACTGTGGGCACTTTACCAGATATGTTAACCTTCACTCCTGACGGTAATCGGGTTTTGGTCGCTAATGAAGGGGAAGCGAAAGGAGGGATCAATCCCAATAGTTCCGTTAGTATTATTGACCTTAGCATCAGTGTTCTCAATGCCACGGTCAACACTGCCACCTTTACCGGTTTTAATGGTCAAGAGAACACTTTAAGAAATCAGGGAGTTCGTATTTTCCCAAGTCAAACGGTTTCCCAAGATGTGGAACCAGAATACATCACCGTTTCCGACAATGGAACCACTGCGTGGGTGTCTCTACAGGAAAATAATATCGTCCCTATACTTTTGTGGGAATAGAAAGGGCTGGCGGTTTCATGGTTTATGATATCACCAACCCTAGTCATCCTTTCTTTGTTGATTATATCAACGATTGGCAATTAGGCGATATCTCTCCCGAAGGATTATTATTCATTCCCGCTGCCGATAGTCCCAATGGTACTCCCCCGTTAATTGTGGCCAATGAAGTGAGTCGTAATCTGGCGATTTATTCCGTTGAACCCGTACCCGAACCTAGCGCAGTTTTAGGATTGCTAACCCTCGGATTAGCTGGTTATAGTTTGAAAAAAAGAGGGTATTGCTAATTAGGGTTTGCGGCAAAAAGTTTTTCGTGGGGGGTGGGGTGTGGGCTTCAGCGGTGAGCCTGTCGAACCGCCGGGGTCAATTAGCTAATTTTCAGGGAAAAAGTACCTTAATTTTTCCCCCGATCACTCCCATATCTGATATACTTTTTGAGAAAAAAAGTCTAAAAGTCTTAGCCAAAAAGGTGTTTAGATGTATTCAGCCAGCCCTAGATAGAGAGCCATTTAAGTAATTTTCTATGGAGAGTTAAATTATGTCGTCAACTGCCTACGAAACTGATTATAATCAATGGCTAAAAGAGACGGTAAAACATTTACAAGAGCGCAATTTTGAGCAAGTGGATTGGGATAATTTAATTGAAGAAATCGAGAGTATGGGAAAAAGTGATAGACGAGCTTTAATGAGTCTGTTAACCCGTCTTATCGAACATCTTTTAAAGCTGGCTTATTGGCAAGAAGAAAAAAAACGGTCAGGTAATCATTGGGCGGCAGCAATAGTCAATTTTCGCGCCCAAATTCAGCAGCGTTTAGAAGATAGTCCCAGCTTACGGCCAGAATTAGCAGCCATGTATGATAAAGTTTATCCAGTGGCGATTAAATCGGTTTCTCAGCTTTTTTCCCTTAATTCAGACGCTCATATATCCCTCGAACAAACATTAGATGATAATTGGTTTCCCCCAGCGGAAAAATAGTTCTTAATTAGGAGTAATACTAAAGCTGAATAAATGTGAAATATAGACGAGATAAGGGTTTTAGTGTCCTGTTTTGCTCTCACAGGTGCAAGATTTTGAGAGAATCGTGCTTCAAAACCTTGGGTCTTCATCGGCCCGCGTCCTGTAGGGGCGAAGCATTCGGGCAATAACCTATCGGTGAAACCGTAGATTTTCTATCCGAATGCTTCGCCCGTACTTTTTGCCGCAAACCCTAATCAGTTTTTAATAACCAGATTTATACTAAATCCGTTGAGTAACTCACAGAAAACGGGTTTCTCGGAGAAACCCGTTTTCTACTCATGCAAAAGACAAAAAGGGGAATAAATAATCAGTTTTTAATAACCAGATTTAGTATAATTTGCATGGTCAACAGCTTACCCACGACTATAAAATTAACATCCATCTTGCGGGGGTATTACCCTGGTTAATACCCCCTATTTTTGGTACGGTATAGTGTTAAGCTTCTCCTGTGATTGATAAACCCTCTACCCAAACGTAGGGACAAACACCACTGGGAGTAATAACTGCTTCCAGTTCCAGATAAACAATCGATTTCAGCAGTGTTAAAATATCCCCGGCTACGGTAGCGGAATCGATGCTGATGCGCTCATTTTTGTTCACTAACCAACCATCAAAGGGCAAAGAGAAGGAACCTTGTAGAGAATTAACTCCCGCATGAAGTGCCTGTAAACTATCAATTAAAACCACATTTTCTGCTGTTTCCAAAGAATAGCTTTTTGGTTGATTAGCACTAGCAAAAACGTGATAAAAATGGGGACTAACCGTTACTTTTGACCCAATGTTACCGTTGCCAGTTGGTTCCGTATTCATCCGTTTAGCGGTAATCGTGCTATGGAGAAAATTACTCAAAATCCCCTCTTTAATTAATTCCACACGACGGGTGGGAGTACCTTCACTATCAAAAGTTTCTGCGGCAACATTAGCGGGATGGAGGGCATCATCGCACAAATTTAAGGCAGTAGCGGCGATTTGTGTTCCCAAAGATTCAGGAGTAGAAAGACTCTGTTTATCAAGGACATTTTGGGCATTAAACAGATTAGAAAATGCTCCCATTAGACTCAAAAAGGCCCGGGGGGCAAAAACCACCAAATATTTACCCGTGGTAATCGGTTGATAGTCCAGATGGCTAACAGTTTTGGTAATCGCTTCCTCGATGCAACCATCGATATCTAATTTTTCCAGTCCTGGACTCACCCGAAAAGCACCGGCGCTGCGGGGTTTTTTGCCTTCCTGTTCGGTTTTGGTGTATAAATACACACTGGCATAACTACGCGCTTCCTGACGCATTGCCCCCTCGCTATTGAGATAAAAACGTCTGACCTGCTGTTGTCCCAAACCGTTATAGGGAACACTGGCAATAGCTGGATGGGCTGCTAGTAACGATTTTTCGGCGGCTAATAACTTATCGACGAGAGTGGATACAGGTGCTTGATTAGACATTTCGCTGGCCACTTCTGTGGTAGGCGCGGTGGCGGCGGGACTAAAATCGGGGACATTTTCCTTAACGCCAAAAAAGCTGGCTTCTTGGGCGGTTTTCAGGGCTAATTGCAGTCCCACCAGGTCCACATCGGTGGTCGAGGTGACACCGACTTGATTATCCCGATTCCAGACGCGAACGATAACGCTGGAACGATTGGAAGCTTGTACCTGTTTCGGTTCCCCTTGAAACACATCCACATCGGTTTCATCCACAGAAGAACCATAGATGTCGTATTTAGCAATTCCTAAAGCTTGGGCGCTAGAATTAGCGATTTGGGCGATATCTTCAACTTTTGGCATAGATTTTTTTTGGTGTTGGAGGATAGTGATAGGGAAGTGGGGGAATGGGGAAATTTCAAATAAAATCCCAACATTCAACATCTTCTAACTGATAACTGAAGAGAGATTGGGCCAAGTGGTGACAATAAAGACGATAACGGCGGCCGTGGCCAGCATAGCTTTGGCAACGTGACCGATAACCGTGCCGACGACGATACCGACACAGACTTTTAGGGATTGTTGCAAACGGGGGGTTAATTCCAAATCGCGACGATAGGCGTATTCTCCCAAAAAAGCCCCGACCACAGGACCGACAAATAGGCCGATAATCGGGCCGCCAATGGGTAAAGCGGGTAAAAGCCCGAATATTCCCGCTAATAAACCCACTACTAGCCCGATTTGACTCCAATTGCTCGCCCCAACTTTTTGGGCGCCGAGATAACTAGCGAGGAATTCCACCCCCAGACTGAGGAGAAGGATAACAAAGGCCACGGCTAAAGCGACCCCCATCCCCGCGAATTTGGTGACAAAACCCCACACCACCATGGCGATTAAAATCAAACTCATGCCGGGGACAGCGGGCAGCAGTTCGCCAATTATCCCCACTATCATGATGGCGATGAGGAAATAGTAGAGAATTACTAAAGCCATGATTAACGACCGCCAACGGTAATAGAATCGACTTTTAAATGGGGTTGACCAACGGTGACATAAACGCTACCACTGACAGAACCGCAAAAACCCGCCGCTAGTCCTAAATCTTGGGAACACATAGAGATTTTATTCATAATCTCCTTGGCTGAACCGATTAAAGTCGCGCCTTTCAGGGGTTTAGTCAGGTTGCCGTTTTCGATAAGATAAGCTTCCTCGACGGCGAAATTAAATTCGCCGGTCGCCCCCACACTACCACCGCCCATTTTTTTGCAATAAATGCCTTTATCGATGGAATTAAAGAGATTATCGAGGGTATATTCCCCGGGAGCGATGTAGGTATTCCGCATCCGACTAGCGGCCGCATAGGTGTAGTTTTGACGGCGACCGCTACCCGTGCGCGGATGGCCGGTTTTAATTGAACCGGTGCGATCGGCAATGAAGTTTTTTAGGATACCATTTTCAATGAGGAGAGTACGCTGGACCGGCATTCCCTCATCGTCCATATCGATAGTACCGAAAGCTTTATCGGATAATCCTTCGTCCCAAGCCGTCAGATTTTCGTGGGCGATTTTTTCGCCTTTTTTATCGAGAAAGGGCGTGGTTTTTTGTTCAATTTGCGTAGTTTCTAGCAAATGACCGCAGGCTTCGTGGAAGATAACGCCGCCAAATTCATTGGCCATGACGATGGGATAACTGCCGGATTCTACATAGTCAGCGTAAAGCATTTTACCCGCCGATTCGGCCACTTCTGCCGCCGATTCCTCGGCATTCCACGTCCGCAGAAAATCGGGATTACTGGTACTACCCACCCGTTTACCAATGCTAGAACGATTAGTCCCATCGGCACAGAGGAGATTATAGCCCACGGATTGGGTGAGGCGAATATCCCGGGCAAAAGTGCCATCACTAGCGGCAACTAAAATTTCTTGCCAATCGCGAAAATAAGCGGCGCGACGAGATTGGACGTGAGAGGCTTTCTGATTGAGGTGAACGTTGGCAGTTAGGAGAATATCACCCATTTCTCGCAAAGAACTGCAATTATTCAGCCAAATATCTTTATTTTTGACCGTGGCATAATCCCGGAACATTTCCAGATTGATTTCGGGAATATAGGCGTTAGGACTAGGTAGGTTTAAACCGAGAATCGATAAACCTTTTTCTAGGGCATTTTTTAAGCCTTGGAAGCTTAAATCGTTGGTACTGACATAACAATCAGCTTTACCGCGAAAAAGGCGGATTCCTGCCCCTGTAGATAGTTTCGGTGAGAGACTGGTGATGCTGTCATCTTCGGCTAAACAACTGATATAGTTGACTCTTTCCAGGAAAAATTCGATAAAAGTTGCCCCGGCAGCCCGTCCCAGTCCCAGGAGAGTGGACAAAGGGGCCGCCCAAGAGCTATCAAAGCGCTCCAGACTAGGATTATATTTCAGGGTGGGGAGTTCTTTGGAGATGAGTAGAGTGGGTGACATAAAGCTCGTTTATCAGTTAATCTGCTGGTTTCTAGTCTAACAGTTCTCAGTTTTTTCCGTATTGGGGGTGCGTTAGCGTGGCCTAACCCTGCTAAATTTTTCTCCTTCATATCTCTTCATAAAAACCTTGATTCGATCGCTCATCGCCCGCAAGATTAAAGAAAGAGCGACTCAGGATCAAAATAATGGCCACAGCGACACAATTCTTAAACATTTCTGACTTGACAAAAGATGATTATTGTGTATTCGGTTTAGCGATTTGTTTTCTCAAACAGGAGGGAGAATTAGAAAAAGTGGCGGTGTTAGAACCGATTCCCTCGGCAGCCCTAGAGGCAATTGTCAAAGGAATTCCCACTTCCTACGAATTTGCCCGCGCCATGAGTTTAGGAGAGGTATTTCAGGACGATAATCCTCAAATACCCAGTAATTTCCCCGATAATGCCCAATTATGCGAGAATTTTGTCGAAAGGGCGATTGCTGCAACTCGCACCTATAAAAATCAACCCCACCTACAAGGGTTAATCCCCTTGGGCGGCCAAAAAGACGATTTAAACTTTTCCCTAGAGAAAAAACGCATCTTGAATGCTGTTCATGTGGTGCGGACGGAGGATAACGTCAAACAACATTCTCACACCCACAAGGTTTTGTAATCAAGTTTAGTTCGGATTAGGGAAATTTTGCCGTTTTCCCTGATTCCGAACTCAGGTTATCGCAGTGGAGCAATAGCTGCTCAATTAATTGTTTAGTCTCTGGTGATACTAATCGAGGTCAAATATAGGCTAATTTCCCCAAAAATCAGCGATAAAAACCTTTTTTCCCATCTAGACTGGCTCTGAAGACTGGGAAGCTCGGAAAAATCCCAATTGAGCCACAATTAGCTTAATCAAAAAATGTGCTATAATCAGAATGTAAGCACAAGGGGCCGTAACGGTTTCGACAGGTTAGCGAAAGCTCCCCCGTGATACAGGTCGAGAGTGAGTCTCCTCTCGTAAATCAAAGGCTCAAACAAAAAGTAAATGCGAACAACATCGTTCCTTTCGCTCGTAAAGCCGCTCCTGTAGCTGCCTAATAGTCTCTAATCGACTCGAGCATTCATAGTTTGACTCCGTTAAGGACTATGGATAAACCCCCAACGGATGCCACGTTTAACTTTCTCTAGTTAGTTAACCGTCTAAGCTTTAACTAGAGCATCCCACTGTCCGGGATAAGTGACAGTCCCCGTTTCGAGGGTAATCGAAACTAAACCTGTGAATGAACGGACAGTCAATACCTAATTTGGACAGCAGTTCGACTCTGCTCGGCTCCACTGATTAGTTTAATGAAAAACCTTCTCTCCCGCATGGACGGGGTACAAACACCGATTATTCCCGTGGTCGGTCAATTAATTAAAGCGAACCCCGGCACTATTTCCCTAGGTCAAGGGGTTGTTTCCTATTATCCACCCCAGGAAGCGATCAAATCTCTATCTTTATTCTTAGCTAATCCCAAAAATCATCAATATCAATCTGTGGCGGGAATTACCCCCTTATTAACAGTAATTCGGGAAAAACTAGCCGAAGATAATCGGATAGAAATCAGCGATAAACAGGCAATTTTTGTGACGGCGGGCAGTAATATGGCTTTTATGAATGCCATTTTAGCCATTACTTCCCCGGGGGATGAAATTATTCTCAACACTCCCTTTTATTTCAATCATGAAATGGCCATAAAAATGGCTGATTGTCAAGTAATTTTGGTCGCCACAGACAAAAATTATCAATTGCGTCCGGCTGCCATTGAAGAGGCAATCACGGCAAAAACTAAGGCAGTGGTGACGATTTCTCCTAATAATCCCACGGGAGTAGTTTATCCAGAAAATACCCTAAGAGAAGTCAATCGAATCTGTCAAAAAAAGGGCATCTATCACATTCATGATGAGGCTTATGAATATTTTACCTATAACCATGCCCGCCACTTTTCTCCGGCGGCAATTGTTGGCAGTGCATCCTGGACTATTTCCTTATTTAGTCTCTCAAAAGCCTACGGTTTTGCCAGTTGGCGCATTGGTTATATAGTAGTACCAGAACATTTATCTGAGGCGATTAATAAGATTCAGGATACTATTTTAATTTGTCCGCCGGTGGTTTCGCAATACGCGGCCCTAGGGGCGTTGCAGGTGGGTAAAAGCTATCCTTTAGAACAGTTGAAAACTATCAGTCAAGTTAGAGAAATTTGCCTGAATGCTTTAGAATCAATCGGCGATATCTGTGATGTTGCCACTGCGGAAGGTGCTTTTTATTTTTTCCTGAAAATTACCACAGACAAGAATGATTTTCAGTTAGTTAAAAGTTTAATCGAGCGGCAGCGGGTGGCGGTGTTACCCGGTTCAACTTTTGGGATAACAGAAGGCTGTTATTTGCGTCTTGCCTACGGTGCTTTATCTCCAGAAACAGCTTTAACGGCAGTAGAAAGATTGGTAAAAGGACTGCGTTATTTTAGTCAGTGATTTTGAAGAATAAATACTGGCTTTCTTTCTTGGTTTTTACTTTACCACAGCCTTTTTCCTCAAGATAACGACTCCCTAAAACCAGATAGTTTGTACCTCACCATTAAGATAACTGCTATAGGATAACCTCTGATTCGATCTTTTGGGCTATTCTTAGTTTAGCCGAACGAGAACGGGGATTTTTAGCCTGTTCTTCTCGGCTGGGAATAATCGGCTTTTTCGTGATAATTTTCAAGGAATTATTTTCGCGAAAGCCATACTTGATCAGACGATCTTCTAGACTATGAAAACTGATCATAGCGATAATTCCCCCGGATTTTAGCCAGTGGGGGGCTTGATTTAACAATTGTTGCAGAGAATCTAATTCTTGGTTGACAGCGATGCGTAGGGATTGAAAAACCCGCGTTGCCGGATGAATACGTCCATAACGGTAACTAGCGGGGACAGAACTAGCGATGACAGCCGCTAATTCAGTGGTGGTAGTAAAAGGACGTTTTTGGACGATCGAGCGAGCAATAGGACGAGATAAACGTTCTTCTCCGTATTGATAAAAAAGATCCGCTAATTCTTTCTCCTGCCAATGATTGATAATATCGGCTGCCGTCAGGGATTGACAGCGATCCATCCGCATATCTAAGGCTGCCGTGTGGCGAAAACTAAAGCCGCGCTCGCTCTGATCGAATTGGGGAGAACTGACTCCTAAATCGGCGATAATGCCATCAAAACTGCTATTTTGTCCGTTATAATCGGCGAAGTTCCCCCACCAGAGGGTTAAACGGCTATCTAGATAGGGGGCAAGACTAATTTTAGCGGCTTCTAGGGCGCTTTGATCGCGATCGATGGCGGTTACTTTCGTTTCGGGATGAGCTTCTAAAAGCAAGCGGCTGTGTCCACCACCCCCTAGGGTAAGATCGAGATAATGCCCCCCGGGTTGAATATTTAAGCCGGCGATTAATTCTTGACTCAAAACGGAAATATGGGGAAAATCTTGATTCATCTGTACTGATAACTTCCTGAAAATGGCGATTTAACCTAAAAACAACTGATAGGCAGGGTTTTGACTTTCATCCCAATAGCGATAGCCGAGAGTATCGAGAAAAGCTTGCCATTGATTCATTTCATCGGGGGGGACCTGTATGCCCACGACGATGCGCCCGTAATCGGCCCCGTTATTGCGATAATGGAAAACGCTGATATTCCAGTGGGGACTCATGGAGGCGACAAATTTCATTAAAGCCCCCGGTCGTTCGGGAAACTCGAAGCGATAAAATAATTCATGGTCGGCTAAATGCGATCGCCCTCCCACCATGTGGCGCAGATGCAATTTAGTCAATTCATCATCACTAATATCGAGGGTTTTAAAGCCACAAGCTTCAAAACTCTCGGCTAATTTCTTGGCATCGCTGCGATTTTCGATCTGGGCGCCGACAAAAATATGCGCTTCTTTTTCATCGGCAATACGATAACTAAATTCGGTTAAATTGCGTTTGCCGACACATTCGCAAAAACGCCGTAAACTGCCCGGTTGTTCGGGAATAGTCACAGCATACAACGCCTCGCGCCGTTCCCCTAATTCGGCCCTTTCCGCCACAAACCGCAGACGATCAAAGTTCATATTCGCCCCACAAGCCACAGCAACGAGGGTTTTATCCTCAATTTCTTCTCTTTCTACATAAGCTTTCGCTCCTGCTACCGCTAACGCCCCCGCAGGTTCTAAAATCGAGCGTGTATCTTGAAAAACATCCTTAATCGCCGCACAAATATCATCCGTATCCACGAGGATAATCTCGTCCACATACTGCTGACAGAGACGAAAAGTCTCCTCTCCCACCTCGCGCACCGCCACCCCATCGGCAAATAATCCCACTTGAGACAAACGCACCCGATAACCGGCTTTTAGGGATTGATTCATCGCGTCTGAATCCACAGGTTCCACCCCGATAATTTTAATTTCTGGGCGTAAACGCTTGACATAGGCTGCAATACCTGATATTAAGCCACCGCCACCAATAGCGACAAAAATGGCCTCGATCGGTTGCTGATATTGTCGTAAAATTTCCATACCGATCGTACCCTGGCCGGCGATTACCTCCGGGTCATCGAAGGGATGGATAAAAGTTAAGCCTTTTTCCGCTTCTAACTGCCGCGCGTAGGTGTATGAATCATCGTAGGTGTCACCGTGCAGGACGACAATCCCCCCCCGGGCTTTTACCGCGTCGATTTTGACTTGGGGAGTGGTGACAGGCATAACGATAATCGCTTGGGTTCCCAATTGCCGCGCTCCCAAAGCGACTCCCTGAGCATGATTTCCCGCCGAGGCAGCAATTACACCTTTTTGTAACAAATCCCTTGACAAATACGCCATTTTGTTGTATGCGCCGCGCAGTTTAAAAGAGAAAACTGACTGCATATCCTCACGCTTGAGTAAAAGCTGATTGTGCAAGCGTTGGGAGAGATTGGGGGCAAATTCCAAGGGGGTTTCTTGGGCGACATCATAGACGCGTGCGGTGAGGATTTGAACCAGGTAATCGCAGTACATTATTCTTTTTTGGCGGTGGGGATTGGCAAGTCAGGCTAGGTTCCAGAATAGATCATCGTCGGTCCGGTTCGCAATAAAGAGCTATCATACTGAATCCTTTGATCATTTTCAACTTTTTCGATGAGTTTTCCTAGTCCGTAATCCTCTAGGATTTATGCAATTTTTTCAAATTCGGCAATGAGAATCTTAACGGCAATCAGCTTTTGATCCTCGTCTAATACATAGTTTTTGGTAATTTCTAGCATTGGAGTTTACCCTAAAATTTCTCTAGATTATTATTGATAAGCTGAATCGTGAGCGGAATAGGTATATCGGTTGGTAGAGAAAAGATAAGCAATTGACAGATAAAGATAGCGGTATCTTTCTGTTTTTGAGTCGGCAAATATCTTCTCCTAGAATTGTGCCAGTTTTGTTATTCCTATTTTACAGGATAGGAGGGTGGTGGTTTATGCTTCCCTAACGCACCCGACTGGACTTTAGATTTTACATTTTACAAGTCTCGACGCGAGAGAAGAGACGAAAACACCCCACCTACGCCAGACGGAATCCAATCCATTCATCACAGGGAGGTGTCCTAGGGGTGCTTTTAGGTCAAAAGTAACATCTTTGTAGCATATCCAGCTATTATTCTCCAGATTAATCTGATTCATCCAGCTATTATTCTCCAGATTCGCCAGCATTTGTATCCAGCACCGAGTTCGCGGTAGATTTTCGCCTGCACGGAAAAACCAAAGCGACCGCCACTATATTTAACCCATAATTGGTCAATGGTTCGCAAATCCTCGCAGGGAAAATTATCGATATCCTCTACCTGTAGCCATCCTTCTTTTGTTCGATTGGCTACCTGTAGCATCACTCTTGCGGTTTCCTTGTCCGCTTCTTTCCATTGCTGCCGTTTTAATAAATCTTCTAAGTTTCGATAATCGATTCCTTTGGCGCTTTTAAGCTGGATAGATGGGGGAGTTTGAGGAACGGAAATAACAGGATTAACGGGTTTTTGAATAGTTGTCTGGGGTATAGAAACTGATATTTTTATCTGCAAAGCTTGCAACACTTCCGAGGCGAATTGATAGCGTTTTTTTGTACCAAACTCGATTAATTTATCAAGAATATTCCCTGAATCATTACTAACAGGATTATTAACTAACCACTGTCGCCATACCCATTGGTGTTCCCCCCCATCGAATAAATCAAAGGGAGATATTCCGGTTAATAAATAAAGGCAAGTTACACCCAAACTATACAAATCACTGGCATTAACTGCCTTGCCATTTCCCTGTTCTGGGGCAATATATTCGGCAGAACCGATAATTGTTCCTGTCATGGAACGATTTAAAGGACTGACAAATTTTGCCGCCCCAAAGTCCACTAAAATCAATTTATTATCGCTTTTTCTGCGAATAATATTTTCGGGTTTAATGTCGCGATGAATTACTTGTTTACTATGAATAAATTCTAGAATCGGTAAAATCTCTGACAAAAGATGTTTAATTTTGGCTTCGTTAAATACTCCTTCCTGTTTTAATTCTTGTTCTAGATTTTGTCCTTCGATATATTCCTGAACGAGATATTGTCGCCCGTCATTAGCGGTAAAATAGGCGTAAAGTTCGGGGATTTGTGGGTATCTTCCCAAACTATCTAAACGAATCGCTTCTTCTTTAAATAATTCTGCTGCTTTTTGTAAAGTTCCTGTTCCCTGCGCTGACGGGAAAAATTGTTTAATTACACAATAGGGTTTTGAGGGTTTATCTTCATCTATCGCTTGAAATGTCTTGCCAAAACCCCCTTGACCGATTAATTTTAGCGCTCGATAACGTTCTCTGAGCAGTAATTGAGAACCGCACTTATGACAGAATTTATCCGTGGGGGTGTTTTGGTGCGAACAATCGGGATTGAGACAGAGACTCATAGCCGTTTGACAAGTGTGGGAAGATTAACCCCTATTATAGAAAAAGAAAGCAAGCTAGGGCGACTCTAGTGGGCAAATTTTCTGATAATTCGCTGAAAATAAGGTGACAGGTATGGTCAATTCACAACCCGCTATACTTTGTCCATACCACAATTTAGCCATTTTGTCAAAAAAATTTTGACCTTGCAACAAAACTACACAAAAATTAGATCAACGCTGTTGGGGAAAAAAGGGATAATTGGCGGAAGTGCTTGGTTTTGCTCAAGGGAAAAATCTAGATTTAGTAAGGGTTTTAAGACAACCTAGACCATAAAAACCTTAAAAATTACAATAAAGGCCATCATAGCATAATGGAAAATTGTACCAGAATCGCTGGAAGTATTGCAACCTCGTAAATAAATAAAAATTATTCTCAATAAATTCTTAAGTAAAAATAAATATTACCGATTGTAAATTTAAATATTTTTAAGCATTGAAGCTATTTATATATAAAATACTTATCATTTTTCCTGATTGCCTCTGACTTTTCCCTCCCCAGAGTAATTTTGGGGAGTCAGTCGTCGATACCAAACTAGGCTAAACTCTATAGGAGAAACCCGATGACTAACTTGATTATTTCGCAAAAATATGGCTAAAAAGCTCGATTTTGTTATTCCCGCCGTCGGTGGAGTCACAGGAGCCAATTTATCTGCTTGTCTGGGAAATATTGGCTTAGTCGGCGGATTTGGCGGTATAAGCGTCGGTTTAGTGGGAATGACGGGGATTGGCATCCTGACAAGTTCGGCAATTTATGCCAGTCTGCAAGGACTAGAAACAAACGATCACAATGTCGGGTTAGCTTTGGGAATAGGAAGCCTTGGCGGAATCGGTATCTACTCTACCTTTGGGGGTGTGGGAGTCGCGGTTAAAGGTACAGCTTTCGGTGTTGGTGTCGGTTCTATGGCGATCGCTGGTGGACTAGTCGGGTTAGGAATCTACGGAGTGATGAAAATGTTATCTCCCACCTACTCCAACAATAATTTTTATGGCAATCTAGAATTTTTTGATCGCATTACTAGAGAGTACGAAGAAGCTTTATTTTGGCAAGAAGTTACGCGAAAATATGAAAATCTAGAGGTAGAATTACAGCAACTGTTAGAAGAAGTATCTGTTCAGGAAAATCAACAGTTAGATTCTACAGAAATTACTATGCCAGAGCGTTTATCTTGGCAGTGTTTCCAAACTCTTAAAGGTCATCAGGCAAATATTGGGGCGATCGATATTAGCTCTGATGGTAAAATTATCGCTAGTGCGGGAGAAGATCAAACCATAAAACTTTGGCAGCGAGAAACGGGTAAATTAATTTATTCGTTTGTGGGAGTTAATGAACCGATCCAAACTCTGGCGATAAGTCCTAACGGTAAATCGATTATTGCTGGTGGATTGGATGGCAGAATTAGTCAGTGGCAATTAGACACTAAGCAGTATAAAAGTAGTTTTTTCGCTCGTGTCAATGCTCCCCATAGCCACGATGGTGTAATTTTACAATTAGCTTTTGCTGCCAATGAAAGATTTATTGTTAGTGCTAGTAATGACAAAACTCTGCGAATCTGGGGTTATCATACAGGAGAATTAAAGCGAACTTTAATCGGTCATAAGGAGGCAGTTAATACCTGTGCTATTAGTCCCGATAGCCAAATTATTGCTAGTGGTAGTGATGATAAAACTATTAAATTATGGCGATTTGATCATAGTTATGCTTATCAAACTTTTATCGGTGACAGGGCAGCCGTTAACAGTTTAGCTTTTAGTAATGATGGTCAATATCTAATTAGTGGCGGTAGTGATAAAACGATTAAAATCTGGGATATAAAGACAGGAGAAATGATTAAAAGTTGGCAGGCACACGAGCAGGCAATTATTAGTATTGCTATTAATCCTCATCGCCATTTAATTGCTAGTGCTTCCCGAACAGAAATTAAAATTTGGCAAGGACAAACAGGAGAATTAATTAAAATTTTACGGGGAACTGCTCCCTTAAAATTTAGTCCTGACGGTCAATTTTTAATTACAGGTAGTTATGGACATAAGGTAAAAATATGGTCAGAAATGTTAGGAGAATTAGAAATATTGCCCTCCGATTCCGAGGATTGGTGGGAGGTTTTAGAAATTTCTAAAAATGCCAGTTTTTCAGAAGTTAAGCAAAGATATTATCAGCTTGCTCGTCAGTATCACCCCGATCACAATTCTTCCGCCATGGCGATTAAAATTATGCAAAAAATTAATCGAGCTTACGAGCGGTTTTTATTTTCTATCTCCCAACAGTAAAATTGTGAGACTAGGGTCAAGTATTTAACTATCTTTCGATTCTGGCTTAATCCCCCCTTGATAAGGGGGGTGTCGATCCCCCCTGCCCCCCTTGATAAGGGTAGGGCTGTTTCATTTAAATTAAGTATAGCTGATTTTGAGTCAATAAATTTGATCGAGGATTCTCAAGTTTATCTTTTTCTAATC
>VYLM01000075.1_pt1 | contig 21801 bp, 25 predicted proteins | sample 5109491 | NCBI WGS metagenome assembly VYLM01 (sample SAMN12291813, study PRJNA351875) | freshwater metagenome | isolation source: freshwater lake | place: USA: Michigan, MSU3 lake | collected 2011-08-06 | reverse complement strand
CCCGTACAGGGATTTAATGGGGAGATTATCAGAATTGTATCACAGGGATAATAGGCGAAGGTTATTAGTTTATTGTCTGGGGTAGGGGCGAAGCATTCGGATAGAAAATCTAGGATTTCAGCGATAAGTTATCGTCCGAATGCTTCGCCCGTACAGGGATTTAATGAGGAGATTATCATAATTGTATCACAGGGATAATAGGCGAAGGTTATTAGTTTATTGCCCGGGGTAGGGGCGAAGCATTCGGATAAGAAATTTATGGTTTCAGCGATAGATTATGCACGAATGCTTCGCCCCTACAGGTTATTCGTCCCCGCAGGTTATTTGTCCCCACAGGTTATTTGCCCCTACATTGGTTTGAATTTATTCAGATTGTTCTCGTCTTGTTCCCAATTTCGCGGATTATCAAGAATGTATTGCCGGATTTTTTGATAAGAATTTTCATTGCGAATGATATGTTCATAATAATTGCGCTGCCAAATTTTCAGGCGATCGCCACATAAACGATTAATTTTACGAGTAGAAATTGATTTGAAATTCTGCACAATAGCCCCCAAAGATTCTGGCATTGTACCGCGAGGATATTGAGAATAGTATTCGGTCTTTTCCAGATCATAATTTTGTATTACTATAATTCCATGAATATGATTGGGCATGACAATAAAAGCATCTAGTTCAATAAATTTAAAATTTAGAGGTAGTCTATACCATACCGCTTGAATAGTATCACCAAGTAAATTTCGCTCCATATTTTCTTCAACAATTTCACCAAATAAATACTGCTTCTGATAAGAACAAATTGTTATATAATAAGCTCCATTAAGTCTATAATCATAGCCTTTTAAACGAATAGATTGTCGATGTTTTTTGTGTTCATTCATGGCGTGGTAGATGGTGGCGGTTAATTCAGTTATAAGCGATTCCTCGGCAATCATCAAGAGTTGGGGATTGGTGGTAAGATTGTCAGAAAAGCGATCGCACTGAATCAAGGCTGAATAATGAGGGGCTATGATAATAGGTCGTGGTTAGAATTTTTAAAACAGTCTATCAAATCCTCATAACAATCATCGAGTAATCCAAGCACTAAGAAATTCAACCTGATCGATCATTTCTTCGGCTGATTTAGTGGCAATTAGCTGTAAAATCCCTCGCATAATTTCCCCCATTGAATATCTTTGTTGTTGGACTAGAATGATTCCTGCATGATTTCTTTTTTGTTGTAAGAAAAGTGTATGTAAATAATAAAAATCTCTAACATTAGAACTATAAAGACTACACCCCTGAGAAGTTGCCCAGATTAATTGTTCTTCATCAGAGTATCCCAATCTATTAGCTTCTAAAGCAGTAATCACATCAACACCTCTACTTTTCAAAATAAAAGCAAGCGATCGCAATGTAGAATCCTCATCCATATATAAGCTAATTCTACTCATAAGAAGAAGAATAATGTAATGCTTCAATGCGATCTGCTTCGGCGGCTTCGGCTATAATTTCTGCTTCTATTGTTTCTTTGTTAGTATGATAGTAAGTTAGAGCGGCATAAACTTGTGCCAAAGAAAGATGAGGGATTTCATCGGCAATTTCTTCAGGACTATATCCTAACTTATACCAGATCACTATTCTTCGTACAGTAACAGCAGTTCCCGCGATAATAGGACAACCTCCATGAATTTTGGGATCGCTTTTTATGAAAGTGCCAATATTGATATCTGTGAACATAACTTTCTCTGATTCATTCTCAACTAATTAAACTACATAGGATTCTATGCTTTTATCACCATTCTAGCATGGCCTAAACATTGGTCGGGGCAGGGGATTGAATGGGGAGATTATCAGAATTCTATCACAGGGACGATAGCCGAAAAAAATAATAGTCAATCAAACAATCAAAAAAATTATAGTTTAGACACAATCATCGGTTAAAATAATAGTAATTTAGAATTAAGGATTGAGTTATGCCGCAACAAACCTGTGAAGCCGTCTTTGAAAATGGCGTTTTACGTCCTCTTGGTAATCTCCAACTCAATGAAGGACAGTGCGTTAAACTGACTATAGAATCGAATTCAATTTCCCAGCTTACTCCCCAAAAATGGTCAGAAACGGGTATAATCGCCCAGTTAACAGCAAATCCGATTAAAATTGAAGATTTCCATCCTCTTACCAGAGAAGAAGCGAATGAACGCTGGTGAATCTCAACCCTTCTTTATTGATTCTAATATTTGGCTGTATCGCTTCATTGTCAATGTCAATTGTAGCGATCCCCTAATGCCATTATCATAAAAATGAAGTGTAACCTAATCTCGAAAAACTGCTTTTTCAGCTTCTTCTAAATCGTCATCACTGATTACAACATCTTTCCATAAACCTTTAATTTGAGTCTTATTGCGAGAACCTTCAAGTTGATGAATGACCGTTTTTTTTAAGGCTTCTAATTCTTCCTGAATGACTTGAATCGGAAGTAAAACATATTGACTCATGGCAAATAATACCCTTACTCTTTGATTTGAGGGATGATAGCCGAGAGAAATCCTAGTCAGTCAAATAATCAAAAAAAATCATAATTTAGACAGGATTGGGTGCGTTGTTCGTTCATGGGTTGAGATTGTTTTATAAAAGTTTTTTAAATTCTTCAATAGTTAATCCAGAACCTTTAATAATTGTTCCCATTGTATAGGCATTAATTGGATTAGCCCTTGGAATAGTGAGAATATGTTGTCCATCAGTCATGGTAATAAATATGTTTTCCCTGTCGAACAATCTGAAATCCTGCTTTTTCAAACGCTTTAATTGCTCGTTGATGATTAATTCTAGCAAGACTAGGCATGATTTAATTCAACTTCTACATAATAAGATTCGATCCCTTGATTTAATTCTGCAGCAACTTCTAAATAAGACTGAATTGCATCTTGAATATTATTGAGTGCTTCTTCTTTAGTTGTCCCTTGAGAAGCACAACCGGGTAAACTAGGACACCAAACAGCATATCCCTCTTCTGTTTGTTTGAGATTGACTTGATATTGCATATTTTATCATCCCGTACTTAATTGAAAATTAGGCAGAACCTAATGAGGGTTGGATAGGATTGGGTGCTTTGTTCGTTTGATTCAATTATAAGCGATTCATCGGCGATCATCAAGAGTTGGGGATTGGTGGTAGGGTTGTCAAAAATGCGATCGCACTGTATAATCTTAATTGATATATAAGCTAATTCTACTCACTTGAACTAAATCATCATGAATCAAAAACCGTACCAAGTAGAAGCATTTTGGGATCGAGAAGCGCAAGTGTGGGTAGCAGAGAGTGAAGATATTCCGGGATTAGTCATCGAAGCTGATACCATCGAAGCTTTAACAGCTAAATTACGACAGATGATTCCAGAATTATGGTTCTCCGGGATTTTTGTCAATTGTTTTTTATCTAGAGCGAACTCATCAATTAAGTCTCTTGCCAGAGAAGGATTTAGTCAATTTATGCCCCCCTATCGAACCATAACAAGTAACGAAGAGCCAGAATTATTACAACTAAATCATCTAATTACTCTTGAACCTCAAGCAGCGATAACTTTTGAACTCATTAGTCATCGTCAAGAATCAATTGAGTGCGCTGTTTAGATTGAATGGGGAGATTATCAGAATTGTATCACCGGGATGATAGCCGAAAAAAATCCGGCTCTTATAGGTTCTGTGTGATAAGTTTAACTTACAATATGATCGATCAATCTTTGTGTCCTTTGTGTCTTTGTGGTTCCTTCCACCCCCTCGCTAGGAGGAATGTATCTTAGAATACATTTCACCCACCAAATCCAAGAGAGCCAAAATCCTAGTCAATCAAACAATCAAAAAAATCATAATTTAGACAGAATTGGGTGCGTTGTTCGTTCATGAGTTGATTTTTTTTATCCGACACTCCGCACTTCAAAATGTAGCATAAAATAGCATAAACTCATTCAAGAAAAAAATAAATAAAAATACTCATAGAATTAGTCCCAAAAAAGTGAGACAATCAAAAAGCTCAAAAATCTATTAAAGGTACAAAAATTGTCTCCTATCTCAGAGGTAAAAATTAAAAACCTAGATCACTTAGGAATAGTAGCCGGACTAATTGACGAAATAAGAATAGTTGAAATAATCAACTCTAAATTAGGAATTGACTCCCGAGAAAAAATTTCAGCAGGAACAGTGGTCAAAGCTATTCTAATCAATGGATTAGGATTTGTTTCAAGGCCTTTATACTTATTTAGTCAATTTTTTGAAGATAAAGGAATCGAAGAATTATTGGGAGAAGAAATAAAAACCGATTATATCAATGATGATAAAATTGGGAGAGTCATGGATGAATTATACAAACATGGACTGAATGATATATTTATAGAAGTTGTCTTATCGGTCATCAAAAAATTTAAAATAGAGACAAAATATTCTCATCTAGAGGCCACATCATTGCTACAAAGAGAGCATCTCATTTATGCAAGTGAGTAATTATACTTATCCCTAAAACTGTTTTCTAGCAAGGTTTTCAAAATAGCTTGACATAAAAACCTGATTTAGGGGTTACAAAGGTGAGATGCTCCCAACTACAAGCTACAAATTAGTCCCCCTATAGAACCCCCTTGAGCCATCTTGCACACTTTTCTCTTTTTGTCAAATTTTATGTTAAGAAAGATGTGACTAATGGATAGCTTATCAAGGGGGAATCGAAACCAAAGTTTATCTTCAATTTAATTATAAACAGCTACTTATTGACCAAAATTTAATGATCAATGGGATAAAAATTAGCCAACTCTAAAACTGATCTAAAAATTAGCCCGCAATGGGAAAAATTTTGGCTAGGATCAAATCATAGTCATAATTGAGACTAGACGAGTTTCCCTTTTTTTACTTTATTACTGGCAATTACAGTTATGGTTAGCAATATTCCCTTTTCTATCCCCGAACATAGCCTCGATCGAGATTGTACCACCCTCTCCCGTCACGTCCTGCAACAATTACAAAGCTTTTCCCCCGACGCGCAGGATTTAAGCGCAATTATGAGTCGGATTGCCCTAGCGGGGAAATTAATTGCCCGTCGTCTCAGTAAAGCGGGATTAATGGCGGATGTGCTAGGTTTTACTGGAGAAACCAACGTCCAAGGGGAATCGGTCAAGAAAATGGACGTTTTTGCCAATGAGGTATTTATCTCGGTTTTTAAGCAAAGTGGTTTAGTTTGCCGTCTTGCTTCCGAGGAAATGGATAAACCCTATTATATCCCAGAAAACTGTCCCATCGGTCGCTATACCCTACTCTACGACCCGATCGATGGTTCTTCCAATGTGGATATTAACCTAAATGTGGGTTCGATTTTTGCCATCCGTCAACAGGAAGGCAATGATTTAGACGGAGAAGCCCTAGATTTACTGCAAAATGGTCGTAAACAAATCGCCGCTGGCTATATTCTCTACGGACCATCGACTATTTTAGTTTACTCGATCGGTCGCGGTGTTCATGCCTTTGTCCTTGACCCCAGTTTAGGGGAATTTATCCTCGCCCAAGAGAATATTATTATCCCCGATCATGGTCCAATTTATAGTACCAATGAGGGCAATTTTTGGCAGTGGGATGAGGCAATTCGCGACTATACCCGTTATGTTCACCGTCATGATGGTTACACGGCCCGTTACAGTGGGGCATTAGTGGGAGATATCCATCGAATTTTAATGCAGGGTGGTGTTTTTCTCTATCCGGGTACTGTTAAAAATCCCCAGGGAAAATTGCGCTTAATTTATGAAACTGCCCCCCTTGCTTTTTTAATTGAACAGGCAGGAGGTAAAGCTAGTGATGGGGTGACAAATCTTTTAGATATCGTTCCCGATAAATTACACTACCGCACACCTTTAGTGATCGGTAGTGTCGAAGATGTTAAATTGGTGGAGTCTTTTATCGCTGATCGACGTCATCGCGATCGAGTTTAACTTATAGTTTTATTTCGAGATATTGACATGGATTTACAAGCTCTGAAGTGGACTAAAAATGTTAGGCGAAACGATGGTACATGGGCATATCGGAAATATAAGGTTTCATCGCCCTTCCAACTGGCATGGAAAGACGATGAAGTCAATGCCAATAAACCCGAAAAAGATAGTTTGATACTACTCAGACAGCGAGGGTATGTTACCCATTTAGTAAAAGTTCTCGACTGCAAAGCCAAACGTGAAATTGGCAAGGATGATTATGACATCTATCGAATTGTTAAGGTGCTTTGGGCTATTGATTTTGATAATCGACCTGTATCAGCAAAAGCAGATAAGATGTTTGATTATCGAGTCAGGTATCAGGGTGGGAATGTGATGGAATTGGAGAAGTTACCGACTTTCAGACAGCGTTGGGATGACGATGGCGGTTTGGGGGGATTCCAAACTTACATTCAGAATTTATTGGGGCTGTCAAGCAATGACTAAGAGCCTTGTTAAGCTTGTGTTATAGTATTGAGCAGATATAGGGCAACCGCTATGACTGCTATAGTTCAGGAACTTTTAGATACCTTTGACCGCTTGACAGACTCAGAGCGCTCAGATTTGCTATTAGAGATTCTGAAGCGGACAATTCACCTGGATTTTCCGCCCTTATCTGATGAAGATCTAGTCCTCAATGCCGAGGGAATTTTTCTAGAATTAGATGATCAGGAAGCTTCCTATGGATAGCCCTGATCGTGGTCAGGTTTGGCTGGTTGATCTGGGTTATGTGGCCAAAGTCAGACCCTGTTTGGTTATCAGTATTCCTGCGCGTAATCAAGAGCGTGCCTTAGCGACTCTGGTTCCACATACGACAAGCTCTCGTGGTTCAAGATTGGAAGTGAAAGTCTAAGCTCGCTTCCTTAGAGAAGGAGTCTTTGATGTACAAAACATCGTTACAATTCCCCATGCAAAGCTTTTGCGTAAATTAGGAAATCTGACATCTGAGCAAATGATGGAGGTTGAGAATGCGTTACTTTTTTGGCTAGGGTTTGAAGAGAGGAATGATCAAGAAAGCGAAGATTAGTCTGTGCGCTAGTTGCAGCGGAAACATAATCAATAGTTAGGGTTTGCGGCAAAAAGTTTTTCGTGGAGTGTGGGGTGTTTAGGTTTATTCAGCAAGCCCTAAATACAATCGAATCCCTTTGGGATAATTATTCTAGTATGAGAACATGAGTTGTTCTTAAGGAGCTATCTAAGTCATGACGATCACTACAGAAGATTTGCTGTTATCTTTGCCGCTAGTTAGCAGTGAAGAAATGTTAGCTGGAATGAGTTTTTTAAAAGCAGATTTAGAAAGACTATTTACTTCCGATCAATCCCTTAATTTTCCCAAGAAATATCAAAATGATTATCTAAAAATTACTGAAGTTATAGAAAAAATCAGAGCAGCTCAAACTCCACCTCAAGCGGAGAACATTTATTCCCTTGAATATCAACCAATAACAAGAGAATTTCAAGCTAAGTATGGTGAATTCTTGTCTGCTGATAGCTTAAAAAAAATGGCATATTATGATAATTATTTACAGGGTTTTATCAATTTAATTCGAGTGAAGAAAATAATGTTAGATGCTTCGTTAAAATCAACAGATAAATCCGCTCAATATTATCATATTTACTTCGGTCTTACCATCCTCTCAGAGATAATAATAGAAAAATATATTGGCTATTTTCCCCAAAACTACCTAGAATCTTTTAAGATGATCGCCAAGGCTTTTTTAAATGATCCTAGCTTGCAACCAGAGAAAACAAGTCAGTTTAAGCAAGTTTTAATCTCTTTAAAGAATACTGCTAGAGCAATCCTCTGGCAAATACAAGAATACGAAAATCAAGAAACTAAACCTCTCAATTGGACAGACTTTTATACCTCGAATAAATCCGATACTGATCAAGTGCAGAAACAAAAAAATCAGCCAGCGATCGCATGGGCAAAATCTCGCTTAGAACAGTTAGAAAATCTGAGAAAAGTTAAGGGATGGGATTAAAAGAGTGATTGTAATTCTGGACTCTAACATTTTAAGCTTATTAGTAACCCCGATCGGTGAAGACTGGCCAGAAGATCAAAAGTTATTTACAGAAGTTTATCAATGTACCGAATGGTTTTATCGTCTGCTGGCAAGAGGAGCTTTTCTGACTTCATCTGATCTATGTGATTATGAGGTTAGACGAGAATTGATGAGGATAAAAAGTAAAAGCGTGCAAGAATTAGATAAGTTAAGGAATGTAATTGAGTTTCAGAAAGTCAGTTTTATTTTACTACAAAAAGCCGCTGATCTTTGGGCTGAGTTGAGAGCAACAGGTCAACCAAATAAAGTTAAAGAAAATATTGATATAGATTGTATCTTATCGTCTCAATGGTCGCTACTCAAAGAAAAATATCCCAGTCGTCGGGTTATTATTGCCACCAAAAATATCAAAGATTTCCAAAACATTACTGATTGCTACCTCTGGAAAGATATACATTATTAAAGCGAAACCGCTTGCTTTTATTTTTTTCAATAATAATTATAGCTCCAAAACAATCTATTTGCCACCCGAAAAATTCTTGATCAATTGAGACTCGATCGAGGATAATTAGAGAAAGTATCTTTGCTGGTGAAATTGAGCAGATTAGTCTAGGAAAAACCTGCCCTAGACAAAGTAAAGATCAGAAAATCCTACACCATGAATACTCTAACGGTCGTGCGGTGCGCCAAACCCAACGGTAACGGTTAAGGTGTTACCCATTGGATTATAATAAACGTTTACTTCTGCCATTTTTGTCTGATTAATTAGGGCTTGCTGAAAAAGTTTGTTGGTGGGGTTAGGCTTCGGCCGTGAGCTCAGCGTTCGACCGAGCGTTCGACAAAAGCTCACGCGGCTCGACTGAGCTCGCCGAACGTCCGAAGTCTCACGCCGAAGTCCGAACGGAGTCAGTAGCCGGTCGTCGGTCGTTTCAGGTTTTGTTGCCCTCTCTTTTATACTAATTTATGTACTACAAGAAGGATAATGCAAGGTTTTTGAGGGTCTCAATCCGATTTTCGCAGCATGAACATCGGATTTTAACAGGTCAAAAGCCTTATTTTAAAAGGGTTTTACCATTATTCAGGAGACCCTAATTATCGATGATGGAAGAAGTGGTCATCTTTTTTGAGGTTGGGTGTCGGTTATCTCATAATCAAAAAAAGGTGGGCGATAAACCCACCAGAAAAATAACCCAAAAACCTCAACGATAATTAGGACTTTGGATATCTCTAAGACGCGCTTCGGGGCGTTTAAATCTGTCCATTTGTGCCTCAAAGAATTGACGATTTTTAAGTAAATGTTTGGGATTAGGATCGTCGAGGGGATAAAGTAAAGCAGTGCGTAGAGCTTGAATAACTGCCGAAGTAACATTATACATCGAGCGCTGGAAACTAATACCCAATTGAATCAAAATATCGTCTTCCCCCCGGCAGTTTTGCTGATAGTAATCAATCAGATATTGGGGTAAAAAATGATACATATCATCCATTAACAAAGTGGGAGGAATTCCCGCAGTACCCACGGGGAAAACATCCGCATAAAGAATGCCATAGTGAAAGTCTTTTTGTTCGTCAGGAACCTGTTTTGCTTGGGCATTATAAGACTTTGTACCCCGGAAGGGAGCAGTACGATAAAAGACCGCTTCTACATAGGGTAAAGCTGCTTCATAAAGCCAAGTAAAAGCCTTTGATTTTGGGATAATTTCGTAGCATTGACCATCAATATAAACGTGATGATAAATCGGCCGGCCAGCGATGGCAAAAATACCATTAACGAGGAAATTCATGGCATCGGGAACACCTTTAAAGCCGCCTTCATCGTAGATATCGGACATCTCGAAAAATACCGGGGCCATCACTTCCCAGAATAGTCCTAAATTGGAGTAGTAGGACATCATCCGCACCTGTTCCAAAAACATATCGGGGAACAGGTCATAAAGTTTCATCATGACGGGATTTTTCTTGAAATAGGCCTTAATAGCGCGGTCGGCATTTTGGCGATATTCTTCTGAATCAAGATAGGCATCAAATAAACCCCAACCCATATCGCGGCCATGCCATAACATGGCTTGCATACAGGCTTCAGCAAATTCCATATTAATACGGTCATGCCAGAGGTGATGGATTAATCTGGGCATTTTTCGGGTTTTACCTTTATCCATGAATTCTAACAATTCAGGGTGAGCGGAACCCGTACCGCGCCAGATGCGTAAATCGGCATTATCGCCAGCGTAATGATTTTGTAGGTCTAGGTATTCTTGGGGCAGAAAATATTTAAAAAAGGGCAAAGGATCGAGGAAAACTCGTTCGGCAATGTAGAGCAGATCTCGCCAATAAAAATCCATTGGCACGGCATAAGCTTTATAAATGCCGATAATTTGCATCAGGTTTTCGGGAGTATCCGGCAACATGGATCCACCCGCTTCTAAACGGTGGATAATGTCGGCGAATTCGTGATTAGAAGGGGGAATTTTGGCTTTGATTAATGTCCCAGTCATAGTTTTAGGTAAAGTAATTAGCAGCGGTTACAATAATTCGGAAACAGCAAGGGATAACTAACTATTACTCAAATATTTACCCCGATTAAACCAGTTGGTTTTTGAGGACTTTTGCGGAGATTTTTGTAACACAAAACTAGGTTTTGCTTGTCCCGATAAGCTGGCAACCATCGAGTTAGTGGTGGGTTCAATCCAACGGACTAAATAATTGGGTTGAATACCTAAAAAGACGATTAATACCATTAGGACAAAAGCGGGGATAGTTTCCGATTTCAGGACTTTGGGATAGTAGGCAAGTTTATTATCCAATTTACCAAAACAGGTGCGATTAAGCAGGATAACAAAGTAAACCGCCGTTAAACCGGAAGCGATGATACAGAGAACCGTCTGCACGGGAAAACGGGAGAAACTACCCTGAAAAACGATAAATTCCGCCACAAATCCCACTAATCCGGGGATACCAGCACTGGCCATACCGGCGAGAATTAACAGGGCGCTAACCAGGGGTAAACCGCGAATTGGGTTCATTAAACCGTTTAAAACGTCTAAATCTCTGGTTCCGGCTTTGCGTTCGACGATGCCCACCAGATAGAATAAGAGGGCGAGAATAAGACCGTGGCTAATCATTTGCGCGACGGCACCAAGGACGCTTAAACCCGTGCCGGCCGCGGCTGCTACCAGTATATAGCCCATGTGACCGATCGAACTGTAGGCCACCATGCGTTTAATGTCTTTTTGGGCAATAGCGCTCAAGGCCCCGTAAATAACGCTAATAACGCCGATAATTGCCAGTCCGGGGGCGATTAAAGACCAAGTTTCTGGGAATAATTGCAGACCAAAGCGAACTAAGCCATAAGTACCGAGTTTGGCGAGGATACCACCTAGTAAAATGGCTGTAGCGGGGGAAGCTTCCGTGTAGGCATCCGGTAGCCAAGTATGGAGAGGTACGAGGGGGATTTTGATACCAAATCCCACTAACAGCAGAGTTAAGAGCAGTAATTGGGTTTTTTGGGAGAAATCGGCGGTGGAGAGGGAGGAATAGTCAAAAGTACCACCGTTGAGGAAACCTATGCCTAAAAATGCCGCTAGGACTAATAATCCGGAGACAGCAGTGTAGAGAAGAAATTTAATCGAAGCATAGCCACGTTTTTCGCCTCCCCAGATAGCAATCATCAGATAAAAGGGGATTAATTCTAGTTCATAGAAAACGATGAACAGCAGCAGGTTTTTGGCCATTAATGCCCCAGAAACCCCGGCGTTAATCAGGAGGATTAGGATGTAATAAAGTCGGGGACGCTCTACTTTTTCTTCGGTACTATAGATAGCTATTCCTGTCAAGAAACAGTTTAAAATAATTAACGGTAAGGACAAACCATCGACTCCGAGGTTATAACTTAAACCGATTGGTTTTGCCCATTCGCGGTATTCAGAAAATTGAAAGCCATTACTGGTTAAGTTATATTGGGTCAGCAGATATAAAGACCACAAGAAGACGGCGGCAACAAAAAAGAGGGTAATTTGACGTAATTTTGCTGGGGCAAATTTATCGGGGAAAAGACCGACGATAATTGCTCCAATTATTGGCAACCAAAGCAGGGTACTGAGCATATTGGTATCGATCGAATTTATAATGACTGGGATGAGAAAACGATTAGCCAACCAACACGATGACTAATCGGGAATTGACTAGATTAAACTCACTTTGCCGGTATCGAGATCGTAGTAGGCTCCAACAATTTTTAATTGTTTTTTATCTACTAAATCACCCATGACTGGGGACTTGCCTAATTTCTCTACTTGATAGACAACATTGGATTTAATAGCTCGCTCAAGTTTGTTGGAACCGGGTTGTTTTTCAGCCCGATCAACTCCCACCTGTAGGCCATCGATTAAACGACCGATTTGTCCGGGAAAACGACCCCCTTCAATGGTGGCTTTTACCGCTCCACAACGAGAATGACCAAGGACAACAATTACCTTGGCTCCTAACACCAACGTGCCGAATTCGAGGCTACCAATTTCTTCGGAAGTGGCTAAATTTCCCGCTACCCGACAAACAAATAGATCTCCTAATCCTTGATCAAAAACAATTTCTGCCGGCACGCGAGAATCGGCACAGCCCAAAATTGCCGCAAAAGGGGCTTGACTTTCGGCCACTTCTGTGAGTCGAGCTAGATCGCGGTTAGGACTTTTTTTTCCTCGTTCCCAGAAACGTTGATTGCCTTCCATGAGCATAGTTAAGGCCTGGTCTGGGTTCAATCCTTGATTTTGAGCCGTTAGCCATGGCTGGGAATTAACAGCGGTTTGGGCGTTAGTTTGGGACAACTGAGAACCCAAAACAGTGGCGGCTAGACCGGTTCCCAAAAAACCACCCCCATAACGGATTAATTGGCGACGAGAGGTATTGAACATAGGTAATTGTTTCCATTAATCAGGACAAATCCTATTGTCAGGGCCGGGGATGCTAAAGAAAAGCCTAAGTTATCAAATCTTTAACTGAAAACTAGAGAAATTTGTGCTAGTAGGGGCCAGCAGATGATAATACCAATCAAAGCCACCCCCAAAATAATCGACAGAAAGTAAAATTGGGTCTGTCCTGAGACGTTATATTTCAAACTCTGACCACCAAAAACCGTGGCTAATCCCACCAGATTAACGATCCCATCCACCAGAAAGGTATCGATCCAGTTAATAATTTGCGAAATTAATCCGACGACAAAAACGATGGTGACTTTATACAATTGGGCGGTATAAAGGTCGTTGGCAAAGAAATCTTGAAGGGCTTTCGGTTGAAAAACGATCGGTTTGGAGATATTTTCATTCAGATAAATATATGCTGCCGGAATTACGCCCCCAGCAGTGGAAAGTACCAAGAGAAAAGCAACTCCCAGATTTAAGTTACTTGGTAATAAATGCCATTGCGCTAATAAAATCGGCAGATGAAGGGCGAAACCCATGGTCACAGTCATGGGGATAACTAAGGGCCAAAGAGCTTCCGGAGAGCGCAGGGTCATTGGTTTGATTTTACCGCCAAAGAAAACGCAAAATTCTCTAGTGACACTAAAGGCAGTTAAGGCATTGACCAACAATACCACTAATAACAGTAAACCACTGATTTCTGCGAGGCGATCGCCCATGCGGGCTAATGACCAAAAACCACCAAAGGGAGGCAGTGCGACTAAACTAGCGGCACCGACGAGATAACAAATGCCAGAAACGGGACGACGAGACCATAAACCGCCGTATTGGCTTAAATCTTGGCTGATATTATTCCAAATGATGTTACCCACCACCATGACTAACAGGGACATAGCGATCGCGTATGTAAAGAGTAACACTAAAGCGGTTTCCGTTTGTCCGGTGGCCACAGCGATAAAAATCAGTCCCATGTAGGCACTGACGGAATAGGAAAGGGAACGCTTAACATCGATCTGGGCGATCGCAATTAACCCCGCACCGATGGCAGTAACAGAGCCAACAATGATCATCACCTGTAAGGTTAAGGGCGATAATTGTAGCACTGGCTCTAATTTCACCAATAACCAAGCGCCAGTGGAAACGACGACGGTATTCCGCAGAATTGTCGCGGGCATCGGTCCTTCCATGGCCTCATCTAGCCATAAATGCAGGGGAAATTGAGCGCATTTGCCCATTGGACCTGCAATCAGGGCTAAACAGAGTAAATTGGCCACATTGGGGTTTAAATTGGCTGTAGCCGCCCATTCTGCCAATTGGTCAAAGTTCCAAGTTCCCGCCAGGGGTAAAAGGGCCACCACTCCCATCAACAGGATTAAATCGCCAATCCGTTTGGTTAGAAAAGCATCCCGCGCCCCCGTTACCACCAGAGATTGATTGAACCAGAAACCAATTAGCAGATAAGTGCCGAGGGTGAGAACTTCTAGCACACAATAGCTGAAAAATAGCGAATTACAGATAACCAGGGCGCACATACCCCCTTCAAAGAGGGCGACGAGAGAATAAAATCTTGCCCAACCCCAATCCATTTCTAGATAGGCGATCGCATATACCTGAGCGGCGAGGTTTAAGCCGGTAATTAGCAGTAACGCCCCGATATTAACGACCGAAATCTGCACATCTAAAGATATGCTTAAATCTGCGGCATTTAGCCAATTAAATGCTATAGATTGGGGCGGACGACCCCAAACGGCGAGCAAAGCGAAAAGGCTATGCAAAAAAGCCCAGCAGGTCATGATCAAGTTCAGATAACCGGCCGGTCGCGGGCCGGTTTGCCGGATAATACCGGGAGACCAGGGTAGGGCGAGAAGTGCGCCCGCAAAGGCATAAAGAGGTACCAACCAGATAGTCTGGCTGAAGGACTCGAACATATAACCACCTCAAGAAGAAAAATGATCCTGAATTAAAGTTTAAGGTTTAATGGGTCACTAATAGGCTGTGACCATTTTTTAACGGGGCATGAATCGGGATGGCTTGACTAGCTTCCAGCAGGTATTTTAAAAAAGCATCGGCAATCACGGAAAGTTGTTTTCCGGCCAGGTAACAAACGTACCAATTGCGCTGAATTGGAAACTGTTCCACGTCGAGGATGGCCAATTCGCCGTTTTCCCCTTCCGAGATGAGAGTGTGCTTAGATAGTACCGATAGTCCCAAACCGCCAGAAATAGCCTGTTTGATGGCCTCGTTACTGCCTAATTCCAAACGCACCTTAACTTTAATATCGTGGAGATTAAATAATTTTTGTACCGCTTGGCGGGTTCCAGATCCCGATTCGCGCATAATAAAAGGTTGATGGTTGAGGCACTCAAGGGGGAGATTTTTCTGTCCCACCAATGGATGATCCCGTCGCGCCACCACCACTAGAGGATTTTCCAGAAAAGACTGAGAACAAAGTTCCACTTCTTCCGGCGGTTGACTGAGAATATAGAGGTCATCCTCGTTGTTTGACATTCGCTCTTGCAGTTTCTGGTGATTAGTCACCTGTAGAGCGATGTCGATACCGGGATACTGTTGACAAAATGCCCCCAGTAATCGCGGCACAAAGTATTTAGCGGTAGTAATTACGCCTAAAGTCAGTTTTCCCTGTCTAGTTCCCTTAATATCGGCCACTTTCATCTGAAAGTTGTCCAATTTATTAAAAATCTCTTGACAGGTGAACAGTAATTCCTGACCCGCTTCGGTTAAAAATAAACGTTTGCCAATTTGCTCGAATAGCGGTAAACCCACAGCTTTTGTGAGTTGTTTGACTTGGGTTGAGACGGTAGGTTGAGTGATAAATAACTCCTCGGCCGCCTTGGTGAAGCTACTGTGTCGTGCGGTAGCCTCGAAAACCCTTAACTGGTGCAGGGTTGCCTGTATCAAGTTCTTATCTCCTCCTCAATAATAACTATTTGTCACCATCAATCCTAACGCTTTTATAGATTCTAGTCAATTAACTTTTTGATAAATATAGACTCTAATAGATATAACCGCCGCTTAAGACCTTTTGTCAGCCATCAGCTTTTTTCTCCCTCCTCCCCTCATCCCCACTCCCCCACTCCCCCATCTCCCCCACTCCCCAATTCATAATTCCTATTCATAATTCATAATTCATAATTATCTTGCTACAATCAAAAAACAACCATCTATTAAAAATAAAAGACAATGGTTAGTTATCTTGATATTGACGACGATCTTCTTTTCCCAGATAGTGATGGTCAACCGATGGCAGATAATACCGAACAATATGAGTGGATTGTCAAAATTAAGGAGAATTTAGAGATTATCTTTGCGGATGACCCTAAGGTGTTTATTGCCGGAGATTTACTCTGGTATCCTCTGCGTTCTACTTTGGTTTCACCGGTTGCTCCCGATGTGATGGTAGCTTTTGGCCGTCCCAAAGGACGGAGGGGTTCCTATCGTCAATGGCAGGAAGAAAATATCGCTCCTCAAGTGGTTTTTGAAATTCTATCACCGAAGAATACAAAAGCAGAGATGAGTCGAAAATTAGAGTTTTATGACACATATAGTGTAGAAGAATACTATTTATATAACCCGATGCGCTGTCGTTTACAAGGTTGGCAAAGACAGGGAGAAAATTTAAGAGAAATTATCCCCATCAATGACTGGATAAGTCCCCGCTTAGGTATGCGTTTTATCTGGGATAAATCTAGTTTAGAATTGTATCGTCCCGATGGAGAAAAATTTTTAACAACTGTTGAGTTAGAGTCTCAAATGCGTCAAGAAAAGAAACGCGCTGATAAAGAAAAGAAACGTGCCGATAAAGAAAAGAAACGTGCCGATAAGGAAAAGAAACGCGCGGATCGACTAGCGGAACGCTTAGAGGCGTTAGGATTAACCTTAGAAGAAGAATAATACCATGCCATTACTTTGGAAAAATGGTATTTAGATTAAGTTTTTTCATAGGTTATTAGTAAACAATAATCAGTGAACTGATAACTGATAAGTAGGTAGGCGTTAAAAATTATCAGATGCCCCCCTTATTAAGGGGGGATTAAAGGGGGGACTAAGGGGGGATCGGCACCCCCCTTATCAAGGGGGGCAGGGGGGATCGAACCTAAAATCCATTTTTAATTTAATTATAACCAGCTACTTAACTGATAACTGATAACTGATAACTGTTTACTGATAGCTAAAAAAATCTTTAAACTTCTAATAAATTTTCTAGGCGATCAAGAACGATATCGGTGATACACTTAATCCGGTATAAACAGGCTTTAGTATCTGTGGAGTTGAAAGTGCCATTTTCCCAATACTTGTTACTACCGGCACCACCCCCACAAACCCCAAAATAATCGCATTTTTGCCGACATAAATCGACTCCACCGCGTATATCAGCGTAAATTTTTTGAAATTTCTCAGTTTCACAGATAGATTCTAGGGAATCGCTCAAAACATTACCAAAGATAAAATCGCCGTAGGGTTGGGTTTTAATCGATAGTAATTCTGGATCAAAAGTGGAAAAATTACCTTGATTATCAAAATTGACAATCATAAAAGGTCGATTCATATCGGTATTTTCTAAGCGTTCATCGGCATAAATCAAACTACAGATCGATTCAAATTCCCGCAGCTTAAATTCTCCTTGTTTAGCCGTGACTAACTGCCAAAATCTGGCGATAAACTGGCGATAACGTTGTTCAATCCCTAATTTATCTAAGGAAGATTGCGAATGAATCCCCTCGGTTTCTTCCATATTAAAAGCCACATCGGTAAGACCATGATCCCAAAAAAAGTTAAAAATTTCGTCGGGATAGTCGAGGGAATCTTCTGTTAAAACAGCGATGATACTAACATCAATTTCATGTTTTTGCAAGAAAGAAATCCCCCGCATAGTAGCAGCATGACTGCCAGTTCCCTTACGATTTTGCCGGTGGATATCATGAATGAAAGCCGGTCCATCAAGACTGACTCCTACATAAACATCATGCTTTTTAAATAATTGACACCAACCATCGTTAATATAAGTGGCGTTAGTTTGTACTGAATGACGAAAACAATAACCCTGCTGATTATATTTCTCGCTAACTTCTGCAATTTTAGCAAAGGCACTTTCATAAAAACTGATGGGAACTGCTAAGGGTTCGCCTGCGTGCCAGCAAATGGTAAAATTATCTTGGAGAAAACGACTACTAAAAACCCTCTGAAAAATCGGCTCGATTAAATCTAAGGATAGGGTATTTTTTAAATGGCGATCGGGTAAATAACAGTAATCACAATTAAGATTACAAAAAGAAGTCGGCTGCACGACTACTAAAGTAATTGGACCACAATCCGACCAATCTATATTTACGGTTTTTTTCATGATTCTATTGTTTAAATTCTCACTTAAGTATGATAACTGATTCTGGGAAGTCTATCTTAATTTTACCTATAGTAGAGCATTTTTCAGTCTGCTGAGGTACAAAAGTTATGGATTTTAGGCAAAAGGCAAGAGGCAAAAGGGAAGAAAAATAGGTGTACATCACTAGCTTAGGAAACGCTATATTTCCTATTCCCTCAATAATAAATAATATAATTGACCCGGAGTATTAATTAAACCGGCTCGCTCGCCAGCATTTTTTCCTGTTCCCATAAAAATATCTACCCTCCCAGTACCTTTAATCGCGCTGCCAGTATCTTGATCGAGAACATAGCGACTCACTAATTTTTTATTAAGATTTTCCTGGGGAATTTCTGTCTCAATTACCGCTAAAGCACCGGGGGGAAAAATACTTTTATCTGTAGCGATCGATCTTTCTGGTAAAACCGGAACTCCAATACTACCAGTGGGAGGCGCACCGTGGGTTTCTCGAAAGAAAATAAACCGATTATTGCGGGGAATATAATTCTTTAATTGCTCAGGATTACTTCTGAGAAAATCCAAAACCATTGGTAAGGTTAAACCCTCAGCAGGAAAAATACCATCGGCAATCATTTCTTTTCCCAGACTTGTGTAGGGATGCTCGGTATTGCCATCAAAACCGATGCTCATAATTTGACCATTAGGTAAACGTAATTTTGCCGAACCTTGCACATGAACTAAATAAGCTTCTAAGCGATCTTTTAACCAAACTAATTCGTATCCCGCTAGACGGCTATTTTCCCCCAGTAAACCATCTTTTCCCTCTAATTCTACCCTAGCTGGATGGGGTTTAGACCAGCGAGAAAAGTTAGCAGGTTGGCGATAGAGAGGATATTTATACTCGGCGTTTTTTTGCCGACTTGCTTGATAAATTGGCTCAAAATAACCAGTAAACTTAACATTTCCCTGACTATCATTACCCAAAGAACGATACCAAATAAATTCTTTTTTAACTGCCTTTTGTAGAGCTGCGGGAGTGGGAGAATTCTGCACTAATTGACGAAAACGTACTAAGGAACGCTGCACTCGGTGACGAGTTATTTCAGGAATAGGATAATTTTGATAGGCGCGGATCGCCGCCGAGCTATTCAGATAACGTAAACTATGATCGATCGCTTGTAGTAGGGTTTTTTTGTCCTTTGGCAGTCGTTCATCGTATCCCGTAGATGTTCCTAATTGTGAGATTTCAAGGCGTTCTAGGGGCAAATTTGCGGGGGTGAGGGCAATTAATCCCAAGCTGAGGGGGAGGAGTGCCAAAAGGTGTTTCATGGTGATAGGAGTGGGCAGCTATTGACGGGATTAACAATCAAGAAGGATCAAGGAGAAAAGTTGTTTCTTATTTATATCATGAGGATAATTGTTGTCGATAAATTTTAATTTGTTCCAAGCGAGGGCCTACCTTAGAAATGATGGTAAATTCTAAATTTTGGTAATATAATTGTTCTCCCACCCTCGGTATTTTTTGCCAATGATGGAGGATAAAACCGGCTAGGGTTTGGTATTCATCGGCCAAGGGTAAGCTTAAATTTAATGCTTTGTTCACGTCCTCTAAATTCATTTGTGCTTGTACGAGAAAAGTTGATTCATCGAGGATTTGGTATTCTAATATTCCTGATTGATCACTAGGGGAAAAAGTTCCCAGAATCTCACCGATTAAATCTTTCAGAGTTAATAAACCGGCTGTTCTGCCAAATTCATCCACAATGATAACCATCTTTAAGGATGATTCCCGCATCACTGTTAGTAATTCATTTAAGGGAGTGGTTTCGGGGAAAAAACGCACAGGTTTCAACCAAGTTTTAATCGGGGTTGTTAAATTTAACTGACCTTCGGCAAGGGGTAAAGCTAAATCTTTAAAATCGATCAGACCACGGATATCATCGCTGGAATCTCCTTCCACAGGATAACAAGAATAGCCTCTGTTAACTACTTGTAGCAATAATTCCTCAAAAGTTGCGGTCGAGGGAATAGCTATTAAACGGTTATGGGGAACCATAATTTCTGAGGCAGTGATTTCGCCAAACTGGAAAACATTGTTTAAGATTTTCCTTTCCGCTGCTTCTAATCCTGTTAATTCCCCTTCCATGCTGATAATTAATTGTAATTCCTCGGAAGTTACCCGACTGGAACGCTGTAGATCCACTTCGGGAATACGGGTTAAAACCAATAAAAAACGAGTTGATTGGTTGAGAATACCGATAAAAGGCTTAAAAATCCGGGAAATAACGCCAATAGGTGCTGCTAATAATCGCGCCATCGGTTCGGCATAAATTAAAGCTAGGGATTTGGGATAAAGTTCCCCAAAAACTATCTGGAGATAGGCAACAATTAAAAAAGCTAGACAAAGAGAGAAACCATGGGAGAGAAGATTTTGCCAGTTTAAAGAAAAGGGTAAAAAACTTAGTAATTTCTTCACAAAAACGGTCATGGTACTCTCCCCGATCCAACCTAAAGCTAAACTAGAAAGGGTGATGCCTAATTGAGTAGTGGAAAGTAAGCGATCGAGACTTCTTTGTAGAGATTGTACCGTCTGCGCTGGCACATCTCCCGCAGCCACTAGCTGACTGACGCGGGTACGACGGACCGACACAAGCGAAAATTCCGCCGCTACGAAAAAAGCATTGAGGACGATTAGTAAAAAGACTAAAATTAAACGAGTCAATAAATCCTGATTATCCATAGCGAAAAGGCAAAATTCGCCTTTTTTAAAGCCTATCCCTTGGTTTCGTTCTTTGATTGCGGTTTGTTTTTCTGTTGTTGCATATAAACTCTCACTCTTTTAATTACTTCTTGTTCTTTCACGGGGATAAAAGTTTGATTGCGACCATAACTGGTGCGATCGTTGGTAAACTTTTTAGCGGGGTTGATATCCGGTTGACTGACTCCCTTCAGGGAGGCGATTCCCAATTGATAGGCTACCCAACCGCTACCGAAACCGGCGGCTAACATGGCTACCATCAAAAGGAGTCCTAACTGCAAGGAGGTGCTGATTGCAAATTTTTTCATCTTGGTGGGGCTGAATTTTCACGTTCAGAGTAATTACCGATCTATAATGAGTTAATAGTATAACCCAGGGTTGGCCGAGCGGTTGAGGCAACGAACTCATAATTCGTGCTAGGCAGGTTCAACTCCTGCACCCTGGATAGTTTTGATCGCTTCAGGCGATCAGGTTTAACTGCACTAGAGTAAGTTATAAGTTAATCTTGTGGCTCTTCTGGTTTCTGTGTGGAAACGGGGTCTATACTGATAGTTTCTTCAGCAAAATAGTCCTAAAAGTCTTTCCCAGTAAGCATTTCATGATTCTATAAGCAAAAATTATCACACAAAGTCGAGAAGAGCCATCTTGTTCTTGTTAGTGCAGAATAGTTACTAATTCTGTAGGCAAATATTGCATCTAGAATTAGCTTTGTACGCTTTGACCCGTACTGGGTTAACTACGAACCTCTCTATCGGATTCCCGCTAAAGGCGGCCTCTCCGACTACCTTTCTTCCAAT
>VYLM01000064.1_pt1 | contig 21894 bp, 29 predicted proteins | sample 5109491 | NCBI WGS metagenome assembly VYLM01 (sample SAMN12291813, study PRJNA351875) | freshwater metagenome | isolation source: freshwater lake | place: USA: Michigan, MSU3 lake | collected 2011-08-06 | reverse complement strand
GTTGGCGGGTTAGTATGGAAATAAATAACATCCTAGAAACTGAGGATAGAGAGGTGTTTATGACTTTATCTCAAACCTATCAGGAATGGAAGGAAGCAACTAAACGGGAAGGACGACAGGAAGGAAAACTAGAAGGAAAACTAGAAGGAAAACTAGAAGGAAAACTGGAATCTATTCCCCGTTTGCTGGCTTTGGGTTTAAGTGTGGAACAAATCGCTCAAGCTTTGGATTTAGACTTAGAGCAGGTCCGACAAGCGGCGCGAGAGTAAAGGTGGAGAGTTAAAACGCAAAAATGCCACAATGGATAAAATAGGCATTTTCTGACTAACTGACATCTTCTATGAGTAACCACCTAAGCGGAAGCGAGATTCGCCAGCGATTTTTAGACTTTTTTGCGGCCAGAAACCATAAAATTCTCCCTAGTGCCTCTCTAGTACCAGAAGACCCCACAGTTTTGCTGACTATTGCGGGAATGCTCCCTTTTAAACCGATTTTCTTAGGGCAAAAGACCCCAGAATTTCCCCGCGCTACCACTTCTCAAAAATGTATTCGCACCAACGATATCGAAAATGTCGGCCGGACTGCTAGACATCATACTTTTTTTGAGATGTTGGGCAATTTTAGCTTTGGTGATTATTTTAAAGAACAAGCGATCGCCTGGGCCTGGGAATTGTCCACAGAAGTTTTTAACCTTCACCCCGAAAGATTAGTCGTTAGTGTCTTTAAAGAGGATGAGGAAGCTTTCGCTATCTGGCGCGATAAAATCGGTATTCCTGCCCATCGTATCCAAAAAATGGGCGAAGCGGATAACTTTTGGGTATCGGGTCCCACGGGTCCCTGTGGTCCCTGTTCGGAAATTTACTACGATTTTCACCCGGAATTAGGGGATAAAACCATCGATTTAGAGGATGATAGCCGTTTTATCGAGTTTTATAACCTCGTCTTCATGCAGTATAACCGCGACGCGGATGGCAATCTGACACCCCTAGCGAATAAAAACATCGATACGGGGATGGGTTTGGAACGGATGGCGCAAATCCTGCAAAAAGTCGCCAATAACTACGAAACTGACCTAATTTTCCCGATTGTCGCTGAAGCGGCCCGGTTAGCAGCGATAGACTACCAGAAAGCGGACGAAAAAACGAAAGTTTCCCTAAAAGTCATCGGCGATCATGTGCGTTCAGTAGTACACATGATAGCGGATGGTATCTCAGCATCGAATACTGACAGAGGTTACGTCCTGCGTCGTCTGATTCGGAGAGTAGTACGACACGGGCGTTTAATCGGTATTGAAGGTCAATTTATCACCAAAGTGGCGGAAGTTGCGATCGCTCTTTCCGAGTCCGTCTATGGCAATGTTCGGGAACGAGAAACGGTGATCAAGGCAGAATTAGAGCGAGAGGAAGCGAGATTTTTAGAAACCCTAGAAAGAGGCGAGAAACTGCTCGAATCGATTCTAGAAAAAGAAAAAAGCCAGATTTCGGGAGTCGATGCCTTTACCCTTTATGATACCTATGGCTTCCCCCTCGAACTCACTCAAGAAATCGCCGAGGAGCAGGGTTTAAGCGTCGATACGGCGGGTTTCGAGGAGGAAATGAAAAAACAGCAGCAAAGATCGAAAGCCGCCCACGAAACCATAGATTTGACGGTACAGGGCAGTTTAGATAAGCTGGCAGAACATATTCACCCGACGGAATTTCTCGGTTATACGGATTTGCAAGCAACCGCAACAGTAACGGCGGTTTTAGTCGCTGGTAAAACGGTGGAATCGGCCGCAGCAGGCACTGAGGTGCAGATAGTTCTCGATAAAACCCCTTTTTATGCCGAATCGGGTGGACAAATCGGTGACAAGGGTTATTTAACTGGCGATAATCTGCTTATCCGCGTTGAGGATGTGCAGAAAGAATCGGGGATTTTTATCCATTTTGGTCGGATTGAGCGGGGAATTGTCACCACCGGCGATACAATTAATGCTCAGATTGATCGCTCCTGTCGTCGTCGCGCTCAAGCTAATCATACCGCCACCCATCTGCTACAATCGGCCCTGAAAAAGCTTGTCGATGGGGGGATTTCCCAAGCAGGTTCCCTCGTCAGTTTTGAGCGCCTCCGTTTTGATTTTAACTGTCCTCGTCCCCTGACTAACTCTGAATTGCAACAGGTGGAAGAACAGATTAACACTTGGATTGCCGAAGCGCATGACACCGAGATAGCGGTGATGGGATTGGAAGAAGCGAAGCAAAAGGGAGCTATTGCCATGTTTGGCGAGAAATACGGCTCAGAAGTGCGAGTTATCGATATTCCTAGCGTTTCTATGGAATTATGCGGGGGAACTCACGTTAAAAATACCGCCGAGATCGGTTTATTTAAAATCATCTCCGAGACGGGAATCGCTGCGGGAATTCGTCGCATCGAAGCGGTGGCCGGCCCTGCCGTGTTAGCCTATTTGAATGAACGGGATCAGGTGGTGCGGGATCTGTGCGATCGCTTTAAGGTCAAACCTCTGGAAATTCCTGATCGCATTACGGCCCTACAATCGGAGTTAAAAGGCACACAAAAGCAGTTAGAAGCGGTTAAACAGGAGTTAGCACTAAATAAATCGGATGCTTTGCTATCTCAAGCTGAATCTATCGGCGAATTTAAGCTATTAGTCGCTTCTTTGGGCGATATTGATGCTAATGCTTTGATGGCCGCAGCCGAAAGACTACAGCAAAAATTAGGGGAAGGGGCGGTGATTTTGGCCTCGACTCCCGCAGCTGATAAAGTGAGTTTAGTGGCCGCTTTTAGTCCCCGGGTGATTAAAGATAAGGGTTTACAAGCGGGTAAATTTATCGGTGCGATCGCTAAAATCTGCGCCGGTGGTGGTGGTGGTCGTCCCAATTTAGCTCAAGCTGGGGGACGGGATGCTAGTAAGTTAAGCGAAGCTTTAGCTAAGGCCAAAAGTCAGTTAACTAGCAGTTTACAATAGTTTTAAGGGTGGGCATTTTGTCCACCTTTAAAAATTAGTTATCCTCTCGGTGTGATTGGTAAAAATAATATGGAACTACTGATCAAGAATTTGGGATCAATTAGAAATAATAATCAAGCTATAGATTTAACCAAGAAGTTTTATACTTTTATTGGCTACAACAATAGTGGCAAAACCCTAGTTTCTCAGCTTTTATGGACAATTTTTAATAATGACAATATTAGAAAGTTTTCCGAAAATACCCAAATTGATTCTTTATTAATTGACTCGGAAAAACCTATTAAAAAAATTAGGATCAATCAAGAATTAATCGATGAAATTCTCAATAAATTTAGCCAGTTTATTGAAAAAGAAGTTGTTAATACTTATAATCTTGATGCCAGTATTAAAGAAACGATTATTGGTTCCAATAAATTAATTTTTCAAGCGGATATTAAAGAATTTAAAGAGACGACATTTAAAACAACTTTTTTGGTTCGTGTTGCAGGAAATAATGATCTGGAGTATTTACAGATTAGCAAGGGCAAAGGTAGCCTAACAATAAATATAAAAGAGAATAATATCCCTGAGAAAGTATTTGATCAAATACCCAGAGACTTTTTTGAGAGAGCTAAACCATACAAGGAATCAGTAATTATTCCGTCAATAATAAGAGTGCTTTTGTCTCATGCAGAAGATACTTTTTTTATCCCCGCTAGTCGTAGCTTTTTTCCTGTTTTCTACCAGTACATTTATGAGATAGAGAGAAATAAAAGAAGTGAGTATAATCGTCGATTGCAAGAATTAATAGAAAATATTGATGATGATAGTGATACTAATCGGGATATATTCAAACGTCTTCGGGAACAATTACCCAAAAGGTCTTATACAGAACCAATGAATAAGGTGATTGAGTCGCTTTATTCTCTCAATACCAAGAAAAAAATTAATTCAGTTTATAATTCTCTGATTGAAAAGATGATCGGATTAATGGGAGGAGAAATCACCATTTCTAGTCTAGAATCGATCGCACCTATTCAATTTTCTTTTAAATTCGATGAAAGCAAAGATTTACCTATGTATCTAGCTTCATCTTCAGTCAATCAGTTGACTATCTTGTATCTTTATCTCAAATATTGGGCCAAGGAAAAAAACAATTTTTTGATGATAGATGAACCAGAAGTTAATTTGCATCCCGAAAATCAAATTCGCTTAATGGATATTTTAGTTCAATTTGTCACCGAGCATAACAATCGGGTTTTGATCACCACCCATAGCCCAATTTTAACCGATATTCTCAACAATTATGTTTATCTTCATACCTTAAAAAGTTATGATGTTGATGTCACAAAAATTATTGAAGATAATCAATTAAAAAATTTAAATCCAGAAATTTCACTTGCTAAAGAAGACTTAGGGGTTTACTTTTTCACGGGTGATAAAATTATTGATTATGGAACCAGTCAATATGGTATTTATTTTCGTAACTTTAAAGAAGTTATCAACTCCGTGCAGAAATCTGGAGAAATTTTAACCAATCATATCTATTTAGCAGAGAATGAGTAAGTCTAACTCAAAAAAAGAAATATTTTCCCTTAGACAAGAGTTTCATCAAGCTTTAGAAAAACAGGGTTTTATTCAAGAAATATCCCCTAGTCAGGATGAGTATATTGAAATTCAAGAAACAAAAAAGAGCGATTTAAAGAAAGTAGTTATTAATCACTTACAGTTATCGTCTAAAAATGACAAAAATATATCTACAGAAGTAGATAAAATCTGGGTTATCAATTTAGAAAAAGAGTTACCCGGTATCTCTGCTTCCGGCAAAACCCCTGAAAAAGCTATATTAGTTTTACAGAGAAAAGTCGATGATGCTGGTAAAATTCTCAATTATCATCTGCAAATTTGTTTAATTGAACTCAAAGCATCCCTACAGGCAAAAAAAGACAAAGAAAGCACATTAAAGCAGATTGCTGGTAAATTTCAAAGCGGGATGAATAGAATCTATATGCTTCTGACTCTCAATAATCATGCTAATCCCCAGAAAAACTATCAAGATACAGAAATATGTGTGCATTTCAGAGGAATCATTTTTTATAATCGTAACGAAATTAGTGATATTGCCAAAGAAAATGAGCGAGACTATAATTCGAGCGAGAGTACCTTATATAAAATTCTCTCTCAATCTACAGAAAACGAAAGCTGTTCCTGCAATAATGGCATCTCCTAAGGACATCTTTCTGATTTGTTTTAAAGTTACTGCTTGTAAAAAATTCTTCAAAATAGACTTTATCCTGATGAGTTAACCGATAGTAGCCTAAAACTTCCAGATAAGATAAAGCAGATACATAAGGAGAATTTTCTGCAATAAACTCCCTGAGAAACTCATTTTCCAATTGAGCGGCATAGATAATAATATTGCTATCTAATAACATGATTTAATCCCGATCAGGAAGAGAGCGATCGCACCGATTTTGTTGTTGCCACTGTTGGGTATCAACAGCAGTAAAAGTATTATTGTTAGCAATTTTTTTTCAAAGCATTGGCCATTTTTTGACCGTTAGATCGATTTTCACCAATGATATTTTCTTCTAATAATGTAATATAAACATTAACAGGATATTCGGAATTGATTTCAGGGGTTTCATCAAGCCATTGAAGGGTATTATTTTCAAAATTGCTTTAAAGGTTTTTAGCATAGTTTTCTCCACCCTTAAATGATACAGGATAAATGATTCAGACTAGCCCTAACCCAATTTTAACACAAGACCAACCCAACAAACTGCCTTACCTCAATATTTTAAATTAACGTCTTTGGATCATTTCATAATCAAAAGTTCATTACCAGAGCGAAAAATTACGCAAAATGGTGATAGTCACTTTACCTGTTTTTAAGGCAGGCTAATTTATCGGCGATGACTGGGTGAAAATTAATCATTAAATCAATTTATAACAAGCAATCTAGGGTTTTACTATCGCGTTAATGTAACTTAAAAAACTAGCTTTAGCTTTATTTTAGCTCTTGGAAATAAAATTAAGATAAAGTGTACTAGAATAGATAATTTATTCGTTTGAAAAAAACCCATTCAATCATCTATTTTAATAAATGTTCTATTTCTTCATCTGTAAAACCAAATTGTCTAAAAATTCGTAAAACATAAGCAGGGGACATTTCTTTTGCACCTATATCGATAGGAACGATTCGACGTTGATTATACAATACTCTACAATATAAACGATGATCACCTTTTCCTTCTCGATAAAATTGACAGCCTCCTTTTTCAAGAATTTTGATTAGTGCTTTGGGTTTAAGAGAAGGAATATTTTTAGGCATAAACTTTTCTGAGTTCGTAAGTTTCGGGAGTTTCAGAATCTCCCACAGTTAAAAATTCATGAAGTTCGTCTATAGAAATAGGACTGGTATATATATTGACTTGATCATGATAAATCTCCCAAAAAGATTCAATCGCTTCTTTTAGTTTCTCAATAGCTTTTTCCTGAGTTTCTCCTTGTCCAACTAATCCATTTTCAAGACATAATGAAACCCAATAATCTGCACTTTTTCTCAAAATAACGGTATAAAAGTTCATGGTGATTGTTCCGTTGAAATTTTAATCGGGGATTAGAATTTACTCCAGCTTAATTTTAACACAAGACCAACCCAACAAACTCCCCTGACCTCAATCTTTTAAATTAACGTCTTTGGCTCATTTCATCAATAGACAATAAATAAGGCACATTATACTTTGTTAATGCACCCGATCAGAAAAGCGATCGCTTAGGATAATATATGATTATGTAATTACTAAAACAGACTCGGTAGAATTATCGCTAAATCTCTTAATAGCTTGTTTATGTTTTAAAATAAGACTGATTAGATGATAAGTGGTACAATTTCCAATCCTCAACCAGATGAACTTTGGAGGTTGGCCATACAACAAACTCCGTTGATAAAAATCAGAATCTTTCGAGACAATTATAAATCCATTGATACGCGCATATTCCCAAACCCTTTGATCGGGAAACCCTTTTAGGCTACAATCTCTAACATGAGTGCTATCGGGAAAATGTGATACCAGTAACAGAGGTAGTTTAGGTGATAAATTTTCGTCAAATAGCAGTTTCATAGGGAATAACCATTAAACGACGATCCCGCTCGGCGGCAAATGCAAAACAGGCTTGTATATCTTCTAAGGTAAGATCGGGGAAATCATCTAATATTTCTTCAATAGTCATCCCTCCTCCTAGATAATCAAAAATATCTGCTACTGCAATACGAGTATTGACAATGCAAGGTTTGCCACTGCGAATGTCTGGGTTAATCACAATCCGATCTCGATATTTAGCTGCAAAAGACATAGTAATAACTGTTGTTGACTAATGATTATTATAGCTTAATGTTAATTGTACTTTAAGCTTGATAAATCTTAAAACTAAAGCCCTCGACTTTTAGGTTTCAAAAATTCTATTATCAATAAGCTGCATTACACTACCTTAATCCACTCTAAAAGAGCGGCGATCGCACTTTTGATGTTAAACTAAGATCAGAAAACTTTTTCTATCATTTATGAAAAAACTTAGAGTTTATATCGATACATCAGTCATTGGAGGCTGTTTAGATGATGAATTTTCCTTAGAGTCCAATCAATTGATGGAAGCCATTAAGCAAGAAAAGTTTATTTTGTTAATGAGTGATATCATTGTTAGCGAATTAATTAATGCCTCCCAATCGGTTAAAGATATTTTATTATCGATTCCGCAGAGAGTTATTGAAGTAGTTAAGATAACAGCTGAAGTTTTACAGTTAAGGGATGCTTATATCAATGAAGGAGTTGTTACATCAAAGTCTATTAATGATGCTACTGATGTAGCGGCTGCTACAATAGCTAGAGCGGCTGCAATCATATCATGGAATTTTAAACATATTGTGCGCCTAGATAAAATGAAAGGCTATAATCAAATTAATTTACTCAATGGCTACGGGATTTTGACTATTATTTCTCCTTTAGAGGTAACAATTGATGAAGCCAACGACAATTTAAAAAAGTTTTGACTGTTTAGCTTTTAAACAAACCAGTCAAGAAAAAATTGCTGAAGACATGAAAAATCTCAGCTATTCAGATCAGATTGAATATCTTCAAAAAAAGATTAATGAAAGTGATTTAAGGTTATGGTGGGAATCTATCAATAACAAGAAATAAGGCGCATTATACTCTGTTAATGCACCCGACAAAATAAGCGTGCTGCTACGCAGTGCTTTCAGTATCACACTCAGTCTCCAAAAATGCTCTCAAATATCTCACGCTTGACTCTAAAGTTAATTTCTCTAAGTCTTTGATAAAAAATCTCCAAATTTTCAATTTCTATCTTTCCTTCTTTGAGAAGTTTACGAATAATCGCTAAAGTTCCTTTAACATTTAAGCCTAAGTGTAGTGCTTCTTTTCTTGCTGCAAAGTCATCAAGGATGATATAATCAGTTTGTAATTCTATTCCTAAAGTAATGGCATCAGATTCACCTTTCCCTAAACGTTCATTTAAACTATTTGCTAGAGAGATTAATTTAATATTTAGGATAATTAATTTCTGTTGATTGATCAGCTTATTAAGAGTCTCTGAAGATTGATCTTGTTTGGCATTAATTTCTTGTTGTACGGTTGCAGGCAAATAAAAATTATCATTAGAATCTAGGGATTTTTCTAAAAATCCTAACTGAGACAAAAAGATTAAAGGGTAAGAATTGAAAACAATTTTCATAGAGATTACCATTTTTTTTCTCTATCTATGTCTTCTGTAGTAAGATAAGAAAAATCGATTCCCATTAATTCTAAAATTTTCAAGAACATTTCTGTATCCATTTCCATGATTTCTGCGGCTTTATGAAGACTGATGATGCGAGAAACTAAAGCACCCACCACAAAAATAAATTGTTCTTTTTGTTCAATATTATCAAATAATTGTATTTCGGCGGCAATTTCTTGAAAAGTAATCGAAGTATTCATTGTCTTGCTAAGTTTCATCAATTAAGACATATCTAACTTAATTTTAACGCAAAATCAACCCAACAAACTGCCCTTACCTCAATCCCTCGAATTAATGTCTTTGGATCACTTCATCAATAGACAACAAATAAGGCGCATTATAATTTGTTAATGCACCCTAAAAAAATCAGCGTGCTGCTTTGCGAATATCTTCGAGATCGCACTGATGTTGCCTTACTGGGAAAAAATGGTATAATAACAAGGATTGATTGATCTTATTGGCAAGTAATTATGTCATCTTTAGTTATCTCACAACATATTGAAATCACTTCTGGTATCTGTGGCGGAAAACCTCGTATTGCTGGACATCGAATTAAAGTTCAAGATATTGTAATTTGGCATGAAAGAATGGGAATGTCACCAGATGAAATTATTTATCACCATCCTACTATTACCCTAGCAGATGTTTATGCGGCCTTGACCTATTACCATGACAATCGAGAAGAAATTAGACGACAAATTGAAGCAGGAGAAACTTTTGCTAAACAACTACAAGGAAACAAACCATCTTTAATTGAGAAAATATTACAGGGTGAAAATGCCAGTCAAGATTAAATTTCATCTGGATGAAAGTGTTAGTAATGCTATTGCAAACGGCTTGAGAATGCGGGGAGTTGATGTCACAACATCCCCAGAAGAGGGTCTAATTGGTGCATCTGATGAAAGACAACTAGCTTATGCTTTGTCCCAACAACGAGTCATTTTTACTTTTGATGATGATTTTCTTAGTTTGGCCTCTACAGGTATTGAACATTGTGGCATTATTTACACTCGCCAACAACGTCAGCCAATTGGAAAAATTATCAGTGATTTAGTCTTAATTTGGGAATGTTTAGAACCTCAATATATGTATAAAAAGATTGAGTTTTTGTAAAGATTAGACACAATAATAAATAAGGCGCATTATACTTTGTTAATGCACCCGATCAGAAAAGCGATCGCACTAATTAATAGACCTGTTGCGTAATAAGAATGTGTGTACCCGAAACCCTTGTAAAATAAGGACTAAATTTGGCGAAAAAGCTATTTTGCAACAAGTCTAATATGAAAAAATTATTGACGAAATAAAAACAAAATTATTAACAAGAGAATATTTACTACCATTGCGTCCACATTTCCAGAACGCCTATAATTAGCCAAGGAAATCCTTCCCAGCAAGCTTCTGCTTCTTCTACTGAACCCAATGAAAATAAAGTCCAAATTAATCTAATTAATATCTCAATTGGCAAGAGAGCTATTAAAAGAATTGAAACTACAATCTTGATTGTAATTACCAAAATATAATAAATTAAACGACCGATGATCATCATGCACCTCTTAATATGCCCCACTAGATTTTTTGAGGAATCTTTCGATAAACTCAACGCATAGCCGATCTCAGTTTTCCATTTAACCCCCCGAATACTTGATACCAACTTGACTTAAAATTCTGAACCGCATTCTAGTGCTAGTTTTTTAGCCTCTTCCTGCAAATCCCAAATGGTATCTTGTTTTTGACTAACGCTACCCATTACTCTCAGAAGTTTTCTCGAAGGTATATCATCAGAATATCCGGGAGTAAGTCCGTTTATAAATGCCTGATCTAATCCTATTGTGCGAATTAGCTTACCAGTCTCATTGAGACCAATTTTCTGGCTAATTGCCCCGCGAAAAGACCTGATATTTATTTCCTTCTCTGAAAATTGCTTCAGTGTTGACAAAAAATTATTCCAGTCACCAAGCTGGTTAAAGCATAGTGCTAATCCAATATAGGCAATAACCAATCTCTCACCTTCTTCCAAATGAAGTGAAGTGGTAAAAGCAACTCTTGCAGAATTCAGACAGTCATAGCGAACCTTCGGTAGATCAGAATCTCGAGCTTGTCTTAGAAAATCGAGGGCAGCATTAAGTTGTGACTCAGCTAACTGATTTACTTTCCCATCCAAAGATTTCGCAAGTTTTAAGTAATCGTTAACTGCACTCTTAAGCTTTGAGCTAACATACTCAATACTCTTTACTATGGGTAAAAACTCTAATGACATTGGATATATCTACTGAAATTGGCTGATAGGACAATGAAAAGAAAAACAACAGAACGGTTGCGAGCTTTCTTTTCCGCTTCTTTGAGAGAACAAATTTTTAGTCTTTCCTTATTAAATCAAATCATATGAAACTTTTTTAAGCTCTTTTATGTTTACATCATAACAATTGCCGTTAACATCAAAATACTCGCTGAGTACACTACCTCGACAGATAAGCTTTGTCCCACCGAACCAAGTAACTCGGACAGTTAATTCTTGACGACAGTTCGGGCATAGAGGATTTCTCTCTTTGTTCATATCACTGTGATGGAAAGGATTCATTTTGTTTACTCCTTTAAAAGGTCAGCTAAAGTTTTTGGTCAGTTAACACACTATGAAAAAAAGTTACGAATGGATTGCCACAGACTACGAAGACCATCCTTAATTTTCAAATAGATTGAATATAGAGTGTTTGAAAGCCATTCGGCAAAAGCTTCAAGAGAAGATAAAATGATTGCTTTAAGTGCATCATCTAAGCTGTCTAAATAGTCAATTACAGTTTGTTTTTCGCGATCACTTAGTGCCATAAAAAACTCCTTCATTTAGAAATCAAGAAAAGAAGTTACGAATTGATTGCCACATACTTTGTAAAGCATCCTTAATTTTAACAAAAATAGGATACAAATTTGTCTTTAACCATAAACTAAAAGCAGATTCAGTAGCAATGACCTTTTTTGCTGCTTCTTCATCCATGCGTTCAAGCATATTCAAAACTTCCTGCTTTTCTGCTGCTGTTAATGGCATACCTTACCCTTTTAAGTTACTAATTAGAAAAACCGAGATATAAAGTTGAACAATTTTTCTCCAAAATCACTTTTTTTAACAACTAGATAAATCAGGCTTAAAGCTAATTTTAACCACTCCAAAAAAGATTTTAAGGAAGCTAAAATTCTTCTTAAACTATATTTATCTTCTTGCTCAAGCATTTGGATAACTTGTTGTCTCTCTTCTGGTGTTAATGCCATAAGATACTCCTTTCTAACGTTGTGGTTTAGGAGAATCTTTGAGCCACTCAGCAACTTTGAGGATCATTTCTTCGTCGTCTGCTAAATCTTTCGCATCTGCTTGTACAATTAGAAGAACTAGATCACAGGAGGGAATTGTATCTTGGTAGATTTTTTCATATTCGCGATCTTCTGCTAGACTGCGACCATATCCGGGTAAATCAACTACACTAAGAGTACCTCCTGTAGATAACTCAAATTCTTTCATTTGAGCAGATGTAGTACCAACTATTGTATGGCTTGTTTTCCATTTAGCATTAAATAAGCTGTTAATTGTGGTTGTTTTACCAACTCCCGCTTTACCAAAAATAGCAACTTTTGGAGGGAGGGAGCGTTCTTGTCTAAATTTATCTAGGACTAGATTTAGATCATCTTCTGAAAGAATCTTCTTCATTTCTTCAAACATTCGATCTTTATCTGTTGATGTTCTACTAGACTTTTTAGCCTCACGTTCCCGACGCTGTTGATCCGCAAAAGCTTTAACTTCAGGATCAGCTAATTCAAAAGGATCGGCAGGTTGCACATTATCTAGCTTGAAGCCGGCATAGGCATTGCTAACAATTTTTGTTAATAACGGAAGAAGGCGATAACGCTTCAATGCCGAATAATACTCGATGTTATCAGTTGAAATATCAGCATATTTTGCTAAACGTTGAGTTAAATCATTACATCTTCTAGCAATTTCCTTTGCCGCCCTTTCCTCGGGCATATTCATACGCTCATTCCAAGCATTAGCGACTATTTTATCAACTTGGTTAAGTCCGACGACTAAACGAATCGGGGCTTTGTTTTTTCTGAGTCCAAACATAGCTTTTAGCTCCTGGTAAGAATTTTGGTTTTTAAATCTTGTAAACCCCACTCATGAATAGATGTGTAGGGAATGATTTGATGTCTTTCAAAAGTTAGGTGTTGAGAAACCACAGAACTGAAGATACTGTAAATATCGTCAATTTTTTCTGGAAGTCGCTTCAGTTGATCTTCTGATGGAATACCTTCATCTGTATTAAAAGGTTTCTGCCCTTCGTCGATTCCTAGATAATCTATTTTATTAAGGGCAATAGTCAAAGACAAAGATCGTCTGAAGAGCGGAGATAACTTCAATAAAAAAATTTGATCTCGCTTGTAGGCTCTGGTATCTGCCTGTGTAACCCAAACCAAGGAATCAGTTTTAGGGATCCATTCTTTGTAGAAAGGAAGATAGGTTTCATCCGCTGACAAGCTCTCCCCAATTCCGGGCATATCAACTACCCTTATTTGTTTGTAGGATAGGCCGCTATAGTCAGGATGAGATAAATCGAGATAAGTCCATTGGGGTTCTTTGGTACAGGCAACAGCATCATCTGTGGCCCAGTTTAAATTAAACAGCTTATTGAGAGTGCTACTTTTCCCAACACCGCATTTCCCAAAGAACAGAATAGTCATCTCTTCACCGCCCACAGTTTCTGAGCTTTGTGAGAGGGTAGTTATTTCTGTCATTTAACCCCCCGAATACTTGATACCAACTTGACTTAAAATCTGAACCACTTTACTCGCGTCATAACTGGGTACTTCTATCTGATCCCCTGAAATTGAGGCATTTGAACCCAATGAACCGACGATTTTTGCCTTAGCTTCTGATTTTTTAGAATCGAGCGCATATTTGTCTAAAACGAACTTCGTCATGTCAATCCTCTGTTAATTGTTTAGTAGTTCTTAGCGATGAATGTATTTAGATCAAAATTCAAAGTATTAGCGATGGCATGAAGCATCCACTTTTCGCCTTCGCTCATGTGACCGTCAGAGGCAACAAGTTGGATTGCAAATTTCATCAATGTAGTGCGTTCCATTGCCGAACTGGAGTTTTTAAAGCTGGTTACAGCCGTTCCCAATTCTTCAACTATCCCATCTGATGTAAGGTTATCAATGGAATCAATCACTTCTGATGGTGTGAAAGAAATACCATCATAATTACTATTCAAAAAGCTAACAATGATTTGCACTTCAGATTGAGAGACTTCACCATCAGCACAGGATAGTATGTAAAGAATTTCAAAAGCAGATTGAAACTTATCCATCGTTCATCCTTGTTACTTGCAACTAAAACGAAACTTCGTCATAAAATACCTACGTTAAACTGAGACATAAGCAATAATACTTAGAACTAGCGTCGCTGAGTTAGATATGGTTAGTTTTAGGTCTGTTTTGCTTAACTACATTTCATTATGCCAAACGCTTCCAAAAACTGACAACCCCTAAACATCGGATTTTATCGGGAGTTTTGTCGGGTAAATTTTTATGAAAATTGGAAAAAGTGGGATTTAGTTGGGCTATAATACCCAAAAGTCTTTTGCTGTGTCGATTGTATGAATATCACGGAAGTCTTACAACTGATTGACGAACGCCTTATTGAGCGAGATAAAAAGCCGCTAAATACTATCCAGAAGGCTATTTTTGAAGGGAGTTGGCAAGGACAGAGTTATCAAGAAATAGGTAACGAATATCACCGCAGTGAGACTCATATTAGAGAGGAAGGTGCTAAATTATGGAAGCTTTTATCGGATGCTTTTGGGGAAGAAATAAGAAAATCTAATTTTCGTTCTACCATAGAAAGAATGAAGATTAAATCATCACAAATTGTTGAAATAAATCAAAATTTTAATTTTTGCTCTCAGATTTTTAATCAACTCAATAAAGATGACAAAAATAGAGAGATAAACTCTCAATATTCTCAAACATATCATGATCTAACCCTTGCTCCTCAAATTATTGACTTTTACGATCGAGAAAATGAACTCGCAACAGTCTCGAACTGGGTGTTTAAGCAAAATACTCGCTTAATTGCCGTTTTGGGATTAGGGGGAATAGGAAAAACCACCCTAGTTAAACGATTTATTGATCTCAATTTAGAACAATTTGAAGTGGTGATTTGGAAAAGTTTAAAATTTCCTAAGTCTTTAGATTTATGGCTAAATGATTTATTGAATACTTGCCAAAAAGAACCGAAAGAAAGCACCGATAATAAAATCCAGCAATTGTTAGAAGTTCTAAGCAATCATAAATGTTTAATCGTCTTAGATGATTTTCAAAATCTTTTTGCTGTTGGTCAAATGGCGGGTAATTATCAACCTGAATATAGTAGTTATCAACATTTTTTAAAACTGATTGCAGAAATCCAACACCAGAGCCATTTTATTCTCATTAGTCAAGAAAAATCGGCAGAAATGAACTATCTTAATCAAGAAAATTCTCCCATTCAATGCTTAGAATTATCAGGATTTAAAGCGATTGATTTTCTTGAAAATAAAGGTTTACAAGATGGGGAAAGATGGTTAGAATTAATTCAATTATACGAAGGTAATCCTTTTTATTTAATCGATATTGCCGTTTTGATTAAAGATGTTTTTGATGGCAAGGTTAACGATTTCTTGGCAGAAAATAGCTTAGTTATTACAAAAAAAATGCAGTCTCATTTAAAACAAATTTTTGGTCGCTGTTCTCCCCTTGCCCAACAAATCGCCTTAGAATTAAGTAAAGTTGATCAACCTTTATCTAGAGAGGAGTTAAAAAATAACCTAGATTTATCTGCTAGTGATTTAATCAATGGTTTACAATCCTTGCAACAACGTTATTTAATTCAAAGGGAGCAAAACCGATTTCAATTATCATCTATTTTTAAAGCGTATATCAAAAGCGATTGATTGTAATATTTTTTAGAGGAGATCGAGTCCGAAAAAGAACCCTTCCAACCTCTTAAACTGATTGGTAACAATTAGAGGCAATCAGCGATATTGATAGCGATGTGTGAGATTATTCTTGAGATAATAAATGGCTGGTTATAATTAAATTAAAAATGGATTTTAAGTTCGATCCCCCCTTAGTCCCGAGGGTTGATTCATTTAAATTAAGTATAGCTGATTTTGAGTCAATAAATTTGATCGAGGATTCTCAAGTTTATCTTTTTCGGCTCTTCGTTACTTGGTATGGTTCGATAGGGGGGCATAAATCGACTAAATCCTTATCTGGCAAGAGACTTAATTGATGAGTTCGCTCTAGATCAAAAACAATTGACAAAAATCGCCAAATGTTTTTCTAAATAAGGGTTACATCTCTTATAACCCCAGTCCATTGCATAACACAAACCGAAGAACCCTGATTCTTTGTATAATTAATTCCTATAAGTGGATTCTAAGGAGCTAAGGGAATGACCTGGACGGCAAACCAACAAGCGAAAATTATCCGTACAGAGCCTGGGCTGACGATCGCTGGCACGCGCACTAGCCTTTATGCTGTGATCGATCTCCTAAAAGCCGATTATCCTCCTAAACTGATTCGTGACACATTTAACCTCACGGACGCGCAAATTGACGCAGCTTTGTCCTATATTGAGGCAAACCAAGCTCAGGTCGAGGTTGAATATCAAGAGGTTCTTCAGAATAGGGAAGAAATTCGCCAGTACTGGGAAGATCGTAACCGTGAACGCTTTGCTCGAATTGCAGCAATGCCACATAAACCAGGGCAAGAAGCGTTTTGGGCGAAGCTTGAGGAGCAGAGAGCGAAACGTGCTGCACAAAAACAATATAAAATGCAATCATGCTTAGAGAATAGGGAAAGTTGCCATGATTACTCAAACAATGGTACAACCTTCTTCTTGGATTGAAGGAGGTATTAAGCTCCAAAAGATTCGTGGACTCAACCTGTTCAAATTTACCGATGACCTCCAAATACGACTTGAAACATTGGTTGATCGGCAAAAGGCTAACCTGCTCACCCCAGAAGAAACTGCCGAGTTGGCTGGTATTACTGAGCTAGATCGAATCTTCACCCTAATGAACGCTCGCATTATTGCCGAGTCATGACTATCAGCATTAAGAGTCGTCAGCGCATACGTGAGCGTGCCAATTGTTTGTGTGAATATTGTCATTTAATCGATTGATATGGCAGCATAACACTCCAATGGTAGGCACTTTTTGAGGGAAAAAAGTCTAAAAGTCTTATCCAACAAGGTTTTTAGATTTATTCAGTCAACCCTACCTAAAAACGTCGCAGCTTACCTATTGGGTGTAGGCAGGTAAGTCTTGACTCATTTGATTTAAGTTGCTGGCAATGGCTTTCATCGTCATAAAAGCCGAGCTAAAGGCGATTAGCTCATTTAAGGGGTAACTTCGACTCTCAACCCGCAAGCTCAGTAACTGCTTCTCAAGAGATTCAATTTCTTCGATGAGCAATCCTAACTTTGGTGGGTTGAGAATTACCTGGGCAGCGATCGCCTCAGCCATTTGATCAAAAGCGATCGCAGTCTTTTTTGCAATCGCTTGTAATTCAGGTAAAAACTTTTGTCGTATCGGTTCAGGAAGCGGTTGCTGTAGCCCATCTTGTAAAGCATCCAGTTGAGCCGAGAGTTTTTGTTCGTAGCCGATGGAGAAATTCCAAAAATTTTGGTGTTTGGTTGCTAAAACTGTGGAAATTTGTTCGAGACTGGCAATCTTAACCGAGGCTGGATGTTGAGCGATCGCCACTGTGATGGCCTGCTTCAGTTGGGCGATATCTGACGGTGGTATCGTATCCTGAAAATAGCCTGACAGCAGTTTTTGATATAGCTGTCCCATTTTCTTAAAAGTCACAGAAAAATCTGTTTCCAGTTGGTTTGTAGCCGATTTTGTCATAAATACAGTGGTCAGCAACACCCCCAGAAACGCACCTACGGGAACTGAAATTAGTGCGGCCCAAATTCCTTGCTCGAAAAAAGGAAAAATATCCTTCCCGATGGCATCGGCTGCTACAATCGCACCGATGCGAGCGATGGGCGTAAACCCCAGCCAAGCACAACTGAAGTAGGCGAAAAAATAAGCCAGACTGCTACTAAAAGGATTATAACCAAAGGACTTGACCAACAGGTAAATACAGAGAATCGTCAAACTCAACGAAACAGTGGCCGCCCAACCGATCGCGATCGCTCGCCCCCTTGTCGGTTGAATGACAGTGACCACTGCACCTATTATCACAATATCTGCCACTTTTTCGTAAGCAGAAGGATAGGGAAACTCGATGTGACGAATAATAGCCAGTAACAAACCAATAACCACGCCAAGACTGACAATTTCTCTCAGGCGTTTTAGGGATATAGGGGCCCATTTGGGAAAGGTAATCAGGTGTCTTCGTCTGAAAGTTGCAGTTACTTTCGTTTTATCGATTATCCTGCCTCCTAATCCCTCGCATTGTTGGATAAATCGAGATACAAGTTGAATAAATTGATAAAACTGTAGTGATTCTTGAACATCATACCGGTCAATCTCTCCACTTGTTCGGAGATGATCAAGTTTACCCCCAATATTCGCTAAATCTTCTTCTAATTCTGTCAGGTAAGGGGTAGCTAAGATTTTTTTGGCGTTACTCAGATCCCTCAAGCTATCAAAGCTGTCGGTAAGATGAGTCGCCAATTGGTGAAATTCCGCCCTGAACTGACCCACTAAATTTTGTTCATGCTTTTCGCCCTTAAAAGCCATCAGATCAGCTAATTGTCGAGTCAATTGGTTCTGAATTGCCAAGATTTCACTCCAATTTTCTGCCACCAATATCTCACTACCGAATTCATGGGTTGCTTTTGTGAGTGTTGAAAGGCTAGTTTGTGTTGATTTTTTAATCTGATTGAGTAAGTTAAGCTCGTTCTGCTCAATAGAAAGAGAATAATCCCGCTCCTCGACCTCAGTTTTTAAGTGGCGATCAAGGATTTTTTGGAACAAGTGCGGTATATCTTGAAGGATTCCCATCAAGTTCCGGTTGAGATCGGATCGAGTATTCTGGGGCCAAAATAGTAAGGCCACAGCAATTCCCACAGCGATTCCGATCCAGTTATCGATCAGGCGCGATCGCAAATAGAGCCAGATATCTTGTTGTGCTGATGTTCCTACCACTCTCATGGCAATTAAAGCGCCCAGTAGTGTGGCTTGGGAATAAGCGGCTTGCCATCGGTAAGTTTCACAGATCAGGGCGGCTAAAATGTAGGTGAGAGAGGGAATGACAAAAAAACTTGAGCCTTGGATTCCGTAGGCGTTCACCAGGATAGCGGCAATGATTCCCCCCAAAGCACTTCCCCCCAAACGCCCCAAACCTGCCGCAATCGCACCTCCCATCGATGGCTCAATCAGTACAGAGACATACCCAAAGACGGGATAGACAAAGTTGTCTAATACATTTCCTCGGTGCCAAAAGAAACTCGTTAAGAGAGCAGCACCCAGGGAAAATTTCAATCCCTGTCTGATCATTAGCCCGTTTTTACTGTCCAAGGTATCTCTATATCCTTTTTCGACTTACTCATTGTTACCCATTAATCGCTCGCTCAATCCCATATAAAATTAGTGCCAAAAACGTCACCAACCAAAACCAAAGCTGAGGAGGCTCACTATGGATCAAGATGACTAAAACAAAGGCTGCGGCGATAATCCACCACTTAAACCACCAAGTCCACCATTGAGAACGTCTTTTCGGATTTTCCATATTAGGTTTAACCGTTTATTCTAGTCGTTGTTTCTTTCAGCTACTTACGCTCGCAAGATTGTGGTTAACGGTCGTACACCCCTGTAATCCAGCGAAAAGCAGGGGTTATATAACTCACCAAAGAACGCTCTTCTACCACGGCATGGACATCTGCGGTAGTCCCGTTGGTAATTCTTTGGGGTGCTCCCTTGGCTTGAGTCCAGTAAAAACCACTCGGTGTATTGCGATCGACCTTCAGGGCTAAAGTGGCTTTGATAACACTTGCATTGACGGGTATAGGCTTATCGCGATCGTCTTCATCTCTACCCAGAAACAGTTTGCTGGCGAGTTCATGACTTCCCACTATATTTGCCAGTTCTGCCACAGTTACTGGCTGCTGATCGACGGAAACGACCTTAGCGACGATACCCCCATAGCGTTCGCGATCATAGAGATCGGGAACGACTTCTACTTCCTGGCCCGGTTCTAATCGTTTGGCATCACCACTCTTAAACAAGGCCACCACGTTGGTCTTGGCCTTTAGATTGGAGACTTCTAATGTACCGATGCGCCCCCCCGGAGCCAAAACTTCCCCCGGATTAACAGATAAGTCTAAAATCTGGCCGTTGTACAGACTCACTACATTTTTGTTGGCTTGAATAGTGGTTTTTAACGTATTAATCTCTCGTTGCTGGTCAGCGATCGCATTGTAACGAAGAATATCACTGGCTGTATCTTGCAGGTCTATTTGCCGTTTTTCTGTGTTTAGTATATTATTCTGGGCCGTCAATGCGTTCATCTGCGCTCGCAGGCTTTCATCAACCCCCTTCAGGCGATCGAGTTCTATTTGGACGCGATTGATACTATTAGAAGCCTCTAGATTATTGAACTGAAACAAATAGGAGGGAAAATCTAGCTTGGCGACAGCCCCCTCTTCGATAAGTTTATCGTAGGCGGCTAGTCTTTCATCCGTTGAGTTCTGGAAATTTTTAAGGTATCGAGCATGGGAGAGATAGGCTTCTCGCTGTTTTTGATTACTGGATAATTGAACTTGAAGTGCTTTAATCTGAAGCTGATTGGCCTTTTGCTGGCGATCTATTGAGGCTGCATTCAATTGGCGACGACTCACTTCAATAGAGTCAACTCTTTTATCCTGCTGCTTGAGATCTGCTAGTCTATCCTTTTTATCCTTTAATTCTGTTTCTAATTCAGGAAACTCTAAAGTTGCCAGTAACTGCCCTTTTTTGACAGAATCTCCCGGTTGAATCAGGAGGGTTAACACCCGCCCACCTTGACGGGGTTCGATATTAACAATAGAACGAGGAATCAAAATGACCGCTCGTCCTTGAATAGGAGTCGGAATCTTACCAACTATCGCCCAATAACTCAGTCCTCCGAGCAAAAGACCCACCGGCATTAAGCGCAGGATTATCTCCCCTAATCTTCCTGTTGGCTCCGAATATTTAAACGGTTTTTCCGAATCAATTTTAGGATCAATTCCCGTTTTTATTTGCTTATTATCCTGATGTTCTATCCTAGCCTGCGTTGTTTTCTTCGCACCCATATCTGGCTGCTGATGATTCTGATCAGACATAGATTCGGCTTGATTTTTTGCCATTGTACTGAAATGAGTAAAAATCACTTAATTTGTAACATTATAAGTATTCAGAGAATATTACTTTAGATTAGAAAAATCCTCTGAAAAAATCGCTCAAGCTATTTTTGACATAAGATAACTAGGCTACCTCGAAAGATTTACCGAAGGCTCAAACCTTTAAAATTTCCTGTAAGAAACCCAATAAAGTACTACTCTTGATGTGACCTAAAACAACCTAATTAGGGATCAAGTGTTTGAGTCCAACACTCCGACTAGAGAGATAATCTATCGAACGAGTTTACACCATTCCAGCTTCTAACTTACATAAGGCGTATAGCTTTATTGTAACCGTTCAGGGGGGGGATGTCAAGCCGCCAGTGGCATTGACTCTGTGGAAGGACTCTCCTAGGGCAGCACCGAGATGGATACTACTCTCTCACATTAGCCGCTCTTTTCCACGTCTTTTTAGATTATCAGATTTTGTCCCCCCCTGAACGGTTACTTCAAGGGAGAAAAAGCGATCGGGCTATAATAGAGAAAATTTTATTTTAACTTGAGAAAATTCATTATGACAGCCACTATTGAAGACATTCGGGCAATACTAAAGGAATTGGCCCAATCCCAACAAGAGTTATCCCAATCCCAACAAGAGTTATCCCAATCCCAACAAGAGTTATCCCAAGCTCAACAAGAGTTATCCCAAGCTCAAAAAGAAACGGATAAACAAATCAAGGAAACAGATAAGCAAATTAACAGAGTTAGTAAGCAGATTGGGGAGTTGGGCAATCGTTTAGGAGAG
>VYLM01000072.1_pt1 | contig 22049 bp, 19 predicted proteins | sample 5109491 | NCBI WGS metagenome assembly VYLM01 (sample SAMN12291813, study PRJNA351875) | freshwater metagenome | isolation source: freshwater lake | place: USA: Michigan, MSU3 lake | collected 2011-08-06 | reverse complement strand
GCTCAACATATATTTGAAAGGTTGGCGGTCACTCCTCATTTTACCTGATAGTGATCGCTTTTACTTTTGATATTCTGATGGGAGAATGAAACAGCCCTACCCTTGATAAGGGGGATCCCCCCGTCTATCGGCACCCCCCTTGATAAGGGGGATCCCCCCGCCTATCGGCACCCCCCTTATCAAGGGGGGCAGGGGGGATCAAACCTAAAATCCATTTTTAATTTAATTATAACCAGCTACTTAATTCCTCTTGACAAAATCCCAGCACTTGACATATACTTGTTTATATAACGGGAATCCGTGCCTGCCTGCGACCCCCTCATTTTCAGGCAAGATGGACTTAAGAAAATTAAATTTTGAGCGCACACAGTTCGATCAACTCACGGACCACGATGCACCCCGACAATAATATTATTGTCGGGAGCGATTGCATTCGTCCTCTTTAAGGGGGAATAATAATACAATTGAGAATGCAGTCAATCCCCTTAATCTCTATGGTCAATAAACTATACTACGGTGATAACCTAGAAGTGCTGCGGAAATATATCAAAGATGAATCGATCGATCTTTGTTATATCGATCCACCCTTTAATTCTAAACGCAATTACAACCAAATTTATAACAACTTAGGCAAGGAAGATCAAGCACAAGCACAAGCGTTTGTAGATACCTGGACATGGGATAATCACGCTAACGAAGCTTTAGAAGAAATTCAAAGCAACTATCAAGGTAAATTTACCAGTCAGACTATCGATTTAATTGACGGTTTAACCAAAGTTTTAGGTAAAGGTAGTCTTCTCGCTTATCTGGTGAGTATGACTCTGAGGATCGTGGAAATCCATCGAGTTTTAAAATCTACCGGTAGCTTTTATCTCCACTGCGATCCTACTGCTAGTCATTATTTAAAAATAGTTTTAGATACTGTTTTTTGTTCTCAGGGGGGTGATTTTAAAAATGAGATTAGCTGGAAAAGACAATCGGCCCATAGTGACGCAAAAAAGAAATTTTGTGATATTGTCGATATAATTTTTTATTATGTTAAATCTTCTCAAGCTAGTTTCTATCCTCAATACGGAGAACACGATAGTAATTATGTTGATAAATTTTATAGACATGATGATAATGATGGGAGAGGAATGTATAGATTAAGTGATATGGCTAGTCCGAATCCACGGCCAAATATGATGTATGAATGGATGGGGTTTCCTTATCCTAGTAAAGGCTGGCGTTACCAAAAAGAAACGATGCAACAGTTACACGATCAGGGTAGAATATATTATCCTCGTCATTCCGATGGTCAATTTAACACAAAAAAACGGCCACAGTTAAAAAGATATCTTAATGAGCAAGAAGGCTCTATTATTACCAATTTATGGACTGACATTCAATCTTTAAGTCCTCATGCTGCCGAAAAACTCGGTTATCCCACACAAAAACCGGAGGCATTGTTAGAAAGAATAATCAAAGCAAGTAGTAATAAAGGAGATGTAATTTTAGATGCCTATTGTGGGTGTGGAACGACTATCGCTGTAGCAGAGAGATTAGAAAGAAACTGGATTGGAATTGATATAACCTATCAGAGTATTAGCTTAATGTTAAAGCGATTAGAGGACTCCTTTGGTAAAAATGTTTTAGATAAAATTGAACTAAATGGTATTCCCAAAGATCTAGAATCAGCCAAAGCATTAGCCACTAAACCCGATGATCGTACCCGCAAAGAATTTGAGAAATGGGCGGTTTTAACCTATAGTAATAACCGGGCTGTGATTAATGACAAAAAAGGGGCAGATAAAGGAGTCGATGCCATTGCCTATTTTCAGGGAGATAAGGACAACCGGGAGAAAATTATTTTTCAAGTAAAATCCGGTAATGTCAAATCGGGAGACATCAGAGATCTACAGGGAACCATGACACTACAAGGGGCAGCCCTGGGTATATTTATCACCTTGAAACCCCCCAGCAAAGATATGGTTCAAACAGCCAAATCTGCGGGAATTTATCGCGGTCGTTATATGAGTCAAAGTGTGGATAAAATTGAGATTGTGACAGTACAAGAAATCCTTGAACAGAAAAAACGTCTCGATGTTATCCTCACCTTTGAAGTCCTGAAAGCTGCCGAAAAACAAAGGGAAACCCAAGGACAACAAATGAGTTTAGATATACCCTTTCCCGAATAAAACTCTTTTTGTTATTTTTGGGGATAGGGTGTTAAAAAGTTCCAAACCGACCCTAAGGAAGATGCTTCTTCGTTACTTGGTATGGTTCGATATGATTAGTTCGCTCCAGATCGCAAACAATTGACAAAAATTGCGGTAATCTCTGTTTCTATAAGGGTTTCATCCCTTATAACCCCCGTCCATTGCATAACACAAACCGAAGAACCAGGAAGATATTCCCTGTAGAATGCTAGATTATGCCACCAGACTCTATTGACGCTATCCCCATAAACCTATCCATTCAGTGGTTATTTATCGGGTGCATCTCATATTTTTGGCTCTCTCGTAAATTATTCTATTAAGTGCTATAATTTTATTGATGAAAGAATTTTTGCTGGTAGCTAGTTAAGCTTAGAAGGAGTTGATGTTATGTTAGTTAAAGGAATCAAAAAAGGCAAAACTATTGAGTTATTAGAGGAAGTTGATTTTCCTGATAATGAAGAGGTATTAGTGGAAATTAGAGAGGTTAATGATTTTTGGTCAACCTTGCAAGATTTTAGGCAAAGAGTAGATTTGGCAAGTCTTGATGATGATACTTTTGATAATTTGCGCGACAATTCAACGGGGAGAGATGTTCGTTTATGACTCTCAAATATTTGCTAGATACTAATATTTTGTCAGAGGCTAAACGACCTCACCCGAATCAGAAGGTTATGACGAAGCTAAGATTATCTAAACGGGAAATAGCCACAGCTACTCTGGTTATCCATGAGCTATTATTTGGTTGTTTTCGACTTCCTCTGTCTAAAAAACGCCAAGACTTAGAGGATTATGTAAATAACGTTATTTTAGTAGGCACAATTAAAGGTCAAGGTTGTCTAAAGTCGGTAAGAGTCCTACTTTTGTCGATGGTCAAATAGCGTCTATTGCTTTTACCAACAATTTGAGTTTAGTTACTAATAATGTTGATGATTTTAAAGATTTTAAGGGTTTAATGATTGAAAATTGGTTTATCTAATCTGTAATTGTTCTGTGTTAAGTAGCTGGTTATAATTAAATTAAAAATGGATTTTAGGTTCGATCCCCCCTGCCCCCCTTGATAAGGGGGGTGCCGATCCCCCCTGCCCCCCTTGATAAGGGGGGCATCTGACAACTTTTAACGCCTACCTACTTAATACTCGATAAATCATTTCAGCTAAAAAGGTCTAGGGTGAATAATCTTAGCCGTCACCTTTCCCACCCCATAATGCTCCCCCAGAAAGGTAATCACCGCATGAAAGAGATTTTTTGTTGTGGGCGGAAAATAGTTGTAAGGCCATAAAAAAACGTTGAAAGGCCGCGCTCCCAGTTGCTCTCTATATCTAAAAGTATCTCGCTCCGACAAACTCACCACCGCACCGAGTCTTTGGGCCAGGACGATACAGTTCTGAAAATTTTGGGTGGCATAACATTGAACGTCAAGCTGATTGCACCGACCGCGCTTGACTAAATCCGCTTGAAATGGCTGAATGCTGCAAAAAATCGGTTTCTGGTACTGAAAATCTAGAGACTGGAACTCCTCCTCCGAATAATGGGCAAAAAAATGGTCATCGACCTGAATCCCATCGCCATGGCGAGCCTCGTGGATCAGTTCGGCAAGGGTCAGGGAACGATACTGGGGCGACTGAACCCAGACCACCGGCATTAACTTGTACTCTCGCGCCTCCCGACTCACCCGCCTCTGTACCTCATCGGACACCCCCCGAAAATCCAGGAAGACCACCTTATAGTTTTGGCTTTGGATGTCTTTCATGACCTGGCCGAGGGTATTAGTGGAGGAATAAAACCGAATTTGAGGTTGAGAAAGCCAAGTTCCATTGGGAACTCCAGCGATCGCTAATCCTGGACAGAGGCATCCCCACAAAGTTGCCACCCAAATTGCCGTTTTCTGAGATAGTCGTCGGTACTCCCCGGTCATTAACCTATCCATTGTTCGTATCTTCCCTCCGATTTTTCCACTCCGCTCCACATACTGTAATTCTCGATCCGCCCATTTCTCCATTTTCTCTCCCTGTTGATAGAGTTCTTGGCAGTAAGCTAAGGTATTGTCCGATCGAGACAAGATTAAAAACTGCCACGCTTCGATCGCCGTGTCAGTCGAGATAGACCGTTCAAAAACAGCAACCAAACCACCACCACTAACCAATGCACCACCGAGATCGTCCAGAGAGAACCGGTCAGCCAATAGACAACGGTGCAAGTTAATCCCAATAAAGCCGCTAAAATCAAGAAAATAGGCTGAAAAAAAGTCGGATTGCCCTTTTTGTAAAAAATAATTGCATTGAGGGGATGATAGACGGTAAAAAGCGTGATGCTGACCAGAGCAGAGAGGATCAGGTTAGCTGTGGAAGTTGCCGTTTCGGGATGGGGAATTAACAGCACCCGAAAGACGAATTCCTCCCACAATGCCGGGGAGAAAAAACAAAAGACGAGCATTTTCAGTATCTCTAACGGTCTCCGTTCGGGGGAGCGCCAACGTAAAAAACCCGACCAGAAACCGATAGTTAAGGCGATCGCACCGTATAATCCCAATCCAATCGCCGTCACCCCCCAATCCCGACCGATAAGGGGCAGCACGATCGCTCCCAGGCTGCGACGGAGCATCGGCGCGATCATCGGCATTTCCCCGAATAACTTGGTCGGTGCGAGGGGTAAAATCTCCGGCATCGTTCCCCCGACCTGATTAGTACGGAGGAACCAGAGAGTAGCTCCTGACCGCAAGAAAATCTCACCGATCACGTCATTGCTGCCTCGCGGTAACATCGATCGCCAGCTTAGTAGAGCGTTGGCCAGTGTATTTTCCCGAATCAAGCCTTTTCCGCGACTATCGGTGATACCGGCGAGAATTTCGGCGTTTTGCCGCCAATCAGCCCGGATCACCCCCCGGGGAGCTAATACTTGTTCCAAACGATCGCCCAATTGTCCCAAACGTTGAAAACGCAAAGTTTCTGGGTCATCGGCATGGGTTGTCAACCAAGCGGCGATCTGCGGATCGGTTTCAAACTGGTGGCGCAGGGTAGCGATCGTGATATAAAGGGCCTGATTCGAGTCCTGGACGCAGGAAGTCGCGGGGGTAACACTAGAAACCCCGGTCCCGTCCCCGATCCGGTAGCGAGCCATCATGATCTCTAACTGCTTGCGGAATTCTGTCAGGGGGGACAGAGAAACCCCGCCAAAGTTGTAATCCTCCAAGAGGTCTAATTTTACGATCGCATCGGATAGGGGTCGGGAATTAAGCCATCCCCGCTCTAAACTACCCGTATAGTTCGCCCAACTCTGATATCCGGATAAAATCCCCTGGGGATTGTGTGCATACACCTGATCGTAATCGAGCTGCCACTGCAGCTCTCCCGTCTGGGCATCCCGAATCACTTCGTAGAGAAAATAGGAAAAATGACCCGTTACCGTTGCCAATTGTATTGATTCGCCTTTTTTACCGCCGATTCCGCCGAACAGATGAATTCCTATGCCTTTATCGCCCTCTTTCCATGATTTTTTTTCACCCTCCGGCAGGACTGTTACCCGACTGGCGGTTCCTTTGCGGGCGGGGGTATCGTTCCAAGTGCCACGGGTGATGTAATCTTGGCCCGATCGCAGCCCAGTCAGGGTTTCCGTCGGCTGCAGTTGAAACAGCGATCGGGGTTTGAGCGCTTGAACGGTAAAGAGGTTATCCCGTCCCTGCGCCCCGTAGATATACCAGCCCTGATTTCCTTCGCTTGCTGCTGCTAACTGTCGAGGGGTCGAGATAAAACGTCCTCCAGAAACTAAGGGTTGTTGGGGAATGCGGATCACTTCCGAGCTGCCGTCGAATTTTCCACTGTCGCGGTTATAGTGTTGCACTCGGAAAAGTTCGCTGCCACAGGGGGGTGAACCGGGGCAAACCTTGGGGATATCGGTGGAGGTTCGGGGGGGAGCTTCGCCGATAATTTTCACCAATGCCACAAAGCGCCCAGTAACGATCAAGGGCATTCGCTCCACTTGTAATGACGTTTCCCCGATTTCTGCATCGGGAAAGCTGACCACCACATCATCGAGCGGTCGCGATCCGGCCAGTGCTTGCAGTGGTCCAACCCCTGAACGACCATTCAGGCGAGTTGGTAGGATATTTCCCTGTTTTTCACTCTCGATCGCCTCCGGGGTGAAGCGAATATCCTTAGTAACCAGTCCTAAATATCGAGCCAGTGCCGGGGATTGCCGCCAACCTAAACGAACTTTTTGACCGACTAAATCCGGCCGGGGTGCTTGGTAAACCTGCAACCAAGTCCAATCTTCCCCCGGTGTGGCGGAATATTCCTCCGGTTTTGGCAAAATCAGGCGGCCGATCCAGGGGGCGATCGGGCGATACCATCGCGGATCGAGGGATTGCTCTAGGGGAAAATAGCCCGGTTGATTGACCGCTAACCGACTCATGATCCAGTAGTCAGCCTTGGCTTCTTCCACAGGCCGCGGACTGAACAGAAAAACCGCTAGAGCGATCGCCGCCAGCGAGAGAAGTATCCAGACAATCCGGGAAATCGTTCTTTTCATGGCATAGCTGACGCTCATCGATCGAGTCAGGTTTCTCCAGCCTACAGCGTTTAGACTAAGTAGCTGGTTATAATTAAATTAAAAATGGATTTTAGGTTCGATCCCCCCTGCCCCCCTTGATAAGGGGGGTGACGATAGGCGGGGGGATCCCCCCTTGATAAGGGGGGTGCCGATAGGCGGGGGGATCCCCCCTTGATAAGGGGGGTGCCGATAGGCGGGGGGATCCCCCCTTGATAAGGGGGGCATCTGATAATTTTTAACGCCTACCTACTTATCCCTGAAATTCCGTCAAAATCCCATAGATAGCCCAGATAGCCATGGCGCGTAAATAATGACAAGCGCGAAAAGTTCCCACCGATGTAATCGCTTCTGGGGTGCGAAATTGTAGGCCATTTTCATAAATTTGTCGCACCACTGCTTGCGTAATTTGCCATCCTTGCTTTTCCATTCCCATTTGTAGTAAAAAAGCCACCAACCCAAAATTAATTCCTACCCAAACTTCCAAGGGATGAGTTGCCTCGGGATTTTCGGGAGTACCATCGGGTTTTAACCCATTTGCTGCCCCAAATTTTCCCCCATGAAACTTGAGAAAACAAGCCTGATAAATCTTACTTAAAGCTGATTGCGTGTATTGATTTTCTACCACATCCGGTAAAGCCAATAAACGGGCATAAAATTGACCACATAATTGATCAGTCATCACCACATCAGAACCACTACCACTATCTAAATTATAATATTCTCCATTCCAGAGAGTCTGATGATAAATAGCGCGAGATTGCTGTAACCAACTGGCAAAAATTGCTGTATCTTCTCCAAGAATTGCCCCAATTTTAATCGTTGCTTCTAGCGCCGCTATCCACAAACCACCGCAATAGGCACTAATTCCCTGTAAACGCCAATCATCAAAGGTTTGGTCTGGCGCGCCGGAATTTTCGGGAATCCCATCGTTATCAAGGTCAAAAGTTTTTAAATATTGCAAAGTCAGGACAATTGACGGCCAACATTCCCGCAGAAAATCCTCATCTTTAGCCCCCGTTAATAAATAATCCCGATATACTAATAAAACAAAATCACTGCCTAAATCTTTCCAGAGATTACAATCTTGATAACTGGTGTAATTGCTCTTTTGCCAAGGGTGTTCATTGGGGGCGCCTAAATCGTGGGGAGTGGCATTTTTGGCCTTACGAATGGCACTAGCTTGGTTATATCCAATAATCCGAGGAGTGTCGTCACTGCTGGGAATTGCCCTAGCAAAAGCTTCCATGACGGCCTTTTCTAAGCGCGGCCATAACATCAGTAACCCAAAGGAACCATAGAGACGCACATCAAGACTTTCATACCAACGATAATCTATACATTCTAAGACCCCAAATTGACCGATGGCATCCTGTTCCGTGGCGGCCGTCCAGAGAGTACCGCCGTCCGTAAGCAGGTATAATTCGTTAAATAAAGCCATTTTAAACCACTCGGCCAGATCGCTACGTTCTAGGATCGGTTTTTGCCAGTTAATAATATTTTCTCGCCATGTATCGCCCTGTTTTAAAGCCGTGCGTACCATCGCCCAAGCATTTTGACCATTGCGACCGAAAAAGTCTGTATAACGACGATAATAGTTAATTCCTTGGGCAAATTCCGTGACTGGTAAATCCCAAGCTAAAATAAAAGGAATTTTGCGAGTTTTCCCCGGACGAATGGTAAAACGAATCGCCATGGCCGTGGCCGTTTCTTCCCCTTTTTGGGCGGGGGTTTCGTCCTCAATATCCGGTAAAGAGCCATTCATGGCGAAATAGTCCCAAACTTCGCCCCCATCGCCCGCAGGGTTCCATTTACCCAGATAAAATACCTCTAGACTCGGATTAGTGATACTAGCAATCGCCATCTGTCCATCCCCTTCCCCGGGGTTTTCGTAATCCCGACGCATTAGACAGCCAACGCGGAAATTATCGACAATCCATTGATTATAATTACCCTCACTTTCCCCCCATTTTGATTGATATTCATAGACGGGACTACCATCATCTCTCACCTTAACCACTGGGGATTTAATCGCGTTAGTAAACCAACCGATTGTATTTTGCCAAGTCAGCATAATACTAATAGTAATCGGTTTATCGGTGGGATTATGGGCCGTCCATTCAAATAGGGCAATAGGATAACTACTTTCTTGATAATTATGCGCCCAAACCGGTGAGAATTGTTCGCAAATTAATTGAGTCTGAAAAACATCTTTGTACTCGTACCAACTGCGGGGATAAAGGGCCGAATAGTTTCCCTTTTCGGCTGGATACCACGACCAGCGCGATAACGTTCCATCCATCGGGCTTTCCGTCGCCATAGCGTAGGCTTGGGCGCTTCCGTCTTCTGTTTGTTCAAAAATGCTAAATTGACAGGCGGCAAGGCTATTAAAACTGTGTTCACCGCCGTCCAGATGCCAGAGGTTAAAGTCACCTTTGGGGGAACGTCCGATGCAACCGGCCCCAAATCCCCCCAGAGGCATCCCATGCCAAGGGCCATCATCTAAATTGCTGGCGTAGCGGACGCTGTAGGGTTTTTCCCAACCTTTGCCTAGAGGACGTTTCCAAGCAGCGGCGGGAATTTCTGGAAGGGAGACGAGATTAAGCATAGATGTGGTTAAGTGGGGTGTCGGGTGTGGGGTGTCGGGTGTGGGGAGAATAAATAAATAAAAATAAACTCCTGACTCGGAGAATACTGACTCCACCAAGAAACTTTTTCAGTAAAACCTAATTATTCGCTAAAGAGATAATTACTGCGATCGCTTACTGGCCAATCTTGATTTTCTCCACCGATAATTAAACGTTTAATATCGACAAAATCCTTACTTAATTGGGTCAAGGCATTGATTAAAATATCCAAAGCAATAAGATCGCTAGTACCAAGGTCAAACCAACAACGTCCCCAAGTACCTAAGTATTCAAAATCGGTCATATTGTGCATCGGTGACATAAAAGCATTTTCGACCATATCTGGATCGTATTCCATATAACTAATATCGATTCCCACCTCCTGTACCTGTAGATTTTCGGCATTGAAAGCCCCTAATTTACCCAAATAAAACCAAGAGGCAAAAACTTCTTCTACATACTGCTGTTCCATATTCGAGGGAACCGTCGAAAATTCCAGCCAAAACCAGACATCAAAAGGATTAAATTCGCGAAATTGCACTTCCATTTTTTTTATAGGAGACAGGAGTAGTCACTGATAACTGATAACTGATAACTGATTACTGATTACTGATTACTGATTACTGATAACTTCCCCACTGATAACTGATAACTGATAACTGATTACTGATTACTATTCTGTAATTTCCAGAGAAAACTAGCGAGGAGATTGGTGATAATATGGGCGAGGATCGGGATTAATAAATTACCGGTGATGATGACGGTATAACCGAGGGCAAAACCGACAACAGTTGCCCAGATAACATAGGGCCATTGTTGGGAACCGCTAAAATGGAGGATGCCAAAAATCAGACTAGAAACGGTTAAACCAAAGATATTTAAGCCCAAAGCTGGCAAAATCACCCCGCGAAATAATAATTCTTCACTTAACCCCGGCAGCAATCCAATCCAAATTAAATCGGGCCAAGCTAAAGGTTTAATGACTAATTCTAAGTAAGAGTTAGCACTATGGCGATAACTAGACCAAAAACGATAGAGAAGCCCACTAATTCCACTAATTGACCCCGCTAAGGCTAATCCGAATAGGAAATCTGGGAGAGTCCAGCGAATGGCGGGAATAGCGATCGCACCGAAATATTGCCAGACTTTGGCGACTACCAGCAAGATAATCGCCGTTACCGCCATAATGGTGAGGACTTGTGTGCGTGTCAGGGGATCAAATTCGGAATTAGGGGAATTAGTCACGGATTCTCGGATAAACAGCGTAAAGAGTTTAAATTAGGGCGAAGAGATGCGAGGCTAACCCCTGCCCGTTGACAAACGATCGCACCGATCGCCTCTGTATATGAGTGTACCCTAATTGCTTTCACCCCTAGGGGTTCTGGGGCCACCTTCATTCTTGTACTATTTTCCTGTACAGCGATCAGTACGGTTTTTTCTTGACAAAAACTTAAAACTGTGCTGGAGCCGCAGGCACTGGCGGGAACGATCAGTGCGTCCACCTCCCGGCTCCAAATAGCATCGGGACTGGGCTGCTTGACCAATTGGGGGGCGCGACTCAAACCCACCAAAACGCAGGGTAAAAAAGTATAACCGATTTCTTCGGCCGCGGCCTTGGGGGAAAGTTGCGGATCGAGGGGCAGCGGACTTAAAGCGGGAGCGTGGGCCGCCGGTATTTGGAATTGTCGCACCACCAGATGGGAAATCACCGCTTCGGCCCCGGCAAGGGGATCCACCCCCTGACCATGGCGATAATTAGCCAGGGCAATGCTATCGGGATCGTCAGGAAAACGGGCAACAATGGCGATCGCTTCCGCCCGGCCTTGCTTAATCAGTTTTTCTGCCCCCCGCAGCAAGCTGTCGGGATTGCCAATTGTTCCCCAACTGGCCCCAGAGGCTGCCTCTCGCAACTGCACATTTAAGGGGGCATCGGTAACAAGGTAATCGGTCAGATCTAAGCCTAGGGTGGCCCGGACAGCATCGGCAGCCTGAAGGTGTCTTTGCAAGAGGTCAAATTCAATGGCGCGATCGAATAGTAACCCGATGCGATTTTGATGGACGGGACTTAATCCCCAATCCCCCCGGGCAAAACGATCTAAAGCGTAACCCTCCACATAATAGGTGTTGGCTAGAGGCCAGTACAGTTGTGCGCCGTTGAGGACATTGGGATGGGTAATTAGGCGATCACAAACTTGGGCGATCGCTTTGGCCACGGGAATGCCATCCCCAGCATAACCGCCAATCGCTGCCCCGATGCCGGTGGGAATAATTAGTACGGCGGTATAGGGACGGGAATTCACGAGGCAGTGGTGACAATCGCTTCGACTTTGACTTGATTATTCTCGGTATCCACTTCTGTGATTGCCCAGCGCAAGGGTTCACCGCGTTTGGCTAATTCTTTTTCGATTTCTTGCTGCAGTTGTTGCGGGGTTTCCTGTAGGTCGATTTCGGCACTAATAAAGTGAGTGGTCATGGGAATGGTCTAGAATAGTTATCCCCTCAGTTTATCAAGATTTTGCCCTCTTGCGCTGGTTTATCGGCTCTCTGGGTCAGGAACCACAAAGACACGAAGAACACAAAGATCGATCGCTACTACATCGTTAAACTGATCACACAAAGTCGATAAGAGCCATTCTCGTACTATGATTAATACTAGGCTTTCCCCTAGAGATTATGATCGAGGTTCCCAACTACATCAGTCCTCAAGAATATCTCGCTATCGAGCGCCAGAGTCAGATCCGTCATGAATACCGACGTGGTTTGGTTTATGCGATGGCCGGCGGTACGGATAATCACGATCGCATTGCCTTCAATTTTCTCAAAGTCATTGACGAACATTTCGGCGACTCTACAGACTGTCGGTTTCACTCGGGTAATGTCAAGGTTAACTATCAAGATCAGTTTTATTACTATCCCGATGCTTTTGTTACCTGCGATCCTCGCGATCGCCAAGATCGTTATCTGAAACGCTATCCGAAACTAATTGCGGAAGTGCTTTCCCCCAGTACGGCCGCTTTTGACAGGGGCGAAAAATTCCAAGATTATCAACAGATAGAAACGTTAGAAGAATATGTATTAATTTCCCAAGAAATCCAGCGCGTGGAATGCCGTCGTCGTAATTCTCTGGGGATATGGGAAACGACTATTTACGAGACAGGCGATCGCGTGATCCTGTCAAGTATTAACCTAGAGTTAGCCATCGCCGATCTCTACCGGGGAATAGATTAAAGTGATAAACACCTTTATCCCGTTGGAAGTTGAAAGGCATCATTGACTAGATACAGCAAATCGGAAGGGCTTTCTTGGGATTTGACGTTGATGGCGACGCGGTGTTTTTTCTGCCCATCGCTTACCAAAACCTGATAATGGGGCGAAGAATCGATCTGGGGATCGATTTTGCGTTCCAAAGCCCGACATTTCAATACTCCATAGGTTGCTAGAGAAATTTTCTCCATACCTCTCTTTCTTGTTTATTTAGCGATAGCGATCGCCCTTCTTTTCCAGAACTGCGATCGCACTTTTGTCAAATCGATTTCTTGAAACTGTGTTGTCAGAAACCGCCAAAGTGCGATCACCTATCGCTTGAGAAGAGCCTTTACAGATTGACTACGGCCACTGAGTGGAAGTCTATTGTCCCTCCGATCCACAGTTGGTTGTAGTTCCAGTCAGCGTTGTAACCCGTTGCGTGGCTGGGGTCGATCGCCCGACTGTAGGCATTCACCCAGAACGAGTACGCACCCTGATTGTCTGGCTGTCCCGCACTAGGGAATTTCAAACGATAGACTGCTGTGGCACTCGTGGTGTTGTCGGCCTCACTGGTGTACCAGTGTTCAGTTGTTGCCAACGTCTGTGCAGACGTTGCTGTGGGCATAGGGGGTTGTAGCGATAGAACTGCGGTTGAGCTACCACATCCACTGGCAACCAGTTGCCCGTACAGAAGGTGCAGCGATGAAACCTGCCAGACAACCTGAAACTCAATATCCTCACCAACGGGTCGCCGTATTACCGGGCATTGTAGTAGAAGAGAAGTCCAGATCGTACTGCCCACCACCCGCCAATTCAGGGACGTGATTGCCCCCAAGGGTGACGAGTTGTCCACGTTCACGCGGATAGGTTTGGAATAAACAAGATGGTTCTTGCTTGCATTCGCCAGTTCCACGCGCAGTTGATATGTGCCTGGTTGGAACTGGTAACTAGGCCAGGCCAGCAGAAGATAAGGAACCAACCAATTGCCAGGGTCGGGCAGAATATTGTACCAACCCTTCCCGTCCACTGGGTTGACCCAGGTAGGCGGACTGCCCAACGGACGAAAAATCGGCCAGCTTAAATTGAGGAACGGTGCCTCTGGCCCCCCGTTGTGACTGTACAGCACACGGTAGAAGGCTGCATTCGGCATCTGGTTACATCCACGCAGCAGGAGCGTACTAAGGAATGGAGTTGTTGCGGCTGGATCGTTTGTGGAAAAGGCTGAACCTTTGATCAGTCCGTCAGGATGGGGGCGGTTGGGGCGACGGGCAAAACCAGTAACTGGATCGATGTAGCCACTGACAGGTGGATCCCCCACTGCTGGCGGTTCGGCGAGCATCAGACTAATCCCCTTGATCCCCGCTCCCTCTCCAGCCTGAGTACAGGTAATCTCTGGTATGTTTCCACACAGGGGGGCAGCCACTGCAATCTGTGAGGCGTGCAGAGTGACTGGCGAAATAGCTCCCTTATTCCAGCGCACATCAAAGAAACCCTCAGAGTAGATCGTCTCCTCGGTTCCATCGCTATCCACATCCTGAGTGACGCGGAAGGTGATATCCGGGACATCAAGGAGCGGCAACCATTCAGCCTCAATCTCATACCAACACGGTGGGCGAAGGAAGAGACCGATGTAGCGTTTCAGGTCAAGCTGGTACTGATGCTTACTGCCTAGATGTGTTTCTAGTACCTGCGGTCCTCCCTGCTGGAAAGCGCTATCTAACTGACGCAAAGCATCGGGAATGGGGGGAGGAACTGAGCGGTCAAACACTGGGCGATTGAGCAGTGCTTGGCTCTCAGTCGGGCGTAGGTTACTGACCGCTGACTGAGCGATCGCCTGCAATTTTTGTGCAACCTCTTTACCGGCCAACGATGCTACGCGACGGATCGCATTTGGGTTGCGAGCCAGGAAAGTTACTGGATCGGGATCTGGATCGGGTCCGGGCCGTGGTATTGGGATCAGCTTGAGAGACTTCAGCAGATCGAGCAACTTCGGTTTAATTAGCAGTTCTCCTAAGCAATGACGCTCTAACCGCCACCGCAAAATCCAATCAATCTCAAAGCGTGGCACCCAGGCACAGAAATTACCACAGCCATCAGTCTTGGCAGTGCCGATCTCCTCTGTATGGCAAAAGACCGGGAATAGCCAAGCCCAAGGAGATTCGATGGGAAATAATCCAAGGAAGGTACAATCAGTATCAAGGATGTGGACAGTTGCACCTGGAACTGGATAATCAACGCCTGTCGTCGGGTCAGTCTTCACAACCTTGCCGCAGATGCGGCGAAACAAGAATAGCTCTGGATCAATATATCGTTAGTGGGAATCGGATTGCCCTTTTTCCTCAAGTCACAATAAACTTTAGCGTAATACTCGGCGGTATCGCAATCGATCTCGCGTAGCGAGCGCTTTGCGTTCGCAAAACGGTTAATTTTGGATATTTCCAAAAATTGCTTAAGTTCCCTTCGGTTATATTCCTCTCTAGAACCCAACTCAAAACCACCATATAATTCCTCTAAAATTACACTATTTAAACCGATTAAAGGCCTGTTCCTAATAACCTCAACTGCTTCAAAAATATTACGTTTAAAAGCGGTGTAAGCGTTGGTATCCAGTAGAATCGGTCTTAGCTCCACAAACTTTCCTCAACTGCTCGAAAGGCCTCTATATTTTGTAAAAAATCCATCTCATCCGCCTCTGTCCAAGTTCCAGCTAATTGAGATAATAAAGTCTGATCGGAATCGACATTATTTGTTCCTAAATCCTGCAATAAAAATTTGATCAGTTTTAACTTTTCATCTTAAAATTGAAAATCAACAGGGATAGGAAGGCCCTGTAACTGGAGGATCATGGCTAAAATTGTCGGTGTTCATGGCATCGCGCAAGAATTTAGGGGTAGCCACACGATTTGTGCTGAGTGGTTGCCAAGTCTCAAGGATGGATTGAAACTCGCGGGAACCGAGTTACAGTCCGATACTGATTTTCGTTGTGCGTTTTACGGAGATATTTTTCGGGGAAAATCGAAAGCGATCGGCATTCCGAACTACGATGTTAATGATATCGATTCCGATTGGGAAAAAGAATTACTCCAGTTGTGGTGGCAAGAAACGGAACGAGTGGAAAATAATCATCCCAATGCGGATAGCCTTTCGAGAGAAAAATCTACCCCGAAAATTATCCAGAGAGCTTTGTCGGGGTTAAGTGAATCTCGATTTTTCGGTAGGGTTGCCGAGAAATTGGTTATTTCTTATCTTAAGCAAGTAGGGAGCTATTTACACGATCGAAAGCTAAAACAGCAGATTCAAGAGCGAGTAATAGAATGTATCGGTGAAGATACGCGGGTACTTGTAGCTCATTCTCTCGGTTCGATCGTCTGTTACGAAACTTTATGTCAGCATCCAGAATGGCCGATTAAAGTCTTTGTCACTCTCGGTTCTCCTTTGGGGATAAGACAATTAATTTTCGATCGACTGCAACCATCCCCCCGCAATAACCTGGGGTGCTGGCCCGGAAATGTGGAAAGATGGGTGAATATCGCGGACGATGGCGATGTGGTGGCGTTGACAAAGGAACTCAACCCTTTATTTGAGGGAACTATCGAGGATAAGCTAGTTTATAATGGTTGCGAGGCTCACGATGCCAAAAGGTATCTGACGGCGGTTGAAACTGGGGAAGCGATTCGATCGGTGTTAATCGATTGATGGGCAATGATATGGATGAAGAAATCAAGTATTATCTAATTGCTTGTGGGACAAAGGATTACAACGCATTCGAGCAATTACCCAGCGTCGAGACGGATTTAGAACTGGTGAACAGTCTGTTTACCAGTGGTTTTGGATATGAAAGAGTTCTGCCAAGTTTACACTTGAATCCCACAACTAACGATCTTAAAAAACTATTCCCTAATTGGCTTCGGGATAGAGAGCGACATGGAACGAAAAATATTCTTATTTTTTACTATTCTGGTCATGGCGAATATTATCAAGGTGATAGACATTATCTCATACTGGAAGACACAAATAGTGACGATATACCTTCAACGGCTTTACCGACTCAAGACTTAGTTCTTCCTCTTAACAATAAGCAAGTAAAAATCTCTCAAATTCTCTATATTATTGATACTTGTTACTCCCAAAGTGGTGCGGGAGATATTATAAAATTCGTTAGCGATGCGATCAAACAATATGAAGCGGTTCGAGGAGCTAATATAGCTATTCATGTTATGGCAGCTTGTAGGTCAAAAGATACAGCGATCGAAGGCGTTTTATCCCGATCGCTGCAACAAGCTCTCGATGATATAGAAGCGATCGAGTTTTATTCCCACTCTGGATATGTCGATCTAGGTTGGTTGGTTGATAAAATGAACCAGAATGTTGACAGTAATCAGCGTGTTAATTATTCTGCGCTAGGAATTGAAACCCATGCTATCTTTTTTCCTACTTATCCTAAAGCTGACCAAAAATGGGAAAATCAACGATTTAATTTAATCGAAAAACTTTTCAATATTTTAAATATTAATTCCGATAATAGTTTATTTTTAATCAACTCTTTTCTGTTAGTCTATGAGGATCCGAAATCGTCATCTATTTCAAACATACAAGAGCTTATAGAAAAACTAAAAGATTTGTCTAGTAAGCCAGTTAATAAAGAAATATGTCCTTTGATTTTATTTTCTGAATGGTGCAGGTTGAAGTTATTTAAGAATGAAACCCTAGATATTGCTGAAGATATTGATACTTGGAAAGGTGAAGCTATTCGATATAGGGATGGTGTGCAGTTAGACACAATCAAGAAATATGCGAGAGAATTGTGGGATAAATTTAATAAAAATATCGAACTAGAAGGAAGAATACAAATTGTAATCTCACCCGCAATTGATAAACATAATAATACTGGCTTACAAACAAAATATTTTCATGTAAATACGATGTTTTTTGTGAGAATAAACGATAAAATTAAGTTATGGAATATCTATAAAAAAGAACAAGTTTTTATGTTAGAAGAAATGCAAAATAGTTTCTATCAGGTAATTCCTGAAATATTTTACTATTTACCCAATCAAGCGAGACTAAAGATTGAATTTTTCCTTCCATTTGCTTTGCTGAAACACTCCCTAGAAGATATTAAGTTTAGATGCGGTGATGGGCCATCTATCGGATACGAGTATCCTGTTTTTATTAACTCCTTCGATCGCTATTTCGATGAAGATTTCCGAGAAATACGCGACAAGATCGAGGAGATCAAGAGAGCTTTATGGGAAAATAATAGCGATCTTAACCAAAAACATTACTACATCGGAACCGAACCATCGATCGCCGATCTGGAAGAGATCGTGGAATCCCTGCCGATCGCCGTCTGGAGTCGAAACGCCAATCAACCGATGACAGATAACGATCTAAACCCCTCGGAATGGAGAAACTGGCCCGATAAGATCAAAGAATTACGCAGAAACAAGCGAAAAATCGCCCTTTTCTGGGACGATCTATACCCCAAACCCTCCCCGAGACCGAGACCTCTAAACACGAGAGTGGTGGAATCCAATGGCCAATAAACCAGTTACCAAACCAGAAGACCTTCGCATCTATCGGGGTTTGACCCTGAGTGCCGATAGTTTACCCACACCCAAAGAACAAAGAAAACACCTCGATCGCATCCCACCGCCACCCCCTTGGCGCAGTTTTAGCCTGTCCCCGGAAGCATGGACAAAAACGGCAAAATCGCAGAAAATACCGCCCGAACAGGGAAAAATCGACCCTAGGGCTTTAGGATTCGTCGCGGATAGGAAAGCGGTGGAATTGGTGAATGCTGCCCTCTGTTTGCGTCGTCCCCTACTGATCGAGGGCAACCCCGGCGCCGGCAAGACTTCCCTGGCCTACGCAGTGGCGCGGGAATTGGGACTACCCGGCCCCTACCGTTGGTCGATCGTTTCCCGCACCACCCTTAAAGAGGGTCTTTATGCCTACGATGCGATCGGACGGTTACAGGAAGCTTCCCTACAAAGACAGAAAGTGGGAGAGGGGGGAGAGTACGAGGAGCCGGATATCGGCAGCTATCTAAGATTAGGTCCCATGGGGATGGCTTTTTATCGATCCCTTCCAGGACGACCGGCAGTGCTGCTAATTGATGAGATCGATAAAAGCGATATCGATATGCCTAACGATCTCCTCCATATTTTCGAGGAGGGATTTTTTGAGATCCCAGAACTGACACGATTAAAAACCGGCGACCAATCGGTTCTTCCCTATCGCGGTCAACAGGACGACAGCGAGGAAAAAATCCCGATCGATCGAGGTTGTGTGTCTTGTCAGGAGTTCCCCCTAGTATTCATGACCAGTAACGAGGCCCGGGAGTTTCCCCCTGCTTTCCTGCGTCGATGTTTGCGTTTAAGACTCGAACAACCCGACAACGAGGATGATTTCTATCGCATACTAGAGCAACGTTTCCCCCCAGAGAGCCTAAATCAATTGGACGAACCGGCCAGAAATCTGATCCGGGAATTTCTCGATCGAATTAAACGCAAAGACAAACTAGCCACCGATCAACTGCTCAACGCGGTCTATCTGTTACTACAGGGAAACGACCTCAACGCCACCGATCGCCAATCGCTGCTAGACACCCTCTTTAAATCCTTGCAAGGGTAGGGGGAGAGATGGAAGGGAAGAAAGCCATCTGGTGGGAAGACGAGAGGGAAATGGCAGAACTGATCTGGTGCGCTGCTTACCTCGATCGAATTATCGCGCCTTGGTCGATTGAGCAGCCTGAACAGTCGGAAGCAACCTCATCTAATGATAAGGAGGATAACCGGTCATCCGGCAGCGGTGAAGAAACCCCTCCCCCCGGAGCGATCGAGCCAACGATTCCCGTTGCCTATCCCGAAAACATCGATCGCCCGATGCAGACCTCCCGGAAGCGCGATTCGGTCGAGAGCGATCGTTCTTCTCCCGTTCGCGTCCCTGATCCCTTTCCGATACCCGAACCCACCGCTATCAGTAAGGCAATTCTCCCCCTAGCGCGTCGCGTGCCTGGATTACGGGCCGACGAGTTGGATATCGTATAGTGGAACGGACGGCCGAAGCGGGGGGATTACCGATGCTCGCTTTCCGACCCCCCCTAGAACGTTGGTTAGAGGTTCACCTGTTGATCGATCGCTCTCCCCCGATGGAATTTTGGGGAGATCTAGCGGGGGGAATGACCACTCTCTTCCGTTGGCAAGGCTTTTTTAGGGACGTGCGGGTTTGGTGGTTCGAGACGGGTGAAAATGAAGCTCGTTTGCTTTCCGGTGCGGGGCAAATCGAACGGAACCCTCGCAGTCTGGTTGCACCCTCTGGAAACCGACTTTTTATTGTCCTAACCGATACTTTGGGGAAAGCTTGGCGATCGAGGTCTGCCTTCGCCACCCTAGCGGATCTGGGCAAAGAACACCCCGTCACCATTGCTCACATCTTCCCGCAGGAGCTATGGCAACGAACCGCTTTAGAGGGAGCGATCCTCCGGCCTTTGATCGCACCGGGTCCCGCTTCTGCCAATGCAATACTGCAAGTGGGGGAAAGACTCCGCACGAAGCAGATTCTCTATCGGTTCCCTATTTTCAATCTATCCCCCGCTCACTTTGCAACCTGGGCGAAATTTATCGCTGGGAGCGGTGGTAATTCGATTCAGGGGGTTTTAATGGGAGCAACGACTGCGGGGGTGAATATGGGTGAAACCGGAGAAGAAGAAGCAGCCGCTCCGGAAGCGGAATCCCCGGAAGAGTTATTGAGAGGCTTTTTAATCGATGCTAGTCCCTTGGCCCGAGAACTGGCCAAAGTGCTGGCGGCCGTTCCCCTGATTCCTCCGGTGATGCGATTGGCACAGCGGCGATTTTTACCCGATAGTAAACATTGGCATCTAGCGGAGGTCTTTTTTAGCGGACTGGTCGAAAAATCTACCTTTAGTCCGGAAGGAGCGACGGTTACGGATGCTTGGTACGATTTTTACCCCGGCATTCGTCAGCTACTGTTGGCAGATAGTGCCGCTAGACGCACGATCGATATTTGGCGCGGCATCGGCGATTATATTCGCGACCATTACGGCGAATTTCGCGATTTTTCGGCTCTAATCCCCAATCCACAGGGTTCTCTAGCGGATGCAGTCAGCGATCGCTCTCTCTATTTCGCTGAGGTGGACGCGGCTGTTCTCCGCACTTGGGGGGGAGAGTACGCCGATATCGCCCAAAACATCGAGGAGAGAGTGAGGCAGCGAAAACAGGAAATCTTGACCCCGGAAAAACTCCTAAAATTCACCTTCGAGACCCTATACGTCGATAAACGGGGAGAAATTACCAAAAGAGAACCCCTGGAGGCCTACTACTACCAAGAACCCCTAGGGGAGGGCATCGAACCCCTGACTATGGTTGCTATCCCGGGGGGAACTTTCCTGATGGGTTCACCGGGAGAAAAGGACGATTACGAGTTTGAAAAACCCCAACACCCCGTGAGCGTCAGTGCTTTCTACTTGAGCCAGACTCTGATTACACGGGCGCAATGGCGGTTTGTGGCCCACCTACCGAGGGAGGGAAAAGATCTCGATCCAGACCCTGCGTACTTTAAGGAAAGCGATAACAACCCCGTCCAGTCCGTGAGTTGGTACGATGCGATCGAATTCTGCGCCCGTCTGTCCCGTCACACGGGAAAAAATTACCGTTTACCGAGCGAGGCCGAGTGGGAATACGCTTGTAGAGCGGGAACAACCACCCCCTTCCACTTTGGCGAGACGATCACGGCAGAACTGGCGAATTACAATAGTTCAAAGGTCTATCAACAAGAAAAGCCGAAACAATCCCCAAATAAAACCACCCCCGTCCGCTCCTATCCCCCCAACGCCTTCGGGCTGTACGATATGCACGGGAATGTTTGGGAGTGGTGTTTAGATCCGTGGCACGGTGATTATCAAGGCGCACCGCCCACAGACGGGAGCGTTTGGGACGAGACAAATAATGATAATCGTTATGAAAACTTATTAAATAGTATAAATAAACTCTTGACAGATGACCGAGCTTCTGTATCGCGGGGCGGTTCCTGGGGCGACAGTCCTAGATCCTGCCGTTCCGCGATTCGCCTCGACGACTACCTCCGCCGCGACTACCGCTTCGAATATTTCGGTTTTCGGGTAGTCTGCGTATTCGGGAGAACCCTGTAACCCTTTTTCTCTTTTTTTCCCTTTTTTCCCTCATTCCCTTTTCTGGAATTTTTTTGGGCAGGCTATAGCACAAGTGTATTGGTTTAGGGGTGGTCAATTACCTGGGGGGTTTGATCCCCCCTGCCCCCCTTGATAAGGGGGGTGCCGATACCCCCTGCCCCCCTTGATAAGCTATCCATTAGTCAGATCTTTCTTAACAAAAAGAGAAGAAACTTAAAAAAAGGGGAAACGATTGATAGGTATAGTTTTGAAAGAAGGAATTAA
>VYLM01000062.1_pt1 | contig 22068 bp, 22 predicted proteins | sample 5109491 | NCBI WGS metagenome assembly VYLM01 (sample SAMN12291813, study PRJNA351875) | freshwater metagenome | isolation source: freshwater lake | place: USA: Michigan, MSU3 lake | collected 2011-08-06 | reverse complement strand
TCTGTAGAGCGACCATAAGACCAGAACAGAGTAAATCTGTTAAGGCAGGTGCGAAAAATCCTTCGGGAAAGAAGCAGAAACCCAAATCGTGAGGTTTGGGAATCACCGTCCGTTCACGGCGGTGAGGATGTCAACAGGGATTTCTCGGAATTCGCCGGTTTTCAATAAAACAGTAGCCATGGTAAATCGGACTTCTGAATATTCGTCTCGATCGCTATCAAAGCAGTCTTCTACTAATCATACCAAATCCCTTTTTAATAGTGTGATTAACTCTCAAGTTATGAATTGTTTCTCCCCACACCCCACTATCCTATACTTTTTAAACAGGATTTAGTATCAGGGGGTGTCCGCAGCTCTCAATAACTGTCAGCTAACCGCTCAAAATTGCCTTTATTGTTGGGATTTTTTCGGCCACTGCTGACGGCGATAACTGCTATACTGCCCATGAACATTGACCAGATAGGGAACTAGATAAGTCAGTGATGCCGCCAGCCAGCGATCGCTTGTCATACGGCCGCTCATTATAGCATAACCGTGGTTAATTGTCAATAAAATTGTCCCCACTACTACAGCCACTTTTATCCCGGTGGGAGCAAATTGGGGGGATAATAAAGCCCGAAAATAGCCGATAATCCCTTTCATTGCCTATAAATCGCACTCTATCAGGCGAGTAAAGCAAAAAGTCACCATTTTTAACCCGTAGGGAGACTTCCACCAGAGAGCGGGAAAACAGCCTTCTGGAGCTGCGAGACTAAAATCCCAGTGATCATAATCATCAATACGCCACTCATCTTTGTCGCGCCATCCTACCAATTCCCCAAATTTTCTAATCGTTTCCGCGTCTTGGGTACGCAGGGTGTTAATACTACCGCCGGCGGCAAAATATAACTTCACCTGATTGCTAAAACCGAAATGATCGCCGCTATAATTTTTCCAAAGGCGATCGAGTACCCGAATCACATTAACGGGAAACCGCATCATATCCTCTGGGGTTAAAGTATCGCGGGTTCTGCCAGCAGTTTCGAGGATAACTCGGAGAGTTTCTGCGTCTGCCTCCCTAAAGTTCCCCTCAGCTAGTAATTGCTGTAATTTACCATAGCGCTCGATGTCTGGTACTAACATCTGCCGCGCTTCGATGAGGGCAACCCGTTCGGTTAAAGATTGCAATTGAGCTAAAATATCCTGAAGTTGGGCGTTAATATCTGACATAAATGTAAAGGGGGTTTGTTGACTGCAAAACTTACCGATTTATCGGCAGAATAATTATTGATTTACCGCTTCTAATCTTGACTTGACAAAGCGATTCATCCATGCTTCTAGATAGATGCGATTGGCTTTTTGTTCTTTTAAATCTGTGGTAGTTAAAGGGTAAGGTGCTAATCCTTGAATGGCTGCCGTTGTCACACAAAACATCGACTTTTGAAAAGTTTCGCAGATCTGGACTAATAAATCTTCTTCTTGACGAAAACTCTTTTTATAAATGTCGTGCAGATAATCTGGCAAAAAGTGACGCATATCCTGCATTAATAGTGTGGGAGGAATCCCTGCACCTCCGATGGGTAAAGGATCCGCATACAAAGCACCATAGGCAAACATTCCTTGATCGTAGGGAATTTGATAGGCTTGGGCATTATAGGAAATTGTACCGGGGAAAGGTGTTCCGCGAAAGAAAACCGCCTCAACGTAGGGGATTGCCGTATCTGCAAGAAAGGTTAATCCTGCCGATTTGGGGATCAGATCATAGGTTTGTCCTTTGATTTTTACCTGATAGACAATTGCTTGACTAGCATTATCGACTAAATTTTTCTTAATGTGTGCCACCACTTCGGGAATATTAGTAATTTTTCCGACATCGTAGAGATCGGATAAACTTAAAAAAGTATCGGCCATAATTCGCCAAAATTGACCTAAACCGCTATAGTAGGCCATCATCCGCATTTGTTCTGGCAAAAATTCAGGGAAGGCTTTATTTAAAATTAAAACTAGAGGATTATTCCTAAATTTGGCTTGAATAACTTTGGCTGTCACTTCCCGAAAAGCGGCACCATCTACATAACTATCTAAACCACCCCCACCATGCCAAAACATGGCTTTCATACAGTATTCAGCATACTCAAAATTAATGCGATTATGCCACCAGTGTTGTAGTAATTTTTGCCAAGATACTTGACCATTAAAATATTTAAAGAAAGGGAAAAAAACCAAAAACTGATTTTCCGCAATATAAATTAAATTTTTGGAATAAGCATCTAACACCACTCCGTAACTTTTCAGGATACCCACTACCTCGATCAAATTCTGGGGAGTATCTTTTAACAATGCTTCCCCAGCAGTGAGACGCTCAATATAGGATGCTAGGGGATGAGAGGAGGACTTGACAGGGATAGTAACCATGCTAGAAGCTTGATAAAATAACTTTCCTGATCTATTTTAACCCATAAAAGCACAACCAATTAGCGGCGGTGGCACGGCGAGTCATGCGGGGATTGAATTCGCCAATTTTATAACCGGTAAACCCCAATTTATCTTTTAATAATTGTTTATTTTCTGGCAAGATCGATCGAGTTAATTTTACTGTTGGGGGACGATTGGCAATAAAATCCGGGGGTTCGGGATATTCACGGAGCCAATCTTCCTCTACTTGACTATTATCCCATTTTCCTTGACTTTCATCGTAGCGATAACCTAAAGTTTGCCAAACCAATTTATTAACGGTTTCGTCGTCAATTTCATCGTTAATAATCGCCCAAATTGTCTCTATATTTAATTCTGGTAGTTCCATAGATCAAGTAAATGGGTGATGGGGTGTGGGGTGTGGGGTGTGGGGTGTGGGGAGAATAAATAAAATAATCTCCTATTTCCTGACGACCGGCTACTGACGACTGGCTACTGCCTACGGTTAAAATAACTGGTGAATAACATCATTGATCATCGCGTAAGCGTAGCCTATTTTGCCTCCTTCTAACGCCAAAATTATTTTTATTTTAACTATCGGTGTGGTGTCGGTTTCTGCATCGGCAATTTTTATCCGGTTAGCGATCGAAGCGGTAGGTAATGCTACGATCGCATTTAGTTTATTTTTAGCGACTTCCCGTCTGATCTTGGCTTCTGTTGTCCTAATTCCGAACTGGTTGACCTTATCACGCCAAAAAGTCCCTGTTCAAGCCTATTATTACGCAGTGGGGGCAGGATTTTGTTTAGCTCTCCATTTTGCTACTTGGATTACTTCTCTATCCTACACCTCGATCGCCGCTTCTACCACTTTAGTCACCACTAATCCCCTCTGGGTTTCCCTGTTGGGTTGGTGGTGGTTTCGAGAAAAACCGAGCCAATTAACCTTTATCGGCATTTTTGTGGCTCTAACGGGGGGATTATTGATTGTTTTAGCCGATCGAGATGTGAGTAGTTCTTATCCTAACCCTTTATTGGGCAATAGCTTGGCTTTAATTGGGGCAATTCTCGTCAGTGGTTATATTCTCCTCGGACGGGAAGCACAAAGAAAGGGCTTAAATATTAAGAATTATATAACTGTAGCCTACACTACCGCAGGATTAGCCTTATTACCTTCTGTTTTTTTATTTGGTCAAGATTACGAAAGCTATCCCCTATCTGTGTATGTTTATGTGTTAATGATGGCGATTTTTCCGCAATTAATCGGTCATACTAGCTTTAACTGGGCTTTGCGATGGGTAGCACCGACAATAGTAACCATGGTAATTTTATTAGAGCCAATCGCCGCTAGTCTGTTAGGAGTGTTCATTTTTGGTGAAATCCCCCCCCAAGAAGTCATTTATGGCGGATTAATTCTATTAATCGGCGTAGGCATTGCTATTTTAGGCGGTTAAGCTGTTAGTGGCTCTAACATTACTGGTTAAGTGCGATCTCGATCGCCAATTGTAACCACAGACACAGACTAGATTAGTGTACAATGCTAACTGAATGAGAGTTTAAGTAGGTAGGTCTTAAAAACTTGCGGATGCCCCCCTTATCAAGGGGGGATTAAGGGGGGATCAGCACCCCCTTATCAAGGGGGGATTAAGGGGGGATCAGCACCCCCTTATCAAGGGGGGATTAAGGGGGGATCAGCACCCCCTTATCCAAGGGGGGATTAAGGGGGGATCAGCACCCCCTTATCAAGGGGGGATTAAGGGGGGATCAGCACTCCCCTTATCAAGGGGGGATTAAGGGGAGGTCGAACCCAGAATCTATCTTTAATTTAATTATAATCAGCTACTTAGACAATCTGACTCAATTGAAAAATAGGGTTTTTGGGGAATTAATTCCCTGACTAAAGTTAGAAATATCCGATCATTTGCGTAATCTGTAGTTGAGATATAAAAAAGCCAGTAGTTTTCAGGAAAAACGGGGGTTTGAAAAGTGAAATTAAAAGGAAAGGGGATACAGTCAAAACTGCCGTCATCTGAGTCGGGTTTCTCGATGTTAGAAGTGATGATTGCCATTTTTACTATTACCGCTTTCTTAACAGGAACCCTACAGTTAATGGCATTCACTGCCTTATATAAAGTTCGGTCAGAAAGACAGGCTCAAGCTAACTTTTGGATTCAAGAAGATTTTGAGGATGTCAAATTTTTAGCTTCGACTTTAGATGTGAACTCCAGTCCTCCCAACCCCTACATCACCCCAGATGTATGTACAAATATCAGTCAGGGTTATGCCACAGCTTTAAGAAGAGAACTAACGGCTACTCTCCCCCCCACCAATCCACTGCAGGAACAATTAGTAGGGACAAGATCATTTGTCCGTAAAAACTATTCTCTCTATCGAACTTTTCCTGAGGATGAAGCAGCCCAGTCCGCTCATCCCCATCGCCTTCGTATAGAGTATAAGGTGAAGTTAGCTGATGGTGAAATAGCTAGTGACTATCAAACTCAAGAAAGAGACGAAAGAAACGAAGAAGAAGGAAAATTTCTTGCCAAAAGTTCTGTTGAGGTGATTCCCGATGCGTCGTTTAAATGTCCATAAAAATCAGGGTTTTACCCTGTTAGAAATTTTGGTAGCTTTGGCAATTGCGGGAATTCTTGCCGCCTTAACCGGACCTAATTTATTAGCGTGGTTGAATAGCAATAGAGTCCAACAAGCCACCGATGCTATACAATTAGCTCTAGAGGATGCCCAAAGACAAGCTATCCGTCGAGGGAAAAGTTGCACGATTAAATTTACCAACGGTACTGGCAATAATCCCACGGTTTACCGGCAAATAACTGCCAGTGAACCGGGTTGTTTAGTGGCGACTAATACTAATGCGAGTTCCCTAAATCTGCCGGAGGAAATATTTATGGTGGTGAAGAATTTTCCTCTCCAGGGCGGCACTCCGGGGGTACAGTTTTCCTTTCGGGGTCATGTGCCGAGGTTAACCTTTGATCCGCCACAAAACCGAGCGATAATCGTATTATATCCCGCCGCCGATGCCTCCGCTGCCCCCTATCCCAACCAAGAAAAAAAATGTATAGTTATCGCTTCTCTGCTAGGAATAGTTAAACAAGGCACTTATACTGGAACTTCTCTAACTAACCTCGATGCTCGTCAATGTGAAATCCGTCTCGATGGAACTCAACCCTAATCAGTTATCAGTTATCAGGTGTGAGTTATCAGTTATCAGTTACCAAATGTGAGTTATCAGATGTGAGTTACCAGATGTGAGTTTTTAGTTGACTGATTACTGATTACTGATTACTCATTACTTTTGATTGCTCAAAAATAGTCGTAATTTCAATAAACTGAGAGTTTGACCGAGATTGAGGGGAAGGAGAGAAATGCCTTCTAACCGCGATTGTAACCAACCATCGCCCCAATACCATTCGTGATAGCCATCGATACCTTGACTCAAAAGCAAGCGTAAACACTGGTCATTGGCCAATAAAACCTGATGTTGTACGGGGATTAAACCTAACCAAGAGGTAAAAGTCAAACCTTCCTCTAATTTATCGGGTAGATTGGGTGAGAGCATTTGCGGCCACAGCCATTGACGGAGATGAGCAGTTTTGAGCAAACTATCCCCGATAGCCTGTTCACTGGCCGAGATTTCGATACGCAGCTGACTTTGTTGAAAATTGCCGAACATATGATTGTCTGATAATTTTTGTTAAGTTAGTTAAAGAATAACTAAAAATCGGGACAGCGTTTTCCAAGGATAACAGTAAGTAGTATGGCAGATAAATTAATCCGCGCCACGGCCGCCGATGGGGGAATTAGAGTAGTAGGAGTGATTACCACCCGTTTAACCGAAGAAGCTCGCCAAAGACATCAATTATCTAACGTAGCCAGCGCTGCTCTCGGTCGCACGATGGCATCGGCTTTACTCTTGGCTTCCAGTTTAAAAAAACCCGGTTCTAGGATCAATATTCGCATTAAAGGCGATGGTCCCCTGGGCGGTGTTTTGGTTGATGCCGGACTCGATGGCACGGTGCGCGGTTATGTGGACTATCCCCAAGTGGAATTACTCCCCAATGCTAAGGGTAAATTAGATGTGGGTCGCGCGGTGGGTAACAAGGGTTATGTGCGAGTCTTACGCGAAGAAAAAGGCGAGGGGAGAAATGAACTTCAAGAAAGCATCGTCGAGATAGTTTCTGGGGAAGTGGGGGAAGATATCGCCTACTATCTAGACCAATCGGAACAAATTCCCTCCGCTTTGCAAGTGGGGGTTTTTGTCGGTACAACCACAGGAGTAACGGCAGCCGGGGGAATTTTATTACAAGTTCTCTCTAAAGAAGCAGCCCGGGATGAGGTCTTAGTGGCTCGTTTAGAGTCGAGATTGCGAAAATTAACGGGATTTACGCCCCTTTTACGCGCAGGAAAAGGACTAGAAGATATTTTTCAGGAACTTCTGGGAGATATGGGTCTAGAAATTTTTCCGGCTGTGCAGTTGCTGCGTTTTGATTGTGATTGTTCTTTTGAACGGGCCCTAGGAGCTTTAAAATTCCTCGGGGTCGATGAATTAAAAGACATCATCGAAAAAGATAAACAAGCGGAAGCCGTCTGTGAGTTTTGTCGGGAAGTGTATAATGCCAACGAGAGACAATTAATCGAATTAGTCGAGTCTCTACAGGCTGAATCTTGCTGAGAAGTTGGGCAATGAGCGCCATTAGGGTAAAATCTATCTAAAATATCTGCTGGGGAGTTGTGAATGTCTAAAGGAAAAGAATTAACCGAAAATCTAGTCAAACGAGAATCGATTGACCCCCTGACTCGTTGGCCAGAGAAAACTAAGTCTTTTCTTTTTCTCTTTTGGTCTCGATACCAGCATCGTTTCACTTGGAAAGTTTGGGCGGCTTTATTTGTGGTGGTCTTTGGCGGTGTTGGCTTTCTCGCCACTTGGCAGTTATTAAATATGCAGAAGTCGCCCAATTGCCCAAAAATCTTCTGGCCTATCGCTTCTGCCTCCCTGCGTCTCTACTGCGCTCAACTTTCCGCCGATAGTCGCACCGTGGCAGGTTTACTCGAAGCCATTGCCCTGGTGGAAGCTTTACCCGAAGACCATCCCTTGCGATCGCAAGTCAATCAACAGGTGGAAGAATGGGCGCGAGATATACTGAATTTGGCCGAAAAAGACTATCAAGCGGGAAATTTAAAGCAGGCAATCGCTAAAGCTCGTCAAATCCCCAATAATATGGCAGTAGCGGCAATTATTGAAGAAAGAATCGCTAAGTGGCAAGAAACTTGGACGGAAGGCAACGAGATATTAAGCAAACTAGAGGAAAATCTCCGCGCTTCCAACTGGAATCAATCTTTCCGTCTGGCAGTGGATTTATTGAACTTAAATAACGAATATTGGGCAACGGTTAAGTATAATGAAGCGATCGCTAAAATTACCGTCGCCCGGGAAGATAGCAGTAAATTAGATAATGCCTTTAATCTCTTTGCCCGGGGCGGTCTCAACAATTGGTTCAAAGTCATCGAAGAAGCTAGAAAAATTCCAGCCAGCAGTTATGCCTATCAGGAGGCACAAAAATTAATCGCGAAAACCGAGGATAAACTAAAAGAATACGCCGAAAGATTAATTGAGCGGAAGCAATGGCAAGCTCTCCGGGATTTGGCTAACCAAACCCCCAAAGACCTCAAAATTAAAGCAGATGTCACCGATTGGTCTCTCTTGTCGGAAGCGGCCTTAGATGCGGAAACCGGCACGGTGGACGGATTAGAAGCCGGCATACTGGGACTAGAACAAATTGACGCTTCTCGACCCCTCCATCAAACGGCCCTAGCTATGAAGGAGCGCTGGCAGTTACAGGTACAGGATCTAAAAATACTGTCCGAGGCTAGAGATTTAGCACAAGCAGGTACAATCGAGCAGTATAGCGCCGCTATCGCGAAAGCGGGCGAGGTTCCCCGTAATAATCCCCTCTGGTCGCAAGCACAGCAGGAAATTGGCTCTTGGAATCGTCAAATACAAGTGATTGAAGACCGGCCGATTTTAGAACGGGCGCGGGAAATCGCTATCCCCGGCGATATTAATTCCCTCAGTAGTGCTATTATTCAGGCCCGGGCTATTGGCAAGAATCGGGCCTTATACCGAGATGCTCAACGGGAAATTCGCGACTGGCAAGCGCGGATTGAACGCATGGAGGATCAACCCATTTTAGATCAGGCTCAAGCTTTGGCCAATCTCAAAGACTATAGCACAGCGATCGAAACTGCCAATCAAATTCCCCCCGGTCGCACTCTTTCCTCGGAAGCTTCCCAAAATATCCGTCGTTGGCGCCGAGAGTTGCGGGCCCGTCAAAATCTCCAACAGGCTAATCAATTAGCGGCGACGGGAAGCGCAGAGGGTTTAACCCGAGCGATTGCTTTAGTTACCAATATTTCCACTCAAACCGACGCAGGTGTGCAACGGACTGAATTGCTGGAACGTTGGAGTTATCAGCTTTTGTCTTTAGCCACGGACCAAGCTAATAATGGCCGTTATCTGGAAGCTATTCGCCTTGCTGAATCCGTATCCCGGGAAAGTACCGCCTACAGTTCGGCTCGCTCCCAAATGCAAGGCTGGCGCAATATTCTCCAACCGCCGGCCCCACCACCAATAGTTGAATCGACTCCCCTTTCTCCAGAGTCCCCGATAGAAACACCAAGTCCGGGTCAATAATCAGTTTTAGAGGCTGTTTTTGCGGTGTATTACCCCTAAAAAAGTCCCTCATCCCCATTGGTCTGTTAAGTTAAATCTGTATTATACTAAATCCTGTTTACAAGGTATGGGAGAGCGGGGAGAAACAATCCATAACTTGGGAGTTCATCGCACTATTAAAAACCGACTTAGTATAAATTGCCAAAAAATAACCAAAGCTAATTTAAAAAAGATAATAAGTAGGTAGGCGTTAAAAATCATCAGACACCCCCCTTATCAAGGGGGGATTAAGGGGGGATCGGCCCCCCCCTTATCAAGGGGGGATTAAGGGGGGATCAAAGACAAAATCTATCTTCAATTTAATTATAACCACTTACTTAGTTGTTATGAATTACATTAATCAATCAAGCAAAAAACAGACCTCCGTAATTTCTATGAAAGCAAGTGAGGTACTGGATTTATATGCCAAAGGGAAACGCAATTTTAAAGGAGTAAAATTAAAAGGACAGTGTTTTCGCGGACAGAATTTATCGGGGGCTAATTTTAGTCAAGCAGATCTGCGTGGTACTAATTTTCAAGGGGCTATTTTAGAGGGAACTAAATTTACCGAGGCCAGGGCAGGATTACTAAAGCGCGGTCGGCTACAATTAATTTTAATTTCTTGGTTAATAGCGGCTTTCTGCGGCTTTGTGTGGGGATTAGCTGGTTATTATCTAGCTTTAATGCTGGTGACGGATGTAAGCCAATTTAAAATCATTGGTGCGGTGATAATCACGATTTTATCCCTAATTTATGTAAGATTTTATCGTCAGCGAGTTGGGGGATTACCCTTAGTTTTATCCTTGATTTCTGGTCAATCAACAAGTTTTATCCTAGCAATTTTCATCAGCTTAATTTTAACTTTATTGACAGTAATTATCTTGGCTTTTCAGGGAGCATTAGCTGGAATAGCCGTGATGAATGGAACTTTTTCTATAGCTTTGATTGTTGGGGTTTGTGGTACTTTATTCACCGCTTATCTGGCCTGGTTGTCCCTAGAAGAATCGAGACAAACAATCACGAAATCGATAGCAATTGCTTTTTTAGCCAGTAAAGGTACAAATTTTTGCGGCGCAAATCTTAAAGAAGCGGATTTCACGGGAGCGCAGTTAAAAGCCACTGATTTAAGAGCAAAAGATTTAACTAGAACTCGATTTTATCTGGTATCGGGCATCGAGCGAGCGCGTTGGGAAAAGACAATTTTAGCCGAAGTGGCGATGAGAAATCTTCTCGTTACTGGTCAAGGGGAAAATAAAGCTTATATTGGCTATAATTTTCGTGGACTGAATCTTTACGGGTTTAACTTCAAAAATGCCAATCTGACTAGGGCAAATTTGAGCGAGGCAAATTTAGCCTACGCTAATCTAGAAGGGGCAAATTTAGCCCATAGTAACGTGATGAGAGCCAATTTACAGGCAGCCACCCTGACAGGCGCTTGTATCGAAGCTTGGAAAATCGCCGAAAATACCAATTTAGAAGGGGTTGATTGTGATTATATCTATTTAGTCGAGTCCGACCAAGAGCGCCGTCCCAAGCAGGGAGAATTTGGGGAAAGGGAATTCCAGCAATTGGCCCTGGAGCAGCGAAAATTGTATATTGACGAATGAATGCTATACAAAGCTAAAATTGCCGCGCCGAGGCGGACAATTAGAGGGATAATAAGACCAGCCTTAACACCTATCCCCCGACTGGTAACTGATCACTGATAAGCGATGGTGAATATTTCTAATCAAGTTACACCCAATTGGGGACTAGCGCCCCTGGCAAAAGTCCCCGATGTCCAAATCCTAGCGGCGATCGATATTGGTACGAATTCGGTTCACATGGTAGTGGTGAAAATTGAACCGTCTTTACCCGCTTTTACGATTATTGCCAGAGAAAAGGATACAGTCCGTCTGGGCGATCGAGATAGGAAAACTGGTAAATTAACCCTAGCGGCCATGGAAAGAGCGATCGCGGCTTTAAAACGCTGTCACGATCTGGCTATTAGTCTCCATGCGGATCAGATTATCGCCGTGGCCACCAGCGCCACCCGGGAAGCAGCCAACGGTGACGAATTTTTGGCTTTAATCGAGAAAGAAGTCGGTATTTCTGTAAATCTCATCTCTGGACAGGAGGAAGCGCGCCGGATTTATCTCGGTGTCGTCTCGGGAATGGATTTCCAAAATCAAGCCCATATTATTATCGATATCGGTGGTGGTTCCACAGAATTAATCTTAGCTGATAGCCAAGAAATTCGCTTTCTTAGTAGTACCAAAATCGGCGCGGTGCGTTTGAGCCAAGATTTGATCACCACCGATCCCATTAGTACCACAGAATTAGCCTATTTAAGGGCATACACCAGGGGAATGTTGGAGCGGGCAGTAGAGGAAATTAAACATCATTTACAGGTGGGAGAAGTGCCGCGTTTAGTGGGAACTTCTGGGACGATCGAAACTTTGATGACTATCCATGCTTTGGAGAAATTGGGGTTAATTCCCAATCCTTTAAATGGCTATCAATTAACCCGTAAAGATGTCAGAGAATTGGTTAAACGTTTCGCCAGTTTGGACTATCACCAAAGACTGGCAATTCTGGGGATGTCCGATAAACGGGCCGAGATAATTCTAGCAGGTTCGATCGTGCTTTTGGAAGCGATGACCATGTTAGATGTTGATAAGTTAGTTCTCTGTGAAAGGGCCCTGCGAGAAGGGGTAATCGTCGATTGGATGCTGACCCACGGTTTAATTGATAATCGGTTACTTTATCAGAGTGAAATCCGTCAGCGCAGTGTCTTGAAAATAGCGAAAAAGTATCAAGTTAATTTAGAATCGGCCGAGAGAATAGCGACATTTTCCTTGTCTTTGTTCGAGCAAACCCAAGCACAATTACATTCTTGGAATCAGGAGGCTAAAGATCTATTATGGGCGGCGGCAATTTTACATAATAGTGGTTTATATGTTAGTCATGCTGCCCATCATAAACATTCCTATTATTTAATTCGCAATGGTGAACTGTTGGGCTATACGGAAATAGAGTTAGAAGTTATCGCTAATATCGCTCGTTATCACCGTAAAAGTAAGCCGAAGAAAAGACACGATGATTTTATGAAATTAACGGAATACTATCAGTATATGGTCAGACATCTAAGTGCTATACTGCGCTTGGCCGTGGCTTTAGATCGACGACAAATAGGAGCGATTAAAAAGATTGAATGTAAGTACGATCCCGAATATAGAACCCTACATCTGCATCTTTTTCCTAATAATGCTGAAGATGATTGTGCTTTAGAATTGTGGAGTTTAGACTATAAAAAACCCGTTTTTGAGGAAGAATTTGGGGTGAAAGTAGTGGCAACTTTGGCATTTTTACCCTTAAATCATGAGCGATGAGTAGCTTGAAATCGGCAAGATGGAAATTTTCGAGACTTGTTGCCTATTAAGTAGTCGTGGAAAATTAATTTCTTGGTTAGGATAGGCACTCATGCACTCATGCAAGAGGTAGTGAGATATGTGTAATTAATTTTGCCTAGGTACTTATTCTAGATCAAGATTATCGACCGTGGCAAATTGATAATTTTTGTTGATAGTCAAGCAGGAAAACAGTTAAAAACTGCGAAGTTACTGTTATAATCCAGAGGGAATAGGAACGCAGAAAGAAAAGGAGCCGAAAAACTTGTTGCAATTAGCCAAAATCAGCCGCTCGATCGCTCTTGGTTGCTTAGGAACAATACTGACTAGCTTCCCTGTCCTCTCGGCCGAGAGAATCACTTTTATCTTAGCGCCCTTTAGTCGTACCCTAGAAATTAGTTCCCTAGAAAAGTTCGCCAAAACTGGCAGAATTGACGCTAATCTAAGACAATATTTAGGTAATACCACCGCCGAACAACAAAAAGAATTTCGCCAAGCTTTAACCACAAGTAAAGAAATTAATCCCGTCCTGATCTCGCGCTTTTTTAACACCAGAATGGGGGAAGATATTCTCAACCTTTTAGGGGAACTGATCACCATTCAAGGGGGTATTAATGGTAAATTTGCCCTGCGTTCTGCCCTAGTTAAATCAGCTTTTGAACCGGAAGGGGTAACTATTCTTAGCCTGCTGCGTAATCTGCCCACTAATATGCAGATTGATGTGACAAAAGTGCAAAGATTAGCCCGGGCGATCGATGTCGTCCTGAAAGCCACCACGGTATTTACGGAAAAGGTGGCGCAATTATCCTTAGAAGAAGCTAAAAAGGCCGGTGAAATTAATTTTACCGCCATGACCGACCCCCGACAACCCGGACCGCAACAAGTGGAACAGATGCGGCTGGATTTAACCGATAGCCGTCGTCAGAGGAAACTTTATCTAATTATTGTCAAACCCAAGGGGCAATTAACCCAGAAAACCCCCGTTATCGTCTTTTCCCACGGTTTAGCTTCCCGTCCCGAAGATTTTGTCCGACACGCAGAACACTTTGCTAGTTACGGTTATCTCGTCGCTATGCCCCAACACCCCGGCAGCGATACCCTACAGGTGCAGAATCTACTCGCCGGTTTATCGCGGACGGTTTTTTATACCAACGAATTTGTCGATCGTCCATTGGACATATCTTTTGTGATCGATGAATTGCAAAGACGCAACGCGGGGGAATTTCAGGGGCAATTAGATTTAGATAATGTGGGAGTTGGTGGACATTCCTTCGGCGGTTATACAGCCTTAGCTGTGGGTGGAGCGACAATCGATTTCGAGAATCTACAACGGGACTGTCAAAGAAGATTGGCTTTTCTCAATGTCTCCCTCTTGCTGCAGTGTCGTGCTTTGGATTTACCCCGGGAAGAATACAACTTTCGCGATCCGAGAATCAAAGCGATTTTTGCGGTTAATCCGTTTAATTGGAGTATTTTTGGGGCTAAAGGACTGGCTAAAATCGAAATTCCCACTTTTGTGGCGGCAGGAACCTACGATCCGGCTACCCCCGCTATTTTTGAACAGGTGCGCTCTTTTCCCCTGCTCAAAACCGAAAATAAATATTTAGCTCTGATTGAAGGTCAAGCTCACGTTGACTTTTCGGTACTAGATGCGGGAATTAACGAAGCGATCGAATCCATAGCCGATCTTACCCTGCCAGCACCATATCTGATCGATAGTTACGCCCATTCCCTATCTTTGGCCTTTTTTGAGGTGTATATTCGCAAAAACCCCAGCTATAAACCTTTTTTACAGGCGGCCTATTCCCAATATCTCAGTCAAGGCCAGGAGTTTAGATGTTTTCTGATTACCCGCGCTTCCTCGGCTGCTTTAGAACAACTGATCAAAGATTTTGTTGCTCAAAATGTCCGTTAATCAGTGATCAGTGATCAGTTATCAGTTAACTGATCACTGAAAAAAATTACCACCTCCTACTCCCAATTCATAATTCATAATTCATAATTTATGTTTGTTGAGGGCGTTTAAGTAGTAATTGGATAGCCAAAAGAATTAAACCAATGGTGACAAAAACAAAAATAAAGGTTCCCAGAGAAGCTAAACCAAAAACTAAAGTGCGGACAGCACTGCCAATTCTCAAGGCGATCGGACTGTGAGCAACCATTGGTTTTGAGTAAAAAGAATGACCGATCGCTGCCGTGAGATAATAGAGAATTGTCCCCAATGCTGCCGAAATTGCCGCGCCAACTAAACAGCGAGTAGGAGTAACTTTTTTGGTTTCTAATTCTGTGGTCATTACTTTTTATTCCTCAAATACTGCCCGGGTTAAATTTTAATTAGGGTTTGCTGAAAAAGTTTTTCGTGGGGGTAGGGTGTGGGGTGTGGGGTTTTACGGATTTTGAGGGGGTCAGTTACCTAATTTTCAGGGAAAAAGTCCTGGAATTTTACCCCCGATCACTCCAATAGCTGGCACTTTTTGAGGGAAAAAAAGTCTAAAAGTCTTATCCAACAAGGGTTTTAGATTTATTCAGCAACCCCTAATTAAACCTCTTGCATAATTAATTTTTGAGGGTTCAAAAACGTCAAAAATAAGGATTAAATGGCATCAAATCTGTAAATAGATCATTTAATTGATTATTATTCATTCTCAATTTTCCTGACTACTGACTCATAACCCTAACAACAATTTTTGATTTTTACAAGAGGTCTTATGAAGGTAGATCAGACAGTGATGCAATTCAGACTTGAATCAGCCTATTATGAAAACTTTTCTGACTTTTCTTCAGCTATTTATGGATGCCTGAATGATGCCGATCTGAAACATAAAAAACAACTGGATTCCTTGCTTACTCTAGGATTTCAGAAGTTTAATAAATCTCAGATTATGAACGTCCAAAGTATATAAACCCCCAGTAGATGGGAGTGCCAGAGCTGCGGAGCAGTAACCAGTAAACAGTAAATAATGAAATATGATTTGCTGATGACTGATCACTGATCACTGAATTTATCTTTTAGCGGCAACAATGGCAAAAACGGTGGTATGGGGATCATCTTTTAAAGTCACCCCTTCCGGCATTTTTAAATCACCCACGAGCAGGAATTGCCCCACACCGATGCCCGAAACATCAAATTCGATCACTTCCGGGATATTATCAGCAATACAGGAGACATTAACTTCGTTAACGAACTGTTCGATTAAACCGCCCTGTTTGGTTCCGATCGCTTCTCCTATGGCTTTAATCGGAACGACGATATCGAGCTTACCGTGGGCAGATACCGAGAAGAAACTGAGGTGATAGAGATTTCTTTTCCAGGGATGAGATTGTACCTCTTGGATCAAAGCTTTTCCCGTCCAAGGCATTTCCGGAACATTGACATCCACCAGGGTATTATTCACCGAGGCCTTTTTAAGCAGGGTTAAGGCCGCTTTTTCTCCCACCACGAGGGAAACCGATTCCGTGCCGTTATGGCCATAGAGAACCGCCGGGATCAAACCCTGACGACGTAGAGCCCTGGGGTTAATATTTTCGGGTCTTTTTTGACATTCAACGCTAACTTGCATAGTTGACTAATCCTCTTTAGCAATGATTTAAAATTCGTAATTATCCCAAGGCGAGCCATTTTCGTCCAAAAGAGCGCGTTTGGGTCCGTGAATGGGATCTTCAACGATAATAGTTTGGTCGCGACTAGCTCCTAGGGAGATAATAGCGATCGGTACTTCCATGATCGCCCCTAGGAATTTTAGATAATCGAGGGCCTGTTTGGGCAAGTCTTCCAGACTCCGACAAGCGCTGGTGGGTTGTTGCCACCCCGGCATCGTTCGGTAAATCGGTTGACAACGGGCGAATTCCACCGCACTACTGGGTAAATGGCGACAGGTTTTGCCGTCCAATTGGTAGGCGACACAGACTTTGATTTCCTCTAGGGTATCGAGAACATCTAATTTAGTGATCGCTAGACAGTCTAAACCATTGATTCGCACTGCGTAACGACCGATAACCGCGTCAAACCAACCGCAGCGACGACGGCGGCCGGTGGTGGTCCCGAATTCCGCCCCACGATCGCATAATAACTGCTCGACATCCCCCTCTAATTCCGTCGGAAATGGACCTTCACCTACCCTAGTGGTGTAAGCTTTGGCCACACCGATCACTCGATCGATTACCGTCGGACCGATGCCAGAACCCACACAAGCACCCCCGGCGATCGGATTGGAGGAGGTAACGTAGGGATAGGTTCCGTGATCGAGGTCGAGTAGGGTGCCTTGGGCCCCTTCAAAAAGAATATTCTTACGCTTGCGGATTGCTTCGTAGATTTTTAAGGAACTATCGACCACATGGGGACGCAGTTTCTCGGCATATTCTAGATATTCCTCGATCACCGTCTTCGGATCTAAAGGCGGTAAGTTATATAACTTTTCTAAAATGACGTTTTTATAATTGATCGTCCATTCTAGTTTTTGCTGCAGATTCTCGGTATTGATCAAGTCGATGACTCGAATACCGATGCGCTCGGATTTGTCGGCATAGGTGGGGCCGATACCCCTTCCCGTGGTGCCGATTTTATATTTCCCCCGTTTTTCCTCGGATGCTTGATCGAGCAGCCGGTGATAGGGCATAGTGACATGAGCCGTTTGCGAGATATAGAGATTGTCGGTAGTAACATTGAGGGCGTGTAATTGCGCCATCTCTTTGAGTAACACCGAGGGATCTATGACTGTTCCAGAGCCGATTATACATTCCGTATCCGGGTAGAGAATCCCAGAGGGAATTAGATGGAGTTTGAACGTTTGTTCATCGACGACGACGGTATGACCCGCATTTACGCCACCTTGAGAACGCACCACCACATCCGCCGATCGACTCAGCAGATCCGTGATTTTTCCTTTTCCTTCGTCGCCCCACTGAGCGCCGATTACAATAACGTTAGCCAAGGTATTTTAGTCTAGCTAAAGTTCACACAAACTACCATTATCCACACTAGATAGATATTTTGTCAAGAGCATTATTGATTTAGTTATGGCTTTATTTCGTCGTCCTTCACCACGTTTATTCACCCTATTTACCTTTTTCTTGTTGCTCTGCCCTGGGGCAGCGTTCTTTTTCCAAGGGAAACCATGCCGCGAGACTTTAGCCCCTCTGCCTCAAGATCCATAGAAAACGGGTTTCTCAAAGAAACCCGTTTTCTGGAATAAGAGGCGATCGCAAATTTAATCTCTCTCAATTAATCAACTGGAAGCTTTAGGAGAAGCTTTGTTAGATTTTACCAAAGCGGGAGATTTAGAGGAATGGGTGCGATCGCTTCTGTAGGTGAACCTGGTGTTAAAACTATTTGGTTGGGACTGGGAAGATGACATAATATCAGCGAGACTTGGAAGCTATCTGATCAAATCAGTTCCCCCAGAGAACCCCCTTGAGCCATCCTGCAAACTTTTCTCTCTTTGTCAAATTTTATGTTAAGAAAGATGTGACTAATGGATAGGGGGAGAAGGGGAAAAGCAAACCTAAGATTAACCCTGCACCATCACCGAGGCAGCCGCAGCCACACCGGCGCCGGGGGTGACACTTTCGACACCTAACTCGATTAAAGTCGCTTCAATGGCAGCGATAACCGTGAGGATATCCCTCTCACTAGCAAAACCTAAATGACCGATACGGAAGATTTTACCCTTGAGGTGATCCTGACCACCAGCCACAGCGATGTCGAACTTTTTATTGAGAGTCGAACGAATTTTTTCCGCATCCACCAGATTGGGGGCCACCGCAGTAATCGCCGTAGAAGCCCAGGAATCCGCCGCGTAGAGGGGCAAATCCAGGGCGCGCATACCCGCCCGCGTCATCTTCGTTAAGCGTTGGTGACGGGCGAAAATTGCCGCTAATCCCTCTCTTCTCATCATTTGCAGAGAAGCTTGTAAACCGTACATCAGGTTAACTGGGGGGGTAAAGGGGGAACTATCCTCATCGGTGGCTTTTTTGTATTTGCCCAAATCTAGATAAAAACGGGGCAGTTTGGCGGTTTCGTAGGCTTTCCACGCTTTTTTGCTTACGGAAACAAAACCTAAACCGGGAGGAATCATATAACCTTTCTGGGAACCAGAACCGACCACATCTAAACCCCATTCGTCGATGGGAATATGATAAGCTCCTAAACTGGTGACAGCATCGACGATAATTAAAGCTTCCCCGTGGTCTTTTACCGCTTTGTTAATGCTTTCCAAGTCATTGAGAACCCCGGTGGAAGTTTCTGAATGGGTAATAATTACCGCTTTGATGGCTTTTTCCTTGTCTTCGGTCAGTTTAGCGGTGAATGCTTCTGGATCTAGGGGTTTACCCCATTCTGCCTTAACTACATCCACATTTAAGCCGTAGGCTTTCGCGACTTTCCCCCAACGTTCCCCAAATTTACCATTATCCCCCACCAAAACTCGATCGCCGGGGCTGAGAAAATTAATAATTCCCGCTTCCATGACACCGGTTCCCGAAGCGGTTAGCATTAAGACATCGCCACTGGTTTGATGCAACCATTTAAGATTTTCGGTTAATTCGGCGATTACCTTGCTAAAAGCACCGGTCCGATGACCTATCGGTGCTTTAGCCATAGCCAATAATACCGCTTCCGGCACCGGTGTGGGGCCGGGAATCATCAACATATTTTTATTTTCCATGGTTCGTCCTCTCTCGTTGGGCCATATTTAACAAAGATAAAAAACCAAATCTCGATCGCATCAATTCTGAGGGGTTGATTTAAGATTTGGCAAACTCTGATTATATCGCAGGAAGCAGGGGGCGGTCGGCAGGAGGCAGGAGTTAGCTTTTTTCTCCCCAATTCCCCACTTCATAATTCGTAATTTATAATTCATCATTCCGACTCCCCACTTCCTAACTCCTATTCCCGATTTTCAAACAATTTCTGGATACCGACGGCAGGATCGGGCAGTTTTACCAAAGATTCGCCGATTAGAACTGCATTTGCTCCCGCTTGCTTCACTTTTGCCAGATCTGTTGCTGTGTTTAATCCCGATTCGCTGACGATCAGAATACCTTTTTCTCGCACCTTTTCGCCTCTAGCTTCTAGTAATTGGCGAGTATTGTCTAAATCGACTGTAAATGTCTCTAAATTACGGTTATTAATGCCGATTAGTTCGATTCCCTCAATGGCTAACACTCGATCGAATTCGGCCAGACTATGCACCTCTACCAAAGCTGTCATCCCTAAACCCTTGACAATTTTGACAAAATATGCTAGGTCTTGATCGCTTAAAATAGCGGCAATTAAAAGAACAGCATCGGCTCCTTTAGAGCGAGCGTAGTAGATTTGATAGGGATAAAGGATAAATTCTTTGCATAATAGGGGTAAAGATACCGCTTGCCGGACGAGGCTAAGATTTTCGTAACTACCTTGAAAAAACTTACTATCGGTTAAAACCGATAAACAAGTGGCTCCTCCCTGTTCATAGGTACGGGCGATCGCTACAGGATCAAAATCTTCGCGGATGACTCCCTTGCTAGGAGAAGCTTTTTTGACTTCGGCAATCAAAGCGGGTTGGGTTTTACCCTGTTTTAAAGCGGCTAAAAAGTCGCAAGGTGGCGCAGTATTAGCTATTTTTTTGCGTAATTCCAATAAAGGCAACCGTTCGCGCAATTTCTCGACTTCGATCTCTTTATGCCAAACGATTTCTTCTAAAATATTTTGCGGTTGTGCCTCTGGCACTTTCACCACATAACTCAAACTCTCAACTTTAACGGCAGGATTGGGGTGTTTTCTTCGGATCTGCATTTTTTCACTGTCCAGAGCTTAACAGTGATTAGTGTAACAGTGATTAGTTATCGGGGATTGAAATAGAGACGGGGAAAACCACGTCTCTACAGACATTTAACTCTACTTCTGTGGATATTCCCAGTCTTCACCGAAAGGCTATTGCATAGCTTCGATCGAACGTTCTAAAATTTTATCTTGGAGTTTTTCGTCTTCTTGACGATTTTCAGTTAACAAAACCCGCGCTTTCGCAGTTTCTGCCTCTCCTTCCCCTAAAAGCTCCTCTGTACGAGTTAAGACATTCTCTTCGAGCATTCCTTCTGCTTGTCGTTCTTGGGTTAGATTAAGACGTGCTTTTTCTTCAATATTCATAAATTTATCCCTGCCACAGGTGCGATCGACTTCTACCTTTAGTCTGACACAAATTTGCTATTCCGTATCATTAACTACAGAAAAATTTAGAATCTTACTGGTGAAACTGAGATTTAGGTATTTGTTCTCATTCCTTAAATGGACAGGGATCGATCGACCTCAAGCTATAAAATAAAACCTATGGAACAATTCCCCAGCTTAATCAAGCTTGTATATCGGGCGAATAATTATCGATTGCCTAAACCAACAGATTTCTGGACAGTATCCGATTCTATCGTAATATCCTATTTGCACAGCTTATGACCAAAGGTAATTTAAACGATCTCATCCGTACAGAAGCTAATAAAGAGGTAGAATCCCAAACCTCTCCTTCTCCCAAACGTCCGAAGGAAACTAACGCCACCCTACAGGCAAAAATTAACGACTTGACAACAGAGTTAGAAAAAACCGAGAAAAATCAGCAAACTCTCCAAGAAAAGGTTATTTCTCTGGAAAAAGAAGTCCAAGAACATCTGGAACTCTCTGTCAGGTTACAGCAGTTACAACAACAGACCGAGCAGTTAGAATCTGTCCTCTCGGAAAAAACCACTTTGGTGGCACAATTATCGAGTCAATTAAGTCAATCCCAGACGGAACTAACCGAGAAAAAACAGTTGATTGAAAAATTATCGAGTCAATTAAGTAAAACAGAAATAGAACTGACTGAGAAAAAACAGTTAATTGAAAAATTATCGAGTCAATTAAGTCAATCCCAGACGGAATTAACCGAGAAAAAACAGTTAATTGAAAAACTATATAATCAAATTAAAACCCTAGAAAATAGTCCCACCCCCACGCCTGAACCGTCAGCAATTACCAAACCTGCGCCGAAGAAACCCAGTCTTTATAACTTTGAAATGGCAACTTTAGTCCGTTATATTGCCCCAACTCCTACCCCCACAGAGTTAACGGATTCCGATATCGGTTGGTTCGATTAATTATGGCTAGTAAAAACCAAGAACAACAACATCCACAGGAAAGAATTGATCGCCCGATTGTTGATCAGCTGCTGCAATCAGAACCTAATGATTTAAACTTAGCTGAATGCGCTCGTTTACGCATACGTTATCAAAACTTTCCGGGAGCAAGAGAAATCCAAAGAGATTTAGATTTAATCCTAGAAAAATGGCAGTTAGATGAAGCCAGTTTATGGGCAAAAACTCGACAACTGCACAGTCATGGACAAGTGTATCAAATTCGCCAAAGCGAGGAGCAACAGGATTGGAGTTAAATTGCAGTAGTTATCTTAATGGTGCGAGAGGAAAAATCAAACCTATAATTTGAGGCTCTTCGTTACTCTTTATGCTAAATCAACAGACAAGATGCCAAGACAACATACTTCTAACCCAAAAATTCCGAAAGTTTCTAAAGCCATAGCCTCTCCGTTTTATTAGTTT
>VYLM01000060.1_pt1 | contig 22387 bp, 24 predicted proteins | sample 5109491 | NCBI WGS metagenome assembly VYLM01 (sample SAMN12291813, study PRJNA351875) | freshwater metagenome | isolation source: freshwater lake | place: USA: Michigan, MSU3 lake | collected 2011-08-06 | reverse complement strand
TGGGAGACAATCATCCCGATGTGGCAAATTCCCTCAACAATTTAGCACTATTGTACCAATCCCAAGGTAGGTACACAGAAGCAGAACCTATCTATCTAGAAGCTTTAGATTTGAGAAAACGACTTTTAGGAGACAATCATCCCCATGTGGCAACTTCCCTCAACAATTTAGCAGAATTGTACCGTTCCCAAGGCAGGTACACAGAAGCGGAACCTCTCTATCTAGAAGCTTTAGATTTGAGAAAACGACTTTTAGGAGACAATCATCCCGATGTGGCAAATTCCCTCAACAATTTAGCAGGATTGTACTATTCTCAAGGCAGGTACACAGAAGCGGAACCTCTCTGTCTAGAAGCATTAGATTTGACAAAACGACTCTTAGGAGACAATCATCCCCATGTGGCAAATTCCCTCAACAACTTAGCATACTTGTACGATTACCAAGGCAGGTACACAGAAGCGGAACCTCTCTATCTAGAAGCATTAGATTTGAGAAAACGACTTTTAGGAGACAATCATCCCGATGTGGCAACTTCCCTCAACAATTTAGCAGCATTGTACGATTACCAAGGCAGGTACACAGAAGCGGAACCTCTCTATCTAGAAGCGATTAATATTGCTATCCAAGCATTAGGGGAAAATCATCCCCTTACCCAAACCGTTTATCGGAATTATCTGAGGATGTTATCCCAATTACCCGAAGCAGAATTAAGACAACGGTTTCCCGATGAGGTGGTGGAGATGTTGAAACCAAAACCCCCTCATCCCTGAAAATAGTCTTAACTGTGATTGGAATGTTGAATGATGAACTATGACTAGGGAGCTAGTTAAGAGTGGATTAGAGATGAAGATTGATTGAATAAACCAATCATAGTTAAGACCGTTGGAAAAGAGGGTCTGTAGGCGCACGGATTTTCCATTATGAATATAATATCATGTCAAGTCGCCTTTGTCAAGAGAAAATTTAACAACATCCAGACAAACGTAGGGTGCGTTAGACGGCAAAAATTTCCGCTTTAACTTGAAGCTAACAATCCGTCGTAACGCACCACCACCATTAACTGTGATTGGAATGTTGAATGATGAACTATGACTAGGGAGCTAGTTAAGAGTGGATTAGAGATGAAGATTGATTGAATAAACCAATCATAGTCAATCACATAATCACATAAATCATAGTTAAGAGCGTTGGAAAATAGGGTCTGTAGGCGCACGGATTTTCCATTATGAATATAGTATCCTGTCAAGTCGCCTTTGTCAAGAGAAAATTTAACAACATCCAGATTTAGTCGTAACCCATCACCTATCATTGACTATGATTGAATTAATCACTGATTACTGATCACTGATAATAACCCTTGAGCGCCAAAACGGACAACATCGGTACAAAATAACCCCGTTTCCTCCCGCACAGTTTCTATAGCTTTAACTGCCGCCTGCGGACTAAGATGAAAAGTATTTAAACTAATCCCCTTTACCTTCACCTCCCCAAAACTTCCCCCAGCGCTGGCAGTCATTTCGCAGAGTTTAATCACTTCCGTTAGGGGAGGGATGGGAATATCGGGTAGATCTTTGATATGAATTTGTCCGGCGCGATGGACGAGAATTAACCCCGTCGGTTGACTGCCACGCATTAAGGGCAAGGTAGCAGTGGATCCGGGGTGTAATAGGGAGCCTTGACCCTCAATAAACAGAATATCGTTATTTTCTGCTGATTCTAACACCAAAGCCTCGATCGCACCAGCAGCATAATCCACGCGCACTGCATCCAAGGGTACACCTTTTCCCGCGATCATAATTCCCCCCTGTCCAGTGGCTAAAAATTGCGATTTTAGCCCTTTTTCTTGGGCAACTCGGTGTAATTCGATGCTAGTGGACATTTTGCCCACACTCATATCCGTCCCTACCGTTAGAATACGCTGACAGGTTAAATTTTTCGCCCGCGCTTGCCCAATTTTTAAGTCTTGGGGTTCCAGACGGATATCCCAAATCCATTGATCCGGTTTAAGCTGAGAAAAAAGGGGTTTTAGGGGTGTATGGAGTCCATTAACGAGGGATAACCCTGTATTTACCGCCTCTTTGATTTCTTCTAGCCAATGGGGTGGTAAAATGCCTCCTGAGGGTGCGATGCCAATTAACAGGGTATCGGGATGATAGGTTAGAGCTTCCCTAACATTAGCAACAATCGGCAAGGGGCGATCGATTCCGGCCACTTCTTTTAAGGTACTGCCGGCGCTTTCTGCGTCAATAATCGCCACTACCTGCGCTTTTCCGTAACGCAGATAACTTAACCCGGTTTTGCCGCGAGTTCCTTTGATTCCTTCGTGGAGAAGAATCGCTACTTTCTTGTCAGGAGTCAAATAATTAGTCATCTTCTGTCCGTAAACTAACACCCAAACCGGGCAAATTATTTGGTTGTAAACGTCCCTTTTCCAAGCTTAAACCCGTAAAGGGATCATCGCGTAAATTTAAATGACTATCTAGGTCAAGATAGTTGACAAGCGGGCCAAGATGTGCTAGGGCAGTATTGGCTAAACTGCTATCAGAGTAACATCCGAACATAATTTGCAGTCGGCAAGCTTGGGCAACATGAATCATTCTCTGCACTTCCGCTAATCCACCGGCTTTCATTAGTTTAATATTAATGCCGTGGACTCGATCGGCCAGTTTCGGGATATCTTGACTAGAAAAACAGCTTTCATCGACGAAGATAGGTAGGGGCGATTTTTGGTATAAATCAACTAAATCTCGTTCTTGTCCCACGGATAGGGGTTGTTCCACATAAATAACGCCTTTTTCCTTTAACCATTGGCACATTTTCACCGCATCGCTAAATCTCCAACCACCATTAGCATCGACAGTTAGGGGCAAATGGGGGACAATTTCTTTAATAGCCAGAATTATAGCTCGATCGGCTTCTATCCCGTCCGGTGAGCCTAATTTGACCTTTAATAAGCTAAAATCGCCGATTTCTAGCCAATCTAACACCCTCTTACCCACATTTTCTGGAGAATTTAAACCGATAGTAACAGAAACCGGCGGAATTAAAGAGCGATCGAGTCCAAAAATTTGCCAGAGAGGTAAATTAGCTTTTTTGCCTAACCAGTCGTGCAGTGCCGTGTCAATAGCGGCACGAGTAGCCGAAGATATCTGATTTTGCCATAAAATTTTTTCAATTTCTTGGCGTTGACAGGGGTGAAAAGATTGTAAAATAGGAGCGATCGAGTTTAATTCTTGCAGGATTTTATCGGGTTTTTTCTCCTCGCTGGTAATATTAAAAGGGGATGCCTCTCCCCACCCTTCGATATTTTCCTCGCTAATTTGCAGCCATATATTAGTATTTTCGCTGGTAGTGCCGCGACTAATCGTTAAAGGTACTCGTTTATGAATAGTAAAAGTTTGCCAGTTTAGCAGCATAATTCACCTAGGGATGATCGGGGAATAGGAACAGAAAAATTATCCACACTTACCCAAATCCTTACTTCTGTCCACTCTCCCCGCAATCATACAACTTCCGGCGGTGTTTTTCGTCAAAGACAAAATATGATAGGCTGACCGAAGGGATAGGCAAGACGGCTGCGGGTTAGGAAATGGGGCTCTTCTAGGTTCTGTGTGATAAGTTTAACTTACATAATGATCGATCTTTGTGTCCTCTGTGTCTGGAGTGGTTCCTTCCACTCCCTCGCCAGCAGGACTGTATCTTAGAATACATTTTACCTACCAAACCTAAGAGAGCCGGAAATGGGATGAAAGAGGAGTGAGTTAACCAAAATCAATGATTAAGAAAAAGATTTCTTACTGGGTAAATGGAGGTATTGCCCTCATTGATCGCTATCTGATCAGCCAACTACTACCGCCATTTTTATTTAGTGTTGGTTTATTTGCCTCTTTGGGAGTAGCGATCGGTAATCTTTCCGATTTAGCTAATCAGGTAGTTGATGCTAATCTACCCCTTGTCTCGGCCCTAGAAATTCTCCTGTTAAAAGTGCCAGAATTTGTTACTTATTCCCTGCCAGTTTCTCTTTTACTGGCCACTTTAATCACCTACGGACGTTTAAGTAGTGATAGCGAAACCGTTGCCCTGCAAAGCTGTGGAGTCACTCTTTACCGTCTTTTTATACCCACTTTCTGCCTGAGTTTAATAGTTACAGTGGTGACATTTTTATTGAACGAATATGTGGTTCCTAATGCTAATTATCGAGCCACAGAAATTTTAGTCCAGAAAATTAATAAAGAAGCAAGTTTTTGGAAAAATAAAGATTTTTATTATCCAGATTATGAAATAAAAACCCTAGAAAATGGTACGATTAATCGCAATTTAAGAAGTTTATTTTATGCCGAACAATTTGACGGCGAAAAAATGAAAACTGTCACCGTTATCCGTTGGCTAAAACAAGAATTAAATCAAATTATTATCGCCGATTCGGCCCGTTGGAATGCCGTCGATAACGTCTGGGACTTTTTTAACGGCATTATCTATGAATTAACCCCCCCTAATGCCTCCTATAGCCAAGTTATCCCCTTTAAAACCGAAAAAATCGCTTTATCTCGCTCTGCTTTCGATTTTGCTCGTCAAAGCCGCGATCCCTACGAGATGAACATACCACAGGCGATCGAATATGTGCAACTGCTCAAACTCAGTGGCGATGAGAAAAGAGTCAGGTTTTTTCAAGTGCGAATCCAGCAAAAAATCGCCTTTCCCTTTGTCTGTATCGTCTTTGCTACCATCGGCTGTGCCTTGGGTTCTCTACCGCAAAGAATTAGTCGGGGAAACAGTTTCGGTCTCAGTGTCGCCATTGTTTTCCTCTATTATCTTTTAAACTTCCTTGTCGGCAGCTTGGGACTAACCGCCACCCTCTCCCCCTTCCTAGCTGCCTGGCTGCCTAACTTTTTCGGTTTTGGTTTAGGTCTCTGGTTATTATGGCGACTTAACGGTTAGACTTTTTTGAAAATTTTCGTCAAGATAGGAGACGTAGAGTTATAGCAGACCCCTTAGATCTATGTTTCCCTTTTTCTTCAACACTTGTGGCAGCACTTCCCGCCAAGAATGTCAAGAGCGTAAATTAACATTTCTCAAATGGATGCGCGACGACCTCGAAACCCGTCTAGCGGGATTAAATGCCGCTATCGAAACTATCGAGCGTCAAATCGGTCGGGAAGGTCAATAAACCCTGAAAATAGGCGAGTTTTCCCCTCGCCTTCTCCCCACAATTGGCTAAAAGAGATAATAGGAGTCTATCGTTATTGTAATCGGCACTCGGCCTGCATGGGTTACGCTACCGCTAACCTATCCTACAAATAATTGCGTCTCCCTACTTATTGGCACTCAATAGCATAATTCTTTGAGCGACTTTTTCAGCAAACCCCATATATTCAGCATTCATGAGGGGAACCCTAAGGCGAAGTAATTCTCCCGTTTAAAAGCGCCGTCCCATGGCTAAAAGCGAGAGACTTCTGCTGATACTAAATTCAACCAGTAATTACTCCCGCCATTGTCCTGACTTGCTAGGGGTGTTTTCCCCTTGTTATCGTCAGGGTCACAAAGAGGCCGCAGCCATAGCCATCAAAACCTAACCGCCGGTCAACCTTCTCAATCTGAAGAGGAGGAGGAGCGAGGAAACAATAGTCCCTATTGCCTATTTAGACAATCGCTCCCCGTTTAAACTGTTGCCGCCGATGAATCAAGCACCACCTGTTCATTGGTGGGTAACTCCAGACAATAACCCGCACCGTAAACGGTTTTAATATAGCGAGGGTGGCGGGGATCGGGTTCTAGTTTCGTTCTCAGATGGCGAATGTGAACGCGAATAGTCTCGATATCATCATCGGGATCGTATCCCCAGACTTCCTTGAGAATATCACTGGGGGAAACGGTCTGACCGTGACGCTGGAGAAGACAGTGGAGTAACTCGAATTCTAGATGGGTTAACTTGACCACACCTTCAAACCAGACCGCCTCAAAACGTTCGGGAACCAGGGTTAAAGGCCCAAAACTGAGTATTTCTGAGTGTTTAGCGGCTTGGGGAATGCGATCGGTGCGTCTCAGGAGAGCGCGTACCCTAGCTAACATTTCCTCCACCTCGAAAGGTTTGGTCAGGTAATCATCGGCACCCGCGTTAAAACCTTCCACTTTATCTTGGGTTTGTCCTAAGGCTGTCAGCATCAAAATCGGGATGTCTGACGTGCGTTCATCTCGTCGCAAACGCTGACAGACAGTAAAACCATCGACTTTGGGCAACATTAAATCCAGCATGATTAAATCGGGTTGTAACTGGACGGCCAAGGCTTGGCCTTTAATCCCGTCCTCTGCGGGGTTAACGTCATAACCCGCCATCTCCAAGTTGATGGAGACTAATTCCGCGATCGCAGGATCATCATCGATTACAAGTATTCGGGGCATTACCAGAGTGTTATGACTAAGGGTTTGGGTAGGGGGTTGCTAAATGTGTTCTCGCTGACATCGCAACTAGGGCTTTGTCTCTCAAGGGCTTGAGTTTAGCACAACATAAAGAATCCTGTACTGATTATAAGCATGATTGCTAAATTCGGTTTTAATTTGTGAAATTTTGCTGATCTAAGTCTCCTGAATGTTAAGAATTAATAAGAAGTGTGAAGAATGTTGCTCGATAATCGATATTAGTGCTATGTCCTAGCCTCTCTCTCCCCAAGATGACCTAGGCAGCAGTTTTTCACTAATCTTTACAATTTCGCCATCTGGCTCAATACCAGTTTCAACCGACGGTTAAGTCCTGCTAGAGCTAACTTTTCCCCCTAAGCTCCCCCGGCGGCACTGTAAAAATTCTTAATAAAATTAGCGATCGATTCAGTTTAATCTACCAAAATAGGCGGTTTTAGTAAGCATCTGTAACGAACCCGATCCATTCTACTCATCCCAACAGGTGATCATAATATGAGCGTTAATTTATCAACTCAACTGCGAGAAGGCACGAAAAAATCTCACACCATGGCAGAAAACGTCGGTTTTGTCAAGTGTTTTCTCAAAGGTGTGGTGGAAAAAACTTCCTATCGCAAACTGGTGGCTAACCTCTACTTCGTCTATTCGGCCATGGAAGAGGAGATGGAAAAACTTCGTAGTCATCCCGTCGTTTCTAAAATCTGTTTTCCTGAACTCAATCGCAAAAATGCGCTAGAACAGGATTTATATTTTTATTATGGTCCAAATTGGCGCAACGAGATCGCTTTATCTCCCGCAGGTCAGGCCTACGTTGACCGGATTCGGGAAATCGCCACAACAGAACCCGAATTATTAGTCGCTCATTCCTATACCCGTTATCTCGGCGATCTGTCCGGGGGGCAAATCTTGAAAAAAATCGCCGAAAAAGCGATGAATCTGGAAACTGGTGGCACAGCTTTCTATGATTTCAAAGATATTACCGACGAAAAAGCCTATAAAAACCACTATCGTCAAACCCTCGACGAGTTACCAGTAGATCAAGCCATGGCCGATCGCATTGTCACCGAAGCTAACGCCGCTTTTGGCATGAACATGAAAATGTTCCAAGAGTTGGAAGGTAATCTAATCAAAGCGATCGGAATTATGCTCTTTAATACTCTCACCCGTCGTCGCAGCACCGGCAGCACCGAAACCGGATTGGCCACCGCCGAATAGTAGTCAAGAAAACCAAAAAAACGGAAATTCTAAAATTTGGGTAATGGTCAGCCATGATTATTATCTTAATTTCAGAGTTATCCGTTATATTTTTGCTTTTTATTCAGGAGTCAGTAGTCAGTAGTCAGTAGTCAGTAGTCAGTAGTCAGGAGACAGGAGATTATTTTTATTTATTCTCCCCACACTCCACACCCTACACCCCACACCCCACTACCCCACACCCTACACCCCACACCCTACACCCCAATTTCCCTGATGATCGCGAAAAAACTTCATCAAGAGGGGAACAACTTCCAGTAAGATGAAAAATGGTCAGTGAAAAAGCTAACCGAAATTTATTGTCGGAAATGGTAACACCGCCCCATTTCCCCAGACCCTAGAGGCTAGAGTCCGGTAAACCAGCGGATAAAAATTGACATCCATGAGTGAAAGTATTTTCGATCGAGTTAAAAAAGTTGTTGTGGAACAATTAGAAGTAGAGGATCCGGGTACAGTTACCCCCCAAGCAAGCTTTGCTGATGATCTGAAAGCGGATTCCCTTGATGTGGTCGAGTTAGTGATGGCTTTAGAGGAAGAATTTGATATTGAAATTCCCGACGAAGATGCCGAACAAATTGACACTGTGGGCAAAGCTGCCGATTATATTGGCCGGAGAGCAACCGCCTAATTATTGCGGGAAAATTGACAATTAGGATTAAATATCTGGGGCAAAATCTGCCCTTATTTTTGAACAAACATGACAGAATTGCCATTAAAAAGGGTTGTCATCACGGGGATGGGTGCGATCACTCCCCTCGGCAATAATCTAGCAGACTATTGGACAGGCTTAATCAACGGCAAAAGTGGCATTGGTTTAATTACCCACTTTGATGCCTCCCGTCACGCTTGTCGCATTGCTGGGGAAGTGCGGGGTTTTGACCCCCACGAATATGTGGATCGCAAAGAGGCAAAGCGCATGGACCGTTTCGCTCAATTTGCCGTCGCCGCTAGTTTGCAAGCGCTGCAAGATTCGCGATTAGTTATCGACGCTCTCAATGCCGATGATATAGGTGTACTAATCGGTACGGGCGTAGGTGGTATAAAAGTGCTGGAGGATCAACAGGAAATTTACTTGACAAAAGGTCCGGGCCGGTGTAGTCCTTTCATGATCCCGATGATGATTGCCAATATGGCCGCCGGTTTAACCGCTATCCATACGGGAGCCAAGGGACCGAGTAACTGTACCGTGACCGCTTGTGCTGCTGGTTCCAATGCCATCGGGGATGCTTTTCGTCTAGTACAAAGGGGTTCGGCCAAAGCGATGATCTGCGGTGGGACGGAAGCCGCCGTTACCCCCCTAGGATTGGCTGGTTTTGCCTCCGCTAAGGCCCTGTCCACCCGCAACGATGACCCCACCCGGGCCAGTCGTCCCTTTGACAAGGATCGGGATGGTTTTGTCATGGGGGAAGGGGCCGGAATCCTGATTATAGAGGAATTAGAAACGGCCTTAGCCCGTGGGGCGCGGATTTACGCCGAAATGATCGGTTATGGTCTGACTTGCGATGCCTATCACATGACGGCACCGGTTCCCGACGGTCGTGGGGCCACCAGAGCGATCGAATTAGCGATCAAAGATGCCGGTTTGACTCCGGCGGAAATTAGCTATATCAACGCCCACGGCACCAGTACAGGGGCCAATGATCCCACGGAAACCAAGGCGATTAAAAAAGCTTTAGGAGAATCGGCCTACCAAATCCCCGTCAGTTCCACCAAATCGATGACAGGTCACCTTTTAGGCGGTTCTGGCGGCATTGAAGCCGTGGCCACGGTAATGGCGATCGCTAATGATCGGATTCCCCCGACTCTCAACCTTGACAATCCCGACCCCGATTGCGATCTCGATTACGTCCCCTACGAAAGTCGTCAGCAGATAGTTAACGCTGCCCTCTCCAACTCCTTTGGATTTGGCGGCCATAACGTCACCTTAGCTTTTAGAAAATATGCTTGAGTCGATGCCCCTGAAAGAGTAATCTGTGAGTGGCTCCCTCTTTAACCTGGTCTTATTTTTGTAGTTCATTCTAAAAAACATTATGGTTGTAGTCTCCCAATCCCTCGAAGAACTTTGTATTAATGCGGTGCGTTTTTTAGCGGTGGATGCCGTAGAAAAAGCTAAATCGGGACACCCCGGACTGCCCATGGGAGCCGCTCCCATGGCCTTTGTTCTCTGGGATCAATTCCTGCGTTTTAACCCGAAAAACCCCCAATGGGTCAATCGCGATCGTTTTGTTCTCTCCGCCGGTCACGGTTGTATGCTGCAGTACGCTTTGATGTACCTGACGGGATACGATAGCGTTCCCCTAGAGGAAATTAAACAATTCCGGCAGTGGAAATCGAAAACCCCCGGCCACCCCGAAAATTTCGTCACGGAAGGGGTAGAAGTGACCACTGGTCCCCTGGGTCAAGGGATTGCCAATGGTGTGGGTTTGGCCTTAGCAGAAGCCCATTTAGCGGCCCGTTTCAATAAACCGGATGCCAAAATTATCGACCATTACACCTATGTGATTTTGGGTGATGGTTGCAATATGGAGGGAATTTCCGGGGAAGCTTGTTCTTTAGCCGGTCACTGGGGTTTAGGCAAGTTAATCGCTCTCTACGATGATAACCATATCTCGATCGATGGTTCCACCGATATCGCTTTCACCGAAGACGTGAGCAAGCGTTTTGAAGCCTACGGTTGGCACGTTCAGCACGTCGAGAATGGTAACACCGATTTAGATGCCATTGCCAATGCGATCGCTGCTGCCAAAGCTGTCACCGATAAACCCTCGATGATTAAAATCACCACCACTATCGGTTATGGTTCCCCCAATAAGTCTAATACCGCCGATGTTCACGGGGCAGCTTTAGGAGCAACGGAAATCGAGTTAACCCGGAAAGCCTTAGGTTGGGAATACGAGCCGTTTGTGGTTCCCGATGAGGTGTTAAATCGTTTCCGGCAAGCAGTGGACAAGGGAGCGACGGCAGAAACGGACTGGAATAAGTTATTTAACGAATATCAGGCCAAATATCCCGCAGAAGCGGCTTTATTTGAACAGTTAACCACCGGTCAACTGCCGGAAGGTTGGGAGCAAGCTTTACCGGTTTATAAACCCGAAGATAAGGCGCTCGCTAGTCGTAAACACTCGGAAATCTGCTTAAATGCGCTTGCGGGGGTTTTACCCGGTTTAATCGGTGGTTCGGCGGATTTAACCCACTCTAACTACACGGAATTAGAGCATTTTGGTAATTTCCAAAAAGGCAGTTATCAGGAGCGTAACGTCCATTTTGGCGTGCGAGAACACGCGATGGGGGCGATTTGTAACGGTATTGCTCTCCATAACACGGGATTGATTCCCTACGGGGCAACTTTCCTGATTTTCACCGACTATATGCGGAATTCTATCCGTTTATCGGCATTGTCAGAAACTCGCGTCATCTGGGTAATGACTCACGATTCCATTGCCCTAGGGGAAGATGGACCGACTCACCAACCCGTGGAACACGTTGCTTCTCTGCGCGCTATTCCTAACCTGTTAGTCATGCGTCCGGGGGATGGTACGGAAACTTCCGGTGCTTATAAAGTAGCGGTGAGCGAAACTAAGCGCCCGACGTTACTAGCATTATCCCGTCAGAATCTGCCCAATTTAGCGGGAACTTCCCTTGCGGGTGTGGCTAAAGGTGCTTATACTATCACCGATTGTGAAGGTACTCCCGATGTCATTCTCATCGGTACGGGTGGCGAGTTGTATCTCTGCGATAAAGCGGCTGCGGTGTTGAAAGAAGCAGGAATTAAAGCTCGCGTCGTTTCTATGCCCTGTTGGGAGCTATTTGAGGAACAATCGGCAGAATACAAAGAATCGGTACTGCCGAAAGCAGTGAAAAAACGTCTCGCAGTGGAAGCGGGTTCAACTATGGGTTGGCATCGTTACATCACCGATGAGGGGGATGTGTTGGGGGTTGATACCTTCGGCGCTTCTGCTCCGGGAGGTGTGATTCTAGAGAAGTTTGGTTTTACCGTGGATAACGTGGTAGCGAAGGCAAAAGCGTTGTTAGGTTAATTACCTGAAATCTTAGCTGTAATGAGTCAGAAAAATCTGGCTCATTTTTTTGTTTTTCTATTGTGACTGTCAGTCAGTGGACTAGGGGTCACGTCAGGCAGTTTAATCGAAGCATGGCAAAGGACAATTTAGCTCAATTTGGCAGATGTTTACATAATGCTCGTATTCAAAAGGGTTTATCCCAAGAAAGGTTGGCCGAAGCGGCCAATTTGGATAGAACTTACATCAGTCTTCTTGAACGTGGTAAAAGGAATCCTTCTTTACTATGCTTGATTTCTTTATGTAGAGCATTAAACATAAGTCTTTCGGAGCTTTTTAACACTATGTCTATAAATTCCGATGTAAATACTGATGATGTCAGAAGATTTGATTAAATTGCTTGAGCAGTTTTTGCATGATAACGAGCTTGAATGGGAATGGTTTGAAAAAATAGAAAGTTTTTGTAAGAGTTATAGTTTGAATATCAAATATATTACAGAAGTTCTCAATGATCCAAAAGTTATTCCTATGATTCGTGGCAAGTTTTTTGAGTTCACTGTACAAGATGAACTGTCAAAAATACTCGCGAATAATTATTTAGTTACTAATCCTCGCTTAAATCCTCAAGCTGGTTCTCACGATATAGATGTAGCTATTATCAATCAAAAAAATGCCAAAAAATACTCTGCTGAATGTAAGTTAGCCAAAAAAGGTAGTTTCCGTCTTCAGGGAGGTATCAGACCTTTTATTGAAGTCAAATGTATGAGATCAAGAACCTTAGGAGACAAAGCGGCAGAACAAAGGTCTAAATTGATAGGAATACCTTCAACAAGCCTCAATATTCACAAAGATCAATATATTGAAACAGATTTTGATTTAGTGATTACATCTCTTGCCAATGCTTTTTTTCAGACCAATTTAGAAACGGGACTATTTGTTTGGAACCCCACACCAAAAGAGCAAATATTTTTAAGCAAAATTAATATTAATAATCAAGAAGAAGCCCTTTTGAAAATGTACGTTGCCAGAAGTAAAGATTTAACAGCAAATCAAACCAATAATATCAAGTGTTCTCGCCAGAAATGCCACGATCACAACTGTAATTTCATCCCTAATTATCCCAAAATTTTCTTTGATGTTAATACGGCTGAACCTCTACAACCATGGCTACCGATAGAAAAAATAGAGGATTTACTTGATTAAAATTAGGAATCAAGATACATCGAATAAACTTAATTGTAGAGGTGTAAATCTTGCAGGTTTCTCAAGATCATAATTAGCAATAAATACCTCCTTGCCCTTGCGTCTTTCACTCTGATAACCATGTTCTAATTTCAAACCATTTTTTTGATCATCAGTTCGATTAATAGTGTAATTCCATTCATTATCTTGTAAAGAAATACACCAATCATACATTTCTCTAATTTCGGAGCAATTATCATAAGTCAAAAGAAATTTAAATCGATGTTGATGTTTTTTCAACGTCTTACATAACCTTTCATGATCTTCTAGACTGAAGAAGCAGGAATAGAATTTATTTTGATCTGCTTGAAAGTAAGGAGGATCGACAAATAAAAAGTAATCATCGGGTAATTGATTGATTAAATCTTCAAAATCTAAACAAGATAAATTGACATTTTGCAGTTTTTCCGAAGTGGTTTTTAGGTGAGAAGGCCAGTTTTCAGGACGCATAGAATACTTATCACCATAGCCCCAATAACAATTTTCAAGTTTCATAATTCCTGAGTAGGAAGTTCTATTTAGATAATACCAACGCATGGCTCTTTCTAGGTCATTGGCTGGTTGAAATTCATTTTTATAATAATTGTGTAATTCTTTGGTAGCGTTTAGATCTTTTAATAATTCAATTAGACTATCAAGATGATCTTTGATATGTCGATAACAGTTCATTAATTCCTCATCTTTGTCATTGAGAATATTCTCTGCTACACTTTCCTTAGCAAAGAATATAGATGCTCCCCCCGCAAAAGGTTCACAATACTTATGGTGACTAGGAAGACAAGCTAAGATTAGCTTACGGGCATAAAATTTACCGCCGGGATAACGAAAAGGAGAATTACTAAGTTTTTTAGCGATTTTGGACATTACCTTTGATTTTAGAGGCTTTTCTTTGAGATTATTTTAACAAAATTACGATATTTTCTCTAGGAATGTCAGAGAAGTTTGGTTTTACCGTGGATAACGTGGTAGCGAAGGCAAAAGCGTTGTTAGGTTAATTAAAACTTTGGTTTTGTGGAAAAAGCTCGCGCAAGCGGGTTTTTTTGTGGTTATAGGTCAACCTAGTTTAGGCTTTAGGGTTAGTTCATGTAAAAATGTAAAGTAGGAAGCTTTAGTAGTTAGCCAAAACCTTTACACTTGAGATAATTATCACGATTCCTAGAGCCATGACTAAAGGGGAAAGCCCTATATCGAAGGAAACAATCAAGAGCCTAACACTAGATATAGAAGGCTCACTGTTGTCTTTTGATAAATTTATCAAGGCTCAAGAACAATTAGCAATACTACTCCATGAAGTAGATAAAACCCTTGCTAACAAAAATCGCCCCCTGATAAATTGGAGAATCTCTCAAATTCATAGTGGCAGCATTCATCTTACTTTAGAAGGAATGCCTCAAGATCAGATTACACCTAGTCAAATTTCTGAAGTTATTAAGACTGTAGAAAGGGGAATAGTAACAATTTTAGAACATCCGATTCGCCCTGAGTATTTTTCTGATCGAGCTTTAGAAAGTGCGCGATCATTAGCAATATTGGCAAAAAGAGATGAGTTTATGGTGCAATTGGGCTTTGATTCGAGGTGTATCGACTTGAATCAAGCTTTGATTGCTAATGTTGATGAAATTATCGGGGGAAAATATCAAAGTTTTGGTACTGTAGAAGGTGTGCTTAAAGCTATTGATGTAAGTCGTCAACCTATTTTTAGAGTTTACAATTTATTGACTAATAAAAGTGTTAAATGTTACTTTGAACCAAATTTACTTGATAATATCAAAGAATATCTAGAAAAAAGAGTCTCTGTATCGGGGATAGTTACCTCTAGAGAAGATGGGGAAAAAATCGGTATTAAAGTTGAGTCAATTGATCTTTTTCCTCAGGAAAAAGATTTACCTACCATTGAGGAAATGATCGGAATTTGGGGAGGAAGTAAGTGATTCGTCCAACAAAAAAGCTACACTACTGGGATTCTTGTGTTTTTTTAGCTTTCCTGAAAAATGAAAAGGATAAAATTAATGATTGTATTTCTGTTCTTAAAGCAGCTGAAAATGGTCAGGTAATAATTGTGACTTCTGCTCTTACTTTTATTGAAGTGGTGAAATTAGAAAAAGGACAGCCAAAATTACCTAAAGAAAGTGAGGAAAAAATCAGAGATTTTTTCCGACATGAGTGGATTTATATTTATGATGTGGACAGAAAAGTTGGCGAACTAGCCAGAGAATTGATGTGGCAATATCAGGCACTAAAACCTAAAGATGCAACTCATGTGGCGACGGCAATTAAAGCCAGAGTGGATGTTTTAGATACTTTTGATGATGGCTTGCTGAAACTCTCTGGAGAAATCGGTGATCCTCCTTTAATAATTAGAAAACCTTTTTTTGAAGTTCAACTTGATCTTTTTTGAAAAAATACCCATTCTCGCGTAGGAAAATTACAAATCGAATTACCGAACACAAAAGGTCTAAATTGATAGGAATACCTTCATATTAAAACAGATTTTGATTTAGTGATTACATCTCTTGCCAATGCTTTCTTTCAGACCAATTTAGAAACAGGACTATTTGTTTGGAAGCCCACACCAAAAGAGCAAATATTTTTAAGCAAAATTAATATTAATAATCAAGAAGAAGCCCTTTTAAAATGTACGTTGTCAGGAGTAAAGATTTAACAGCAAATCAAACCAATAATATCAATTGTTCTCGCCAGAAATGCCAGGATCACAACTGTAATTTCATCCCTAATTATCCCAAAATTTTATTTATTTTGTCTGATGGGATTATTTATTTTTACCAGTAATTTTGTCAACTCCTTTTTTATACTGCGTTCTGTCATCATTCCGGCCAGCATCCCGCCAAGCCCGCAAAAAGTTAAGACAGGGGCTGTAAATGGTAACATTCCTGCTAAGGCTATAGCTGCTCAAGCTCCACCAGCCAGCCCTACTCTTGCCCCAGCTTGATTATCCTTAAACAGTTTAGTCTTTTTTATGTTGTCGAAAGGTTTTGAGTATTCTGACATCGATTATTCTCCAAATCAGGATGCCGATATTACAACACAGCTTTCGGGAATTGTCTATATACTGATCATCATTCATGCCATCGCTAAAAGCGAGGGAAGAATGCTGACACTAGGTTAGAATTGCGGTAACGCACCATAAATTCTTATGCTTGGTTTTTGTCATTTTAATGGGCGGAGTCGGACTCGAACCGACATGAGGGGCTGCCTCGCCACATTTTGAGTGTGGTGCGTCTACCAATTTCGCCATTCGCCCTTGGCATTAGTTTTATCATTATAACCCATTTTTGGCCCCTTTAACAAATTGTGATAATCGGGGGAACTGGCCCAACGATCGATTTCTCGCGCACGCAGGACGGGGAGGGGATGGGTTAACTGTTGGGTTTGCAAACCCTTTAACATTTCGCCCATTTCCGAGGCGCTGACGGCATCGTAGGACTTGGCCTGATCGATAAAAGCCTCTAAATTTAATAAAGGTGCGAGACTGGGGGAACCTCCGGCTAACTTCATTAACACCGACATGACGATTTTTGGGTCTTGAACTGCCAATAAAGCGGATCGATCGCAACTAAACTCGGCGCAGCGCACCCATGCTAACATTCTCTCCTGTAGGGATCGTGCTAACATTGTCCCCCAATTGGGCAGCAATCCCGCCGCTAGGACCATAATATTGGCTAAAGTCAGATAAACGCCGTGTTCACATTTGAGATGACCTAATTCGTGGGCGATTACCGCTTGAATTTCTGCGGGAGTCAGCATTTCAATTAGGGAAGTGTGCATCACCATAAACGGTTTTTTGCCGCGCATGGCGAAGGTATAAGCGTTAGGAACGGGGTTTTGTTGAATGTATAATTGAGGTGGTTCTAAGTCGAGAACTCGGCAAGCTTCTAGGAGGAGATTATGCAGGTCGGGTAATTGTTTTTCCCCCACCAAAACACTAGCAGCAATATTATTTAGGTAAAAGAATTCCTCAGCGACGGAACCTAACAAACTTCTCACGGCTATATCTAAACCGGGCAACTGTTTAAGGGAGTTAGTCGCCTCTAGGTCGATGGGATGCCGAAAATCATTGGCTTTTAAGCCTAGTAATAACTGTTTTGATAATTCCATATTCTTATTCATTTAACCAAACTTTAACGCGTTCTAAACTTTTCCAATCGGGTTTTCTAGCTAAACCATCGGCGATATTTTCATCCACTTCTTGGCGAACTTCTTTGTTTAAACTAACTAATTGTTGCACCAGTTCGATATGTTCCCTAACTCCGGCGGTTTTGGTTTCTAACATAGCTAAAACCAAATTGATCCGGTTTTGGGGGGAAACTTTATCGAGTTTAACGGCTTTTTGGGCGGCTTTTAGGGCTAATTCCGGTTTATCGGTGAGCATATATAACCAAGCTAAACAGGACCAAACGGCGGCATTTTTAGGACTGCGATCGCTTAATTGTTTAAATTCTGGCAATAAACTGGCAGCGTTTTCTCCCTGTTGGTAGCGTTCTAAACCTTGTTCGAGGGTAAAATTGGCGATTTCTGTCATTTTCAGCTAGGGGGTTAATCAAGGAGCAAATCTAACGGTGATCGGCGTATTACACTGTTTTAGTACAATTTGCCTTTATTTAGTATTCTAGCAAAATTTGTCCCCTTGTCAGCAAAATTTTAAAAGACGATGCCGCGTTCTCGCCAGATCATCAATAGGCCACTCATCGAAACGAATAACATCACTGCTTGTTTAAATTGCTGAGGACTCATTTTTTCTAAAACTTTTTGTCCTAACCAATTGCCTGGCCAGGCTGCTAATCCTAACAATAAACCGTAACCAAGAAAAGGCAGATGTAAAACTCCAAAGGCTGCGTAGGCGATTAATTTGGCCACATGAACTACTACCATGTGAACGGATTTCGTTGCCACCATTGGTTCTTTAACTAGCCCATAGTTAATATAAAATAGGTTCATCATCGGGCCGGTACTACCGACTAATCCTGACAGGAAAGCGTAGATAAATCCCGAGGGCATAAAATACCAAGTTTTAATCTCAAAAAAAGGATTTTCTTGTTGGGGAAATAATTGTTTAAGCGAGGATAAAACCAGAAAAATTCCCAAAACTAGCGGCAACCATTTGAATTGTAAATGGGCAAACACAAAAGCGCCGAGGGTAGATCCCATAATTGCCCCGGGTAAATACCACACCGTCGAGGGCCAGTCAATGGCGCGCCAATACATTCCCATGCGTTGGACATTACCGATTAGCATCCCCGTGGTCAAAACCGGAGGAATGACGGCAGCATCGAGAAACCAACCTAAAACGGGGAGTAGAATCAGGGGGCTGCCCCCACCAGCAAGGGTACTAAAAAACCAAGCTAGACTACCTGCCAACATCAAGGTAACAATGATCATCGAGTTGTAAAGTTAATTCACAAAGAGTTACTTAATCTATTATGATATCTTCTTTGGGATCTTCATCAGTATAATGCCATTCCACATTCGGCATAGCCTCGAAAGCTTGCCGGACGTAATCCTCCCAGAGTTTCCGCATTTTGGCTAGGTAGGGATCTCCTAGACGCAATTGTAACTTATGACGTAGGCTTAGGCTATTAGCTTCATACATACTCAAATAGATAGGCGGTCCGACGGAAATATTCGATTTCATGGTCGAATCGATGGAAAGTAAGGCACATTTAGCCATTTCCTCTAGGGGTGTATCATAGGTAATAGTGCGATCGAGAATCGGTTTACCGTATTTAGTTTCACCTATCTGTAAAAAGGGCGTTTCTTTGGTGGCTTGAATATGATTTCCCTGGGGATAAATCATGAATAATTGCGGTTCTTCTCCTTTAATTTGTCCCCCAAGAATAAACTTACATTTAAAATCAATATTATCTTTTTCTAGCCAAGTTCTTTCCCTAGCTTGTACTTGACGACTTTTATCACCGATATAGTGGGCGATATCGTAGAGATGAGTCAGAGAATGGAGATTTTTATCCTCTTGATTGTGCAGATCTCTTTTTAGTTCGTGAATCACGCCTTGGCTAATCGATAAATTCCCCGATGTACAGACCATAATTACTCTTTCTCCCGATACCGAAAAGTCAAATAATTTCCGATAGGCCGAGATATAATCGACTCCCGCATTCGTGCGAGAATCCGCCCCCATAACAATGCCAAAACGATTGATAATTCCTAAACAGTAAGTCATTTTCAGTAATCAGTAAACAGTAATTAGTGAACAGTAATCAGTGAACAGTAATCAGTGAACAGTAATCAGTGAACAGTAATCATTAATTAGTAAACAGTAATTAGTGAAGATTGATCGGTGAATAATATCATTTAAAGCTTAAAACTTAAAACTTTAATCTGATAACTAATCACTGATAACTAATCACTGATAACTGATAACTGATAACTGATCACTGATAACTGAATTAAGCCATAACCATGCCACCATCGACGTTAAAGACTTGACCAGTGATATAAATAGCGGCGGGATCGGCGGCTAAAAAACGCACCATTCCGGCGACTTCTTCCGGTTTTCCATAACGGGAGAGGGGGATATATTTGAGAATTTCATCTGCTTTGAGGTCATGAGTCATATCAGTTTCAATAAAGCCGGGGGCCACGGCATTAACAGTGATGCCTCGACTGGCAAATTCCTTGGCTAAAGTTTTCGTTAAACCGATAACACCAGCTTTAGCGGCGCTGTAATTAGATTGACCCGGATTACCCATCAAACCAGATACAGAAGTGATGTTAATTATGCGGCCGCTTTTCTGTTTTAACATCAATTTACCGACGGCGCGAGTGCAGAGAAAAACCCCGGTTAAATTGAGATCGATGACCGCTTGCCAGTCTTCTAATTTCATTCTTAACATTAGCGTATCCCGGGCAATACCGGCATTATTAACTAAGACATCAATATGACCGAATTTTTGCTTGGTACTGTCCACTAAATTATCCACTTCTTCGCTTTTAGCCACATCTGCTTGTAGAGCTATTGCCTTTCCCCCGGCCGCGGTAATTTCTTCAACAACGGCATCGGCAGCACTGCTAGATTTAGCATAGTTCACCACTACAGTAGCACCCTGGCTGGCTAATTCCAAGGCGATCGCTTTACCGATCCCTCGCGAGGCCCCGGTTACTATGGCTACTTTGTCTTGTAAATGCTGGCATTCTGCGGGTAATAGTTTCATAATTTTCTGCATTCCCCAAATAATCGTCAAATCTCAAGAGAAAACTTTGTACTGATAACTTTGCTCAAAACACTTCATTATCTCACAAGCGGGTTAATCTGACCGCAGCAATCCTCAATGGCGATCGCTCTGTCCCCACTTTCCTGTATAGTATCAGGGGGAATTGGCCGCCACTAATTGATCGAGTTGTTGCTGCATCAAATAACAGACTTTCTCATAACATTCGCGTACATAACGGCGGTCCCGGGCCGCTTTTTTGCCGTAACGTTCAAAAATAATTGGGGGACAAACCCGCGTCTGTATCGCTACGGGTAAGGGAATATTCGGCAAGGGACCGATAGCTAGTCCCCACGGTAAACCGAAATAGATGGGACAGGTTCCGGGGTCAATACCGAAAGGCCAAGGCATACCCTGTTTATGCAATTCTTTTAATTGAGGATAAATATCTTCGAGGACAAACAGGGTCGAGTGAGCGCCGTGGGAAATGGCGGGAATAATCGGCACTTCGTACTGTAAAGCTAGTTTAACAAAAGCTTGATTACCAGCAAAATGAATTTTATTTCTTAAACTGTGGGGACGGAAAACATCCGTAGCACCTCCTGGATAAATTAGGACACTAGCGCCACTATCCAAAGCAGCGATCGCCATTTTCGGATGAGCATGAATAGCTCCCATTTGGGCCACTAGATGCGCTTGGGATGGAAAAAATCGCCAGACTCGCGAATCCATCAAACCATAGACTAAGCGATCGCTGCCAAAGCGTTGAAACCAATCATACATCATCATAAACATATCGGGAGCCGCTAAACCGCCGTTATGGGAGCCGATGAATAATACTTGTCCTGAGGGGGGAATATTTTCCCAACCATCGGTTTCGACGCGAAAATAATGGTGATAAAACCAATCCAGAAGGGGGACAAATTTTTCGATCACTTGCGGATCGCGATCCTCTAATGACCAACCAGTGAGGGTATCAACAGGGGACTTGGCTGCTTGTAGGGATAATTCGGCAAAAGTCGCCGTAGATGAGACAAAAGAACTAAAAATCTGCATTGATGCCCAGTTGATAATTTAAGCGCATCTTAATTATCGCAAATTTCGGTTAAAAAACCCATCGTTTGAGAACGGCTTTCCTTGATGATTCTATCATCTTTAATGTCTAATCTTCACAGTTGAACCAATTTTTATCTAATAACTGCTCTAAACTGTAAGGACATTCTGGAGGAAAATCGCCAGAAAAACCAGTTTTTTGTTGAACATAATCTAAAGCATCCTGATAGATTATCGGTAATTCCTCGGCTAAATAATTATGTAAATTTGTCGTTAAACATTTTCTTAATTGCGTGCGAAAACTGATAATTTCTGCTCGCCAATGATTCCGATTTATTTCTGCTTCTGTTGTCCAATAGTGTAAAAGTAATAAATGCCTGATCACTTGTTCAAGTAAGCTACTGACTCGGTTTTTATCTCTTTTACTCAAGCTTTCTAATTCCTCAATTAAATGGATTACATCTAATTCATCTAAGCGATTTTCTTTGAGGAGTTTTATTGTTTCCTCTAACCAAAGATGTTGATCAATTTCGTAAAGTAGGGGTAGGGTTTCTCCTCCCTCTACTTGCCAGGGATTCTGATTTAAAGTTTTCATTGCATTGTTTACGGTTCTTAAAGCGATTCCGTTGGCTGTATAGTAATCACTAACCCTATCATAACAGATGATGTCATTAATCTCTAGAGTCAGCTATTCCCTCTTTAGCCATGTTTGTGATGGGGTAGTGATTCGGTAGTAGTGGTAAGCCATCTTGCTTATCTGGACTGAGTCGTGTAGAATATTTACTAATAAAAATAATTGCTTGATAAATGTTGGAGATTTGCTTTTTATGATTGCTATTTTTATCAATATCTTCTCTTGGATAATTAAACTTTGGTTAAATTACGATGAAGATTTAGAACATTGTCTTCTGACAAAAGATTCACAAACTTCAACATCTTGTTGTCCTAAATGTGGTTCTTATCATACCATCAAAAATGGTTCTACACATAATGGAAAACCCAAACGTCAATGTAAAGAATGTGGTCGTCACTTTGTAATCAATCCCACTAATAAAACCGTATCTGACGAAACCAAACAATTAATTGATAAACTCCTGCTCGAACGAATTTCGGCTCTTCGGGAATTGTTATGCAAATAATTAACTTAAAATAAAATTCGATGAGAGCAACTACGCTCAAAAGTAGCTGAAATTCATACAGGAAAGGACTTAAGGCACAAATAGG
>VYLM01000059.1_pt1 | contig 22427 bp, 25 predicted proteins | sample 5109491 | NCBI WGS metagenome assembly VYLM01 (sample SAMN12291813, study PRJNA351875) | freshwater metagenome | isolation source: freshwater lake | place: USA: Michigan, MSU3 lake | collected 2011-08-06 | reverse complement strand
TATCTGGGATTATTAGGCAGAATTGTCCTTAATACTGTCCTGATTGAACCCTATCGCAATCCTCCCAACCGTAGCGAGATTCGCAATTGTTTAGCGAAACTTTTGGCGATTTTATCCGAACTGCAAAGACAAGCTAAACGGGAAAATCAGAGCTACAATAATGAAGATAATGCCCCTCGTTTGTGGATTTTATCCCCTTCCGCTCGTATCACTGTTTTAGAAGGATTTGGGGCAAAGTTAAGACCAGATTAACCAGAAAGAGTCTATTTTCTTACCTCGCTTTATCGCACGGCAATTATCGCTATTAATCAATTGCCTATCACTCCTGAGAGGTAGTGATTCGGTAAATACTCGGGAGCATCTCACTTATGCAGAGAATACAAAGGTTATGGAAAAACTACTCGAATAATCGGACTCTCCCCAAAAGGAAAACTGCGTACCTCACTATTAAGATAACTACTGTATTCAGTTTTCTTACCCGGTGTCCGTCAACCGGGAGGAATGCCGATAGCTGGTTAAAACCACTAAGATAGGACGGCGAGAGTAACTAAAGACGATTTTTTTGGTAAGATCAAAGCTAAACTAACCATCACGCCTTACTTGAGGAAAGATTTATTTATGAGCGATATAGGGTTTATTTTGACGATAATCAACAATTTCCTACAAATTTACTCGGTAATCCTAATTGTTAGGGTTTTACTGACTTGGTTCCAAAATGCCGGTTGGGCCTATCAGATTATGTCTTTTCTCAGTCCGATTACCGATCCCTATTTAAACCTCTTTCGCTCGATTATCCCACCCCTAGGCGGGATAGACTTGTCCCCGATCCTCGCGTTCCTGCTGCTCAACGTTGTTCAGAGTGTCGTAGCCACAGGGGCCAGCAGTCTGGTCAGCAGCGGTTTCTAAATCCGCGGATCCACACTACTGGTAAAACCGGAAGCTTTGAATTTTTCCAGTCGCAAGGGGGTTGGTTGATTGGTAGAAACAGAAATTCTGATCTCGAAATCACTAATCCCCGGTGGCACTTCGGGAATTGCCCCGACTCGGCTACGATTTTGTAAAGCCGGTTCCCCGTTAGCATCGTAAATCCGACCAAAAACATCGGCATCATAGACGGTTTTTCCAGAATTATTTTTAGCTTTGCCAGTGATTAAAAAACAATTAGCCGGAAAACTGGTTCCCCCACTGGTGACACTCCCCTCGGCTAATTCGGGGGGACAGTCTTTGTAAGATACATCTAATAGTTGAATTGGGGTCAAAGCTTGAGCAGTAGGGATGATAAGCAAGCTAGACAGCCAGAAAAGAACAGAAAGGAGCAAAACGGTGAGCGAGCGTGGTGTCATAGATGAGTGATTTTACGGTATGATTTCCCCAATACTTAGATTATCGTGGATCGTCACCCTTTGAAATCAGCTTTTTTAGGACTCTCATGGATCGAGATGAGATTGAAACCACTCTCAAAGCGGCTTTTCTCCAGTGTGAGGCTTTATCCTGTCCTCTCAATCAACAACAAAAAGAAATTTTGTTAGAGGTGTTTTTTGAGCGAAATTCCCTCGCTGATGGCAATCCCCTCGACGAATTAACATCTATGCAAAGGGAGATTTTACTGGAATTTATCCTCAAACAAGAACGGGAAAATTTAGCTTGGAAAAGTTCCCTCCTCAATGATTGGCTTAATAATCGCCCTTCCGGTGCGGTACAATTTATCCGCGATCGGTATGGCTTGGCTTGGTTGAATAGCATAAAACCGATTCATTGGCAAGAATATTTACAAAAATTAAGGTTAACCAGAGAAAAATTACAGGTAGGAGATGCGATCGAGGTGTCTAATGGATTATGGGAATGGATTCCCGCAGACGCTGCCGATAGTTGCGACTGGTTTCCCTGTGAGGTAATAGGAGTAAATGAAAGTGAGGATGATTCCCCCCCTGTTAGTTGCCGTATTCGCTTTCAAAACGGTGAAGAATGGGAAATACAAGGAATATATCAGTGGAATCGACCTAATTGGCGTTTTCTGACCTGAAGGAAGATCACTGCTCGGTTATCGGCTAAAATTTAAGATATGTAAAGAAGGGAGATAAATTTTATGGCCGCTAAAGTTGAGATCTATACTTGGAGTTCCTGTCCTTTCTGTATCCGCGCTAAAGCATTACTCAAGAAAAAAGGAGTGGATTTTACTGAATATTGTATCGATGGTGATGAACAAGCGCGAGCCAAAATGTCCGATCGAGCCAATGGCCGTACAAGTGTACCACAAATTTTCATAAACGATCAACACATCGGGGGCTGCGATGACATCTATGCTTTAGAGAGAAGTGGTGGTTTAGCTCCCCTGTTGCAGAATTAAGGATAAAAACTATTAATGAAACTAGCCTTTATTATCGATCCGATCGAGTATCTAGATCCGGGCCATGATACCAGTGTAGCTATCATGGAAGCGTCCCAATTATTAGGACATGAAGTCTGGATGACTTCCATCACGGCTCTCAGTGCAATTGCGGGAAAAGCTTGGGCAAAACTGACTAAAATTGAACTGGTTCCTGTGGAGTTAAAAGATAATCATTGGGTGGCTGTATCTCAATGGTATCAAAGACAAGAGACAGTTTTTACCTGCCTAGAAAACTTCGATTTTGTCTGGATGCGAAAAGACCCACCCGTGACAATTGCCTATCTTTATGCCACCTATTTATTAGACTTGATCGACCCCCAAAAAACTCAAGTAATTAACTCAACTAGGGGTTTACGCCATGCCAACGAAAAGTTATACACGATTCACTTTGCTCAGGTAATGCCCGCCACAATTGTTTCCCAAGATAAAGCGACGATTAGGGAATTTGTCAACCAAAAAGGGGCGGCAGTTATGAAACCTTTAGGTGGCAAAGCAGGGGAGGGAATTTTATTTCTTAGTCCCGAAGATCGCAATCTCAATTCAATGATTGAAATTAGCACAAAATGGGGACAAGAACCGGTAATGATTCAAGATTATTTACCAGCTGCCAAAGAAGGAGATAAACGCATTATTGTCCTCAATGGTGAACCCATCGGGGCAGTTAATCGCATTCCCACTGGTTCAGAATTTCGCGGTAATATGGCCGTGGGTGGACGGGTGGCAAAAACAGAAATCACCGATCGAGAATTAGAAATCTGTGCCACTTTAGCCCCAAAATTACGAGAAGATGGCCTATATTTTGTCGGATTAGATGTGATTGGTGGCTATCTCACGGAAGTTAATGTCACCAGTCCCACTGGCATTCGCGAGATCGATCGATTAAACAATGTTAGCTTAGGTCAACAGGTAATTAAATGGCTAGAAAATTTTGCTTGTGCCAAGGCTCTGTCTTGACACACAATATTTAAGGCTCTTTATTAAAATATCCTTCAGGTAGAACCTGAATAAAGGGTTTCCAGGTAGAACCTAGGAACGAGATAAGAACTCAAATCTGATAACTGATAACTGATAACTGATAACTTACCCACTGATAACTGATAACTGATAACTGATAACTGTAAAAAAATGAATGCTTTATCAATACCGACGTGGATAGTTCATGTATCGAGTGTCGTAGAATGGATAGCGGCAATCTGGTTAGTCTGGACCTATAGCGACATCAGCAGCGATCGATCGTGGCGAATGTTATCTTGGGGAATGTTACCCGCTTTAATTGGGGCAATGTGTGCCTGTACATGGCATTTTTTTGATAATATCAGTGCCTTATCCTGGTTAGTCACCCTACAGGCAGCCATGACTGTCTTAGGAAATTTTACCCTCTGTGCTGCCGGTTGGTGGCTGTGGCGTTCCAGTAAAATCAGCGTTAACAATGAATAAAGACAGTTTATTTGCCATTTCCCTGTTTCCCTATCTGGGGTTTCTTTGGTTTGTCACTCGTTCAGGAAAAATGCCCCGTTTAGCCTTAATTGGCTTTTATGTGCTGTTAATCTTCGTTTTTATCACCATTCCTGCCGGTATCTACGCCAAAATCCACTACGGTAAAGAATTAGCTAACGTCGATTGGTTACACGGCAGCGCCGAACTTTTCCTCACCCTCTCCAATATTCTCGTCGTCTTAGGTTTTCGTCAGGCAATTTTAGCCAAAAAGCAAACAGGGAGCAGTGAACAGGGAACAGGGAGTGGATAATGGGAAGTGGGAAGTGGGGGGTATTTTCAGGGAACAGTGGACAGTGAACAGTAAACAGTAATCAGTGAACTGACAACTCACATCTGATGACTGATAACTGATAACTGATAACTGAATTGTGATACAATCGCCCCAAAACGTCCCCGCGTCAGTCAAATATGTCCCCGATTACACCGTCCATCAGTGTCAACGAACCAAACCCGCAGGCTGCTGTCCAGACTTTATCGGTAGTGGTTCCCATTTATAACGAAGTGGACAGTATCCCCCATCTCGTGGAGAGTATCGCCTCGATTTTGCGTTCTTATCGAATTAACTACGAGATTATCTGTGTTGACGACGGTTCTAAGGACGGTTCCACCGAGGTTTTAACTAATTTAGCCAAAAATCGCGATGATCTCAAGGCGGTAATATTGCGACGCAACTACGGACAAACCCCGGCTATGGCTGCCGGATTTAATTATGCCACGGGACGGGTCATCATTACCCTCGACGGCGATTTACAGAACGATCCCAATGATATACCCCTATTATTGGCCAAATTGGAGGAAGGTTATGACCTCGTGAGTGGCTGGCGCAAAAATCGCCAAGATGACCGGGTAAAACGGCTTTTACCCTCAAAAATAGCTAATTGGCTGATAGCAAGGGTAACAGGGGTCAAATTACACGACTACGGTTGTTCTTTGAAAGCCTATCGAGCCGAATTAATCGCCGATATGAATCTCTACGGGGAATTACATCGCTTTTTACCCGCATTAGCTTTTATTGAAGGGGCAAAAATAACCGAAATTCCCGTTAATCACCACCCTAGACGGTTCGGACAGAGTAAATATGGTTTAGATCGCACAATTCGCGTGATTATGGACTTATTTACTGTCTTTTTTATGAAAAAGTTCCTCACCCGTCCGATGCACATTTTTGGACTCTACGGACTGTTATCCATGGTAGTGGGGATTATTTTAGGCACTTATCTGACTATTCTCAAACTCGGTTTCGGACAAGACATCGGCGATCGACCTTTGTTAATCCTGGCTGTGTTATTCTTTTTAACTGGGGTACAATTACTCTGTTTTGGTCTTTTGGCAGAAATTTTGATGCGAACTTACCATGAATCCCAAAAACGTCCTATCTACCGCGTTCGTACTGTTGTCGGGGATAGGGAATTTTTCAGTGAGCAGTGAGCAGTAAACAGTAATCAGTAAACAGTAATCAGTGAAAAGACATCTCGGAACTTACCACTTAATATTGTTCACTGAAAACTCAAATCTGATAACTGAATCACTGATAACTGATAACTGATAACTGATAACTGATAACTGAAAAAAATATGACTATTTGGGAACTTGATTTTTATTCGCGGCCGGTGGTGGATGAAAATAATAAAAAAAGATGGGAATTATTAATCTGTGAAACTCCGGCAACAATCGATCGCTCCTCCGATACAATATTTAAATATGCCAGTTATTGTCCTAATACGATGGTTAATTCCCAATGGTTAGGAGAGGCAGTTACTGCAGCTATCAAGGCAGCGGGGGTAACTCCCAAAAAAATCCGCTTTTTCCGTCGTCAGATGAATAACATGATTAGCAAAGCTTGCGAGGATATCGGTATTCCCGCTTCCCCTAGTCGTCGCACTCATGCTTTAACGAGATGGATAGAAGAAAGAATGGTTAATTTCTATCCCCAAGAAGTTGGTTATGATCAAAATTTAACTAAAACTGCTTCCGTGAATTATCCCCCTTTAAATGCTGTTCCCCTTCCCGATGCTGTCCGGGGAGATAAGGCCGATAAATGGGCTTTTGTCACGCTAGAATTGTCTTCTTTTAATGATTTAAAAGATTGGGATATTAGCTTCGGAGAAAATTTGCCTATACTGGGGATGGGATTAGATGAGAATCTAAAAATCCCCGGTTTAGTTATTTTTTCCCCCCGCGCTTTACCCCTAGCTGGTTGGATGTCAGGGTTAGAAATGGCCTATTTAAAGTTAGAAACTGGTTCCCGTCCCGTGCTACGTTTAGAAACGGGTGCTAGTGATAGCTGGATTCTCGTCAACGTCACTAATACCGAGACTTTAAAGGAAGCCAAAAACTTTGAAGAAGCTAAACAAAAAGCCAATAATCTGCATTTTTTAGCCATTCAATCTAACCCTGAATCGGAATCCTTCGCTGGTTTTTGGCTACTACAAGAAGGATCTCAAGAGTAAAGTTTAGTCAGGGTGGGTTTTCAATCCACCCCCACAGAATTAACTTAAAAACATTGTCTAGTCCAACTACCGTGTAACCCGTAGGGAATATGATGTTTAAGATGGATAACTGCTAGGGAATTAGTGATATCTTTAGCATCTAAGATTACCGTATTTGATCGATGATTGGCTGCATCGTAGGTGACTACCAATAACCAACCATCATCTTCAGCGATTCCATCGGGTTTAGGCACAAAAATTGGCTCACCTGCGAATCCCTGGGGGGCAAAAGAATGTAATTGTTTTTCTCCCGTTAATAAATCCAGTTTTAAGATTGCTTGCAAAGGAGCATTACCAGTGGCATGATGAGCGGCAGCGATGTATAAATAACGGTAATCTCGACCAACTTTTGCAGGATTAATGCTGGGAAACTCACAACAATGCTCTAGAATACATTCTCTTGTAACGGTATTTTCTGATAAATTTAGTGTAAATCGCCACAGATGTCCGGGAGCTAAACTATCAAAATCTACCGATTGAAAATTGCTATTTGAATCCAGTTGTGGTAAGGATTGATAACAAATAGAATCAATATAAATTTTCTCCCCTTGTTCAAAAGCATTGCTATGATGGAAGACAAAACCCGATGGAGTTTCTAAAACTTTCACTTCTCCTTTGTTAGGATCCCGGGGGATAATAATAATCTTAGTTAACTTGTCCGGTTGATTGATAACGCATTCTCCCGCACCTTTTAACCCAAAAAGAAAGGGAAAAGGATTATAACCAACCGGGTTTTGGAAAAAGATAGCGTAGTGGGGAGTAATAACAAAATCGTGGATAAAACAAAAGCCCGGTATGCTGTGGGTATGACGACGTAATAACTTACCCGTGGGACTAATTTCGTAGAGAGTAATGGCACTCGACAAACCCGTTTTGATGGCAAAATTTACCAGACATGGTTGATGATTATCGAAAATACAAGCGGGATCGATGCGAGGATGAGCGGCAAAAGCATCGCCTTTTTCCAAGATACCATCGAGGTAGTCTAAACCAATAGTATCAAGGGTTTTAGAATCGAGGCGATGGGGTTCGGCCGCTTCCCAAAGTGCCAGTAATTTATCACCCCAGTAGATAACATTAGTGTTAGCAATATTTTTCAGACGCAAATCAAAAGCATTGCCGAAAACTCCCCCCGGTTTTTTCGTGCCGAAAACACCGCGATAAAGGGGTTTTCCCGCTTTCTGTTCCTGGAGATAACCTTGGGTTTTAACAAAACGATTACGATAATGTACACGCCCATGATTGAAGCTAATCGCGCTGATCATACCATCCCCATCAAAGGGATGAGCGATCGCCGTGCCAGCGATATCGAGTAAACCGGGGCCGTTTTTAAAGACTGTACCCTGTAAATCGGGGGGAATTTGCCCCTCGATGTCTTCTACCTCGTAATCGTACTCGTTAGGTTGGGATTGATAGCCTTTTTGCCAATCCTGACGATTATAGGATTTTTCGCCAATTGTCGGAGTTAATACCATGGTAGTTTTAAGTTTATATTTACTTTTCTTAACATAACTTAAAACTACCAGAGATAAAAAGAAGGGGGTGGCCAATCATTTTTTCAGCCCATTTACCCCCTCCTTGCCGTCTTGTTATTTAACAAACAACATTTCTTGATAGGTAGGCAGCGGCCAGAAATTGTCGGCCACTTCCCCTTCCAGTGTGTCAGCATATTCGCGCACCTTATCCATCAAGGGACGGATCGTTTGAGCGGAATGCTGCATATGTTCCTCGATCGAGTCAAAATCGTGTTTAGCAATGGCCTCACTCAGTTTGGCAACGCTATCCATCATTAACTTAATCAGATTCGAGACGGTTTGGGCGCTTTCCTTATTGATCTCGATGCCGATCGCCGCCGCATTAGAGATCGCCGAGGACAATTCCGACAAGTAGCGAACGGCAGCGGGATAAATAATCGTTTTAGCCATACTTACCACCAGTTTCGCCTCCACCTCGATGGCCAGTAAATACTGTTCTGCATAGACATCGAAACGACTTTCCAGTTCAACGGGGGTAAGTACACCCATGCGGGCAAACAGTTCTTCGATATAATCAGCCTTCAGCACGGGTAAAGCATCGGCAGTGGTGCGGAGATTAGCCAAACCGCGCTCTTCTACCGCCATTTTGTGCCATTCCGGGGAATATCCGTTACCTCCGAAGATCACATTTCTGTGTTTGTCCATGATCTCCTTGAGAACACCCTGGGCAGCAGTCTTGAGGTCTTCCCCTGCTTTCATCCGGCTTTCTAAGTTATCCGCCACCCAAGTCAGGGAATCCGCTAGAATCGTGTTCATCGCCACCAGCGGCCCGGAAACTGACTGATTAGAACCCACGGCGCGGAATTCAAAGCGATTGCCCGTAAAAGCAAAAGGAGAGGTACGATTGCGATCGCCAGGATCTTTGGGGAATACCGGCAGGGTATCGACACCGAGATCCATCAACCCCGGGGCATCAGAACCCTCAATTCGGCCTTGGCTAATTTGGTCGAATACCTTTTCTAACTGGCTGCCCAAATATACCGAAATAATGGCGGGGGGAGCTTCATTTGCCCCCAAACGGTGATCATTGCTGGCGGTAGCCACCACTGCGCGTAAAAGCGGCCCGTACTTGTGAACACCACGAATTACCGCCCCACAGAATAACAAAAACTGCATATTAGCGTGGGGAGTATCGCCCGGATCTAACAGATTGCCCTGGGTGGCGTTGCCGACAGACCAGTTAACGTGTTTTCCCGAACCGTTAATTCCTGCAAAGGGTTTTTCATGCAGTAGGCAGACAAAACCGTGTTTTTTAGCCGTACTTTTCAGCAAAGTCATAATTAACTGCTGATGGTCACTGGCCACGTTAGCAGCCTCGAAAAAGGGCGCAATCTCGAACTGTCCGGGGGCGACTTCATTATGGCGGGTTTTGGCCGGAATGCCGAGGCGATACATTCTTTCCTCTACTTCCTGCATAAACACCTGAACCCGTTCGGGAATCGCGCCAAAATAATGATCGTCGAACTGTTGACCCTTAGCGGCGGGTTTACCAAATAGGGTGCGACCGGTGAGCAATAAATCGGGGCGACTATGGGCAAAATGAGCATCGACTAGGAAATATTCCTGTTCAGCGCCGCAGCTGGAGTTAACGGGGGCGACTTCCGTATGTCCTAATAGTTTAAGCACCCTGGTGGCGGCTTTACTCATTGATGAAATCGAGCGTAAAAGCGGCGTTTTTTTGTCGAGGGCCTCTCCTGTCCAAGAGATAAAAACCGTGGGGATACACAGGGTGACACCATTATCCGTCTCCATGACGTAGGCGGGACTGGTGACATCCCAAGCGGTGTAACCCCGCGCTTCAAAAGTGGAGCGAAGGCCGCCGTTAGGAAAGGAGGACCCATCCGGTTCCCCCTGTACTAAGACTTTGCCCGTAAATTCTGTGATCACTGAACCGTCGCTCTGCACGGAGATAAAACCATCGTGTTTTTCGGCGGTGGCGTTAGTCATCGGATAGAAGACGTGAGCATAGTACAGCGCCCCTTTGGACGTGGCCCAATCTTTCATCGCTGCCGCTACCGCACTGGCGATGGAAACGTCTAATTTTCCCCCAGTTAAAATCGTGTTTTTGACCGATTTGAATACATCTTTGGGAAGACTGGCCTGCATTTTGCTCAGGGTAAAAACATCGGTTGCCCACAGGGCCTCTAAACGCTGAGGAATTTTGCTAGGTAGGGGTTTACGATCCGTTACTTGAGAGATAGCTTGAACACGCGTTCCATAACTCATAAGTATTTTTCCTATTTTGTTGTGTCGTGGATGAAGGGTTACTTTACTTAGGCGATGACAAGTTTCCTACTGATTTTGATGTTGAATTCCGGTCAGAGGCTATTCTCCGCTTAATAATTTTGATCCCACGGCACAAGCTTCTCTGCGGTTTTTATCTGCTTGCGCCGGCCTCTTTTCCGATCAATTAGCAACACCAGCCTTCATCTTAAGAACAGATAATCCAGAGCTTTGTATCAAACATTACAAATATCCCAAACCCTATCTTCCACCAGCGATCGCTCCTCACTCCCCCTCAACCCAGAAGATTTGACGAAAAACAGAGATAAAACCCTATAAAATCGATTAAAACAGCGATATTTGACAAAATCGGGGGGGGTGATAGGCTTTTTCACATAATTTACCCGAATAAACCGATGGCTACTCAAAAAAGCTCATTCTTAAGCCGCTCCTGTTCCTTAAAGCCTGTCTCAGATTTTCTCGGGACAACAATCGGCATGGCCCTTGACTCTGAGATGCCAAACAAGCGCAGAAAAGTAGTCTCAGATTTTCTCGGGACAACAATCGGCATGGCCACTGCTGTCACCCTCGGAACGGTAGTTAGCTTGCCCGCACAGGCAACTACTCTATTTAGCCAGACAAATATCGTCACCAACCCAGGTGCAGGATTCAACGGCTCAGATGTCAGTCAAGCCTCTGCTACTGTGGATGTGGCGGGGCAGAATGCAAGCAGTGTCCGGGGCTTGGCACAAAGCTTTACCATTTCTGATCCAGGACTGTGGGCGATCGATACGGTATCGGTGATGGCTTACATGACATCAGATTATGGGTTTCCCCCGACTTCACCTTTTACTGGCATCTCAGTTAATATTTGGGACAATGCCCCCGGTCTTGCCGGAAGTAATATTCTCGGTTCGTCCACAACTCTACTATCTACTAACTGGACTGGCGTTTACCGCACTTTCAATGGCGTGTTAGACAATGCCCAACGCCCGGTGATGAACATTGCCGCCAATTTCAGTGGTTCTGGTCTTACTCTCGCGCCAGGCACTTACTGGGCAGACTACCAACTAACGGGGCTGTCACCCACAGGAGGTACAACTGCTTTTACTCCTTTTCTAATGACAACTTCAGGGGGAAATCCCGTAACTCTAACTGGAAATGCACGGCAGTTTAACACCTCGGCTGCCCCAGGTGATTGGATTACCATCAGCGAGGGTAATCCGGCTCAAGGGCTTTCTCTTCCCTTAACCGTAACAGGACAGAACGTTCAAGTACAGCAAGTTCCCGAACCTAGTACCGTTCTAGGATTGGGACTGTTAGGCTTGGGTGCATTGGTTAAACGCCAGTTAAAGCCAAAGCAAGGCAGTGATAAAGCTTAATTGCCATAGAAAACGGGTTTCTTCAAGAAACCCGTTTTCTGGAATACATAAGCTGTTTAAGTATAGTGATATCGTGCTGCTAAAAACTCAATGCGGTCATCTTTGACTCGATAGACTAGACGGTGTTCTGTGGTAATTCGGCGTGACCAACTATTAGCTTCAAGATACTTTATGGGTTCTGGTTTGCCTATTCCAGTAAAGGGATCGGCGGTGACAGATTCTACGAGATTGAGTAGGCGAAAGGCGATTTTTTTATCTGTTTTGTACCACCATCTTAAATCTTCTCGAAATTAACTGTCAAAGACAATTGCCCTACTCTTGGCGTTCAATTCCTAACTCCTGACAAAGTTCTGTAACTGTCTGTCCCGGTATTGTTTTAACGTCCCTCTCCATTGAACGTTCCAGTGCTGCCAATAACTTTCGAGCATTCGCAGGCGATCGCAAAAGATAAACGGTTTCTAATAAGCCAGTTAATTCCTCTGCGCTTAATAGTGCCATATCTTTATGACCAGGGCGAGTAATAATCGCCATACTATTCTCGCTTTCCAATCGATCCAGAAGGCTCGCTAAATTTTCTTGAGCTTGAGTGTAGGTAGTTTGGATAGAAAACATAAGGCGAGGGCAACGAGTTGATTCGATTTTAGCTTATTTCATCAACTGAGAAAACGGGTTTCTTTAAAAAACCCGTTTTCTGGACTTAGGGCGATCGCTAGGGATTGCTAACTCGCGCTAGACTGGAATCAGTAGATTGGCCAGTATGGTAAGCTGAGAAAAATGGCAAAATTATCGCCAGAGTCAAAACAACTGATCATCAAATCGACAATCTTCGAGACAATCACCGAGCTTTATTCCTGTCAATGATGCTAACAAAATATCTAAAACAAGCAATGGAACTGGCAACCTATGAAGTTCTAGAAGACGGTACTTTTTATGGAGAAATTCCGGGATTTGAGGGAGTATATGCTAATGAAACAACCCTCGAAGCTACTAAGGAACAGTTACAGGAAGTTTTGGAAGGCTGGGTTATTTTAGGACTACGCTTACAGCATCAGTTACCGATTGTTGACGGTATCAATCTAACCCCTCAACAAAAAATCGCCTGATGCCACCTTTTGCCCCCATCAAAAGGAAAGAGTTAATTCGCCAGTTGAGAAAGCTGGGATTTTCTGGTCCTCTGGTAGGAGGAAATCATCAATATATGGTGCAGGGAAAATTAAAAATCTGGATTCCTAATCCACATCAAGGAGATATCAGTAAAAGCTTGCTGGCTAAAATTTTACAACAAGCAAATATTAGTAGAGAAGAATGGGAAAAATTACGTTAAACAATTCTGTCTTGGAAAAGTTAAAAGCTGTTATCAATTAAGCAAGATGAATGCCATAGAAAAGGGGTTTCTTTGAGAAACCCCTTTTCTGGACTGTCAATCTCTTGTGTCGATTAATTCGGGGACAAGTTCAGGAATAAAACCGGGTTCAGCTAAAGAACCAGTAACATGATGTTCAAAGACTTCTGCAGGGGGAAAAGTTTTCTTGACTTCCTGAGATTGCGGATCCGTAGAAGGTAGCCATTTAATTAGGGGTAAAGGTAGGAGAGTAGAGAGATTAGTAACCACTACCAATAACCAAAGGTTATCAAAATTAGTTTCGGTAACTCCCAACCAATGGGTTAATAAAGCGCCGATTTCTTGGGAAACTAATCCCGACATATTCCAGATAGACATTAATAAAGCGAATAGAGATGCTTCAATGCCCACGGGACAAAGACGGGCCGATAAAATTAAGACGGGTAAAAAGGCAATTTGTCCCATGACGGTGAGGATGAGACTATCCCCCAAACTAAACCAATGATCGTCAATACCGAGCGCTCGATTAGCATGGGTAACTAAGAGTAGGGTAGTCATCCCTAAAAGCGCAGAAATCACCGTACTCCAACCCAAAATTAAACGAAAGGAAATCGCTTTTAAAAACCGTTGATATACCCAGATGCCCAGGATCGAGGCTAAACTGGTGACTAAGCGCACTCGTCCTAAAAATTCTGGTTCAAATCCTAACTCGTTGGTGGTGAAGTAGAAAAAGGCAGAATCGGCGCTAGGAGTAGCCTGCCAGAGAAAAATAAAGGCAGTAGGTAATAAAATTGATTTTTGTCTAATTGCTGACCATAATTGCCCGATTTGCTCCTTGACTTTGGGCGTTGATTGTGCGTCATTGTTATTCTTGATTTTTTCCTCTGTAATTAAAAACGCCATGGCTGAGGCAATCAGGGGAAAAATAGCGGTGAGAGCGAAGACAGGACGAGTGCCGAGGTGTGCCAGTAACCAACCACCGAGATAAGCCGTAATTAAGCCGCCTAACGCCGATATTCCCCAAGTTAAGGACTGTAGAGAACCGGATTGAGTGAAGGACTCTCTGCGCGCTCTTTCTACTACCAAAGAATCGACGATGACATCACTAATGGTGACAGAAAGGGAACCAAGCAGGATCGCGGCCATCGCTTGCCAAGCATTCTCCACCACAGTGGCTAGGGCCAACCAAGCTAAAACCCCAAGAATTCCCGATAAAATTAGGTAAGGGCGACGACGATAGCCGAAAATAGGCAAACCATCCGAAAGAAAGCCAAAAGCTGGTTTAATCACCCAAGGAATCGCCGCCACTCCGATTAATGCCCCCATCTGGGAGGGACTCAAGGCCAAATCGTCTTTTAAAAAGAAGCTAACCGCTAATCGGGAGAGTCCGAGAATGCCCTGGACGAAATAAACCCCTAAAATGCCAATTAATTCGGGATTAGGGTCATTTCCGAACAAGATACTCTCTTTAAGGAATTTTTTCCCGCGATCGATGCCAAGGCGATTAATAAGCATGAAGTTTCATAAATATTTGTTACTGTCTCTATAATAATGATTGAGCGCTCAATCGGTGCGTTAGCTGTTAGGGTTTAACTGTTGAGCTTTAGGTTTTGGCGGTTGGGTATTGGGTTTTAGGGTTTTAGTTGAATTTCCCCATAAAAGGCTTATTGTCGTGTTATGGGGAAAGTTTTTTGCGATCGCTCTATTAATATACGGAAAGATTTTTTTTAATGTGTATTTGATGTGATACAGGGAAACTTTCCGTATAATCCTCAGTTAGGTTTACCAACAAAGGCGAGAGATGAAAAAAGTTCTAAACGTAGGTGGCAACAGCAAGGCGATTCCGCTTCCGCCCCAATATTCAGAATTTGAACACTTGCTGCTCGATATTGACCCGAAAGGTTCACCAGATATTGTGTGCGATGCGCGTAATCTTACCACCCTTGAAAGTGGTCAGTTTGACGCTGTTTACTGCTCACATAACCTTGAACACTACTACCGACACGATGTACAGAGAGTCCTAGCTGGGTTCCTACACGTACTTAAGGACGGCGGTTTTGCACATATTCGGGTCCCGGACATCCAGGAACTGATGCGGATCACAATTGACAGGGGTTTAGATATTGATGATGTCCTGTATCAATCACCGGCAGGGCCAATTATGGTTCTAGATGTCCTTTACGGTTATAGCGTTGAAATCGAGCGCAGTAAAAAAGACTTTTTTGCCCATAAGACCGGTTTTACACATAAATCGTTGTTGAAAGCCTTGCAAAAGGCGGGCTTTTCAAAGATATATAGTGCCGCTGGCAATCTTGAAGTGTCTGCTTTGGCATTCAAAGTGGCGCCAGACCATGATACACGATTACTTTTCAACCTCCCTCCTGACTAACAGCAATCGTTTTGTATGGCCTACCTAGGGTTTGCTAAATAATGGTAAAACCCTTTCAAAATAAGGCTTTTGACCTGTTAAAACCCGATTTTAGTGAAAGAAAATAGTGCGATCGCTATTGCCGCAGCCGTAGGGTGCGTTCCCTAAGGTCAGTTCTACCACTGCACCGATCGATTTTGGGGAACGCACCCTACTCATTCATTAAAGTTGATAAGTCTAGGTGATCTAATATCCTCTGCCAGATTAGCACTTAATTGGGGATAGATCATCTATTTCTTACATTAGTATGATCGCTGCTCTGGTAGTTGTGGAGGGTTCATAAAAAAATGTGCTAATCGGCATAACAGACTTATTGTCGTGTTATGGGGAAAGTTTTTTGCGATCGCTCTATTTGAGAGTAATATAGGGAAAGATTTTTTTTTAAATGTGTATTTGGTGTGATATACAGAAAGTTTCCGTATAATATGGTCAGGCGTGCAACTAAAAAAGGGGTTTCAAACTAACGTGGGAATAGTTGAGACAGTTATAGCGGGCATTATCGTTGCAGCAATTTTGGGTATTACTAAGTTTGTCGTCAAGTCAAATGGTATTTCTCAATTGCCATCTCAAATAGTCTCTAATTCCTTATTAGTAGATAATCAAGATGAACTATATAGAAAATTAATAAAGCACAGAGAAATATTATGAGGCTGTCATTCCCATCTGGAGCCATAGTTCTCTCAAATCTCGTATAACTCCTGTAACCATCTCAAAAAATTTGCTGATTGGGGATGGGATTGATTAAGTATTTTTTGTTTTACTGCATCGTGAAGTTGTTTCCCCGGCGGATCTTGCCAAGCTAAATAGGTATGAATATTAGCCTTATCTAGATGATAATCTCTATAGGTTGCCCCTTGTTGTTTTGCCTCTATCACCTTGTTTTGTGTATATTGCCAAAGATTATTATCGGGAACTAAATAGGCTAAAAAAGTCTCTAACATTCCTCTAGATTGATTATCGGGCATCATCCACACACCGAATTTTAACCCCGATTCTAGAGTTATAATTAATCCCGCTGCTGGTAAATTTTGAGGGAAGTTAGGGATATTTGGTAAACAGGCATTATATAAACTTTTCCAACGATTATCAGGTTCTTCGTCTGCATCTATGACAATTCCTAAATGAGTTAGTCCGTTAGGAGTTTTTAGTTGTGCAGAGATGTATTTAGGTTTTAGTAAATTTTCAACACCATCACAATTTATGATATTCAGTGGCTCTTCCCCTCTATTCCAAGTAACTCCATTTGCTTCCATTAATTGGGGAATAACTCTCAATTCCTCTGCACCTTCCACTAATAACTTTTTTGTCTCTATTTTAGGCATTGTTACCGCACCTCAAGATTACTTGTAGCGGCAATAACAATTTCTTCTGGATCAAAGATTACAGATTGGCTTTTTTCCTTATCTATCCTTTGAATAGTAATCTCGTTATCGGTAATTTTTTCTTCGGTAATTAATTCGGCTAAACTTTGCCAACAATCCCGGCTGTGAGTGGTGGCGAATACCTGAATATTGAGTTTTTTAGCGGTTTCCCAGACGACTTTCCACATATCAGTCATGACAGTAAAATGCAAACCGCTATCAATTTCATCAACTAATAAAATTCCATTTTCAAGATTAACCATCGCTAAAACTAATCCTAACATTCGCCAAAATCCATCGCCTAAACTGCCAATAGGTATAGGTTGATCATGATTTTTAATTTTGATTAAAAACCCACCTCTAACACCTAGGTTATTTGCAGTTGAATACTTGCCAGAACCAATACTGGCTATTCTTTCAATTTTTGGCTCAATAATTTTCAAAGATTCAATAATTAAATCTTCTAAAGGAGAGAGAACAATGTTGTCAAAAAGTGCCGCCATATCAAAACTTGTTAGAGAAAATGGTGTTAAGAACTTCAATTCAATTTTATTATCAATACCTATTTTATGGGAAATTCTGCTTAAACTAGCCATTCTTCTTCTTATGGAATCTCTGGCAAGAGTACCGTTGGCAAGAAGTTCCAGTTGAATCAGTTTTTGTGATTGACTCCATCCAATACTTAAAAGAAGTTGATTCCATTCCTCATCGTCGAAAATATTATCATTATTTAAATCATCATTTTTGTCTGAAAATAGAGATAGTTGTATAGGAATACTTTTAACAGAAATAGTAACACTTTCCTGATGTGATTCCCTAGATCCAATGATAATAATTTCCTTACTTGGGATGATTTCATGCCCAGGAAATAAATGACAAATTTCAAAAACTTTAGTGCGATTACTTTCTGACCAACTAAACTCGCCTCTATAGCTAATAGTTTCAAGAAATATATCCAGATTATTTTGGACATACAAAAACTGAATCGCTTCTAAAATAGAAGTTTTACCGCTATTATTTTTACCTACTAAGAGATTAATTCGACCAAGATTGGCCATCTCAAAATTTTGAAAACCGCGAAAGCCTTCAATTTTTAGGGATTGTAACATGAGTGATTACCCCGGATTTTCCGTTATTAAATCTAGTTTATCTAAACCTCAGAAAACACCTCAATTAATGACAGAGCAGCACCATGGCGATACCGATACCCAAACTTAAACCGACCAGCACCTGAAAAGGAGTATGACCAATTAATTCCTTTAAACGTTCCTCGTTAAATTCCTTGCCCTCCTGGAACATTTCATCGATAATTTGATTGAGAATCCGGGCCTGTTTTCCTGCTGCCTGACGCACTCCGGCCGCATCATACATAACAATAACCGCAAAAAGAGCGGCGATGGCAAATTCGGCACTAGACCAACCCATCTGTAATCCTACCCCAGTAGCCAAGGCCCCCACCAGTGCCGAGTGAGCGCTAGGCATTCCCCCCGACGAGACTAGATAGCGCAGACTCACCTTACCATCGCGGATTAACTCAATCAGCGCTTTTAGTCCCTGGGCAGTGAAACAAGCTAAAAGAGAGACTAGCAGTATTTGATTGTGTAACACCTGCTCGAAGTCCTGCATAATCTCATTCGTTTAATTTAATTTTTACGATTAACAATATACTCGGCGATGGCCCGTAAAGGTTCAGCAGCCTCATCGTAGCTACTCAATTCACCAATGGCACTATCTATTAAATGTTGAGCTTGCTGTCGGGACCCTTCTATCCCCCAGAGACTGGGATAGGTAGCTTTTTGTGCCTGTAGATCCTTACCGGCGGTTTTACCCAATTCCTCCTTGGTCGCCGTGATATCGAGAACATCATCGATAATTTGGAAAGCCAAGCCAATATTTTGGGCATAACGGGCTAATTTAGCTATATCTTCCCCTTTTGCCCCCGCTAAAACTGCCCCCGACACCACAGAAGTCTCCAACAGAGCCCCCGTTTTCTGAGTATGGATAAAACCGAGAGTTTCTGCCGAAATATCCGGTTTTCCTTCGGATTCCAAGTCTAAAACCTGACCTCCCACCAAACCCGCTGCCCCGACAGTGCGACCTAAACGGGCAATTACCTCTAAAATCTGTAGGGGAGGTACATTAAGAGTCTGGGTAGCCACATACTCGAAAGCGTAGGCTAGGAGACCATCCCCCGCTAAAATAGCGATATCTTCGCCAAAAACCTTATGATTGGTTAATTTCCCGCGTCGGTAATCATCGTTATCCATGGCGGGTAAATCGTCATGAATTAATGACATAGTGTGAATCATTTCTAGGGCGCAAGCGGTGGGTAAAGCCATCTCTAGGGAACCCCCCATCAATTCACAGGTAGCCAGACATAAAATCGGCCGCAGACGTTTGCCACCAGCGAGGAGAGAATAGCGCATCGCCTCGTAGATTTTGGCGGGATTGCCGATAACTAAAGAGCTATCTAAAGCTGACTCGACAATCAACCGCTTTTCCTCCAGATAGGAAGCCAGAGAAAAGCTCTCGTTTTTCCTCACTTCTACTCCTCGTTCGCCCCTAGTAACCATGTCTTTTTGTCTTGAACCGACTGCTTTTAAAACTATATCAGGAAACTCCACCTCGATGGGAATTAAACTGATTGCTCCCTTGTCCCCTAAGCTGTTGACTGTCTAAATTACGCCTTCAGACTACATGGCAGCGCCGCAGTTGCTATTCTGAACATTTGTACTAAAATTCCCTAGACCGAGAGAGGTCAATTTTTTTTGATGCCTATTTTCTCTTTTACCTGAAAAAATACCTCCCCCAGTCCAGAGATTAGCGAAAAACGGGTGATACAATTGAATTTCGCCGCAGTTATCCTGGGAGATGTTGAAGTTTTGATGATTCGGTCAAACTTCCGTTTTCTTAGCTTGCAGTTGAGAAATTTCTCGATTAACCTATAATTAGGATTATCCTAGAAATACATTGTATGCTGCCAGGGCAAATTTTAGGCGATCGATACCAAATTCAAAATCAGTTAGGTAAACAAACTGGAAGACGTACTTTTCTCGCCCAAGATCTAAAAACGGGCGCTACTGTTGTCGTCAAATTATTAATCTTCAGTCCCGATTTTGAATGGACAGATTTAAAACTTTTTGAACGGGAGGCCGAAACTCTTAAACATCTAGATTGTCGCTCGATTCCCGAATATATCGACTATTTTGAAGTTCGTACCGATACCTATCAAGGTTTTGCCCTTGTTCAGAGTTATATCGAGGCTAAATCTCTCAAGGAACAGATAGAAAATGGCCGCAAATTTAGTGAATCAGACCTGCAAGAATTAGCTAAATCTATCCTCGGTATTTTAATTTATCTCCATGGACTTAACCCGCCAATTATCCACCGGGATTTGAAACCTAGTAATATTTTACTAAAAGATCGATCGGGTCATAGTATCGGCAATGTTTATTTAATTGACTTTGGTTCTGTCCAGACTGTTGCTCAACAGGAACAGGCCACTTTAACTATCGTCGGAACCTACGGTTATATGCCCCCTGAACAATTCGGTGGTCGCACCGTTGCCGCTTCTGATTTATACAGTTTAGGAGCCACTTTAATCTGTCTAGCTACAGGCATTCATCCCGCCGATTTACCCCAAAAAGATGGCAAAATTCAATTAAATAATTTAGCCAATTTAAGCCCTGCTTTTGTTCATTGGTTAGGACAGTTAATTGAACCTAGTCTCGAAAAAAGGTTTGTTTCAGCCCAGGCAGCCAATCAAGCTTTAAATACTCTCCACGAAATGCAATTAACTTCCTCGAACCTTGAAAAACCCGCTGGGAGTCGGGTACAGTTGCAAAAAAGTGAGGAGAAAATTAAAATATCTTTACCTCCCGAAGGTTTTACCCCTAAATTAATTTATCTTGGAACCTTTGCCATCGCTTGGAATGCTTTTTTATTAGTATGGATAGGAAGAGCAGTTTCTATTACTCTGTGGATAAGTTGGTTTTCTCTGCTCTTTTCCTTGCCTTTTTGGTTTGTGGGTTTAGGAATGCTTTACCAGATTATTTATTGTCTCAAAGGGGAGGAAATTATAACTATTAATAGTCAAGAAATTGTGGCCATTCAGCGAATTTGGGGTTTGACACTTCCGGGCAAAAAGAAAATGGCAAGACAACATATTAATAAACTGGTCAAAGCTGATAGTTATCATAGCAAAGATGGCGATCAAGTTTATGTACCGATGGCTTTAACTATTTGGGTGGGGACTAAAGAATATACTATTAGCAGTAAAACAAAAGAATATCTGAGTAAACCCGAAATTGAATGGTTAGCAGCGGAATTAAGCCAATGGCTAGGAATGCCAATTACTAATAAGTAGCCAGTTACAATCAGCTTTTTTCTCCCTTCTCCCCACTCCCCCACGGATTACTGTTTACTGCTTACTGATAACTGAAAAATCTCCCCACTCCCCACTTCCCACCTCCTGATATAGACGAACTGTCTGTGATCAGTGTAAAATTTTATGAAGGGTCTGGGTTTTTTTCTCCCTTTTCCTGAGAAATCCCCCAGAGCCAGTGACTAAGATCAAAATTGTGCATCCCATCGATAATTAAGTTTATGAGCGCCACTATTACCGTAGAAAAACGCAAATTAGAAAAACCCCCTTTAGAACTGCATTATCTCGGTGATCGAGTCTTGCGTCAACCGGCCAAGCGGATTGCTAAGGTCGATGACAGCATTCGCCAATTAGCCAAAGAAATGCTGCAAACTATGTATAGTTCCAATGGTATCGGTTTAGCGGCTCCGCAAGTGGCAGTCAATAAACAATTGATTGTCATCGATTGTGAAACCGATAAACCGGAAAATCCGCCCCTAATTCTGATTAATCCCCAAATTATCGGTTATAGTCGGGAATTGTGCAAAGCGGAAGAGGGTTGTTTGAGTATTCCCGATGTGTTTTTAGATGTCATCCGTCCCCAAGCGATCGAAGTGAGTTATAAAGATGAACAGGGGAAACCGCGAAAACTGCAAGCTAACGGTTTACTAGCGCGGGTAATTCAACACGAAATGGATCATCTTAATGGTGTCATGTTCGTGGACAGAGTCGATAACGATTTGGCACTCAATGAAGAATTAAAAAAACACGGTTTTTCCGTGCAAGCGGTGAAACCGGTCGAGAAAGTGACAAAATAAAGGCATTAGTTAATTTAGGTGAGGAGTGAAGATGACCCCGAAAAGCGGCGTTTTATTGTTATTATCCTGTGTTACAGCGATCGCTGGTGTGGGTTGTGTCTTTGAAATTAGTTCAGGAGAACCGGATTTAGGCAATACCACCACTGGCTTAATTCTAGCGGCAAGTGTACCATTAACAGCCCTATTTTTTTGGGCGGCGGTTAAAGACACGAGAGCCAATTACAAATAGAATAAATTCCCCTCGTTTATCTAAAAATTGGCATAATTTTCACGAGCAGAAGAGAGAATTTATTTCTCTCTTTTGTCTGTTTTGATTAAAGGATAAATTGCCAGAAAAAGTTAAGTACCTCAGCAAAATTAATTACACATATCTAACCCCGCTCTTGCCTATTGCCTATTGCCTATCTTCACTAGGAAATTAATTTTGCACGACTACTTACTACCCACATTCCGCACCCTCAACTGTCACATAAGCTGTCCCCCTCAAGAGACTTGAGTAAAAATACTTAGCTGGTGAAGGTTTTCTCGGCACCAGCTAGGGGGGTCTTGAAACCCCTAATTATGAAAAAATAGGAATTGTTGGAAAACTGAGGCGAGTGG
>VYLM01000074.1_pt1 | contig 22554 bp, 19 predicted proteins | sample 5109491 | NCBI WGS metagenome assembly VYLM01 (sample SAMN12291813, study PRJNA351875) | freshwater metagenome | isolation source: freshwater lake | place: USA: Michigan, MSU3 lake | collected 2011-08-06 | reverse complement strand
TAAAATTAGTTATTATGACTAACTCTTTTGATTAGAAAAAGATAAACTTGAGAATCCTCGATCAAATTTATTGACTCAAAATCAGCTATACTTAATTTAAATGAAACAGCCCTAGGGGTTTGGGGGGTAGAACCCCCCAAAAGCCTGGATTGAGTGGTAAAATCAGAAACAACGTCCGATTTTAGCAGAGGGTTTCCCCGTAAAAATCCCAACTTAGTAGATTTACAAAAATGAGATGCACCCAGCGAGTGGAACTAACCACAAAGGACACAAAGAATAAGAGAGCCTAATGTTTGGCCATGACGCTAAAACTTAGGATTTGTGCCGGGAGATTTGCGCTTTTAATTCCCCTGCTTGTGTCAGTAAATCCGCTTGGGTTAGACTAATTTGTTCTTGGGTGGCCATCCATTTCAGTTGTACCGTGCCATTTTCAGCCTCAGCATCTCCCAAAATTATACAGCCCACGGCCTTAGCTCGATCAGCCCGTTTGAATTGTTTCCCGAAAGCGCTGCCACTCAAGTCTAACTCGACGCTAAACCCCAATCCGCGTAATTGTTGCGCTAACACCACACTGCGGGCCTCAGCTTTTTCTCCTTTGGAGACGAGATAAAAATCGGGAACCAAAAAAGATAAAGATTGCTTTTGTTGTAATAATATAATCAGACGTTCTAAACCGATTGCCCAACCCACTGCTGGTGTGTCTGGTCCGCCTAATTGAGCTATTAAACCATCATAACGACCACCACCGCAAACCGTGGCTTGAGCGCCTAAATCATCGGACTGAATTTCAAAGGCCGTATGGGTGTAATAGTCCAATCCTCGCACTAAACAGGGATTAAGATTATAGATAACTCCCAAATCGGTTAGTAAAGATTGCACCCGTTCAAAATGCTTTTGAGAATCACTGCCGAGATGTTCAAGAATACTGGGGGCATTCTTACAGATAATCTTGGTTTTTTCGTCCTTACTATCCAAAATTCGCAGGGGATTTTTTTCTAATCTCTGTTGAGAATCTGCATCTAAATCAGCTTTGTAGGGAGTCAAATAATCTAGCAAGGCCTGACGATAATTTTGCCTATCTTGGGCATTTCCCAGGGAATTAATATCTAATTTTAGGGTTTCTAGCCCCACAGCTTTTAATATCTCGCTGGCAAGGGTAATTACTTCCACATCCGCCCTAGGGTCATCACTTCCCAACAATTCGACCCCGATTTGATGAAACTGTCGCTGCCTACCCGCTTGCGGACGTTCATAACGAAACATCGGCCCCTTATACCAGAGTCTTTGTACTCCTCCGGCGGCCTGTAATTTGTGTTCAATATAGGCGCGAACGACCCCAGCCGTTCCCTCCGGTCGCAAAGTCAGGGAACGTTGACCGCGATCAAAGAAAGTGTACATTTCTTTACCCACCACGTCCGTCGCTTCCCCGATACCCCGTTCAAAAAGTTGCGTCTGTTCAAAAATAGGAGTTCGTATCTCTTGATACAGCGCAGTCCCTAAAATTCTGCTGGCAGTTTCCTCTAACCACTGCCAGTAACCGACCTCCGCCGGTAAAATATCTTTTGTGCCTCGGATTGCCTGGATTTCGCCCATAGTTCTCTGTATTTTTATCCCTATTTGAACAATCTTAAACCGCTTAGAGTCACTAATACCGTCGATCCTTCATGACCGATGACACCCAGAGGTAAAGTTATATCACCGGCAAAATTGGCTATTAGCAATATGCCGATAAACGCGAGGGCGAAAGTGATATTCTGTTTAACAATGCGATTGGCACGACGACCAAGGTTAATCGCGCTGGGAATTTTGGCTAAATTATCGGACATAAGGATAATATCGGCCGTTTCCAAGGCCACATCACTACCAGCTTTTCCCATGGCAATCCCCACATTAGCCATAGCTAAAGCGGGCGCGTCATTAATGCCATCCCCCACCATAGCGACAGTGTGATATTTTTCTTGGAGATTTTGGATAACGGTTAACTTATCTTCGGGCAGTAAATCAGCGTAAACTTCCTCAATACCGAGTTTTTCAGCAACTTTATCGGCACTTTGTTGATTATCACCCGTAATTAAAACGATATGTTCGATACCGATCTTTTTTAGCTGCTTCACCAGATTAACTGCCGATTCCCGCAGGGTATCGGCCACAGCGATCGCACCAAGTATCTGATTCTCTTGTACTACCCATACCAGGGTTTTGCCTTCTTTTTGTAAACGTTCGCGCATAGCTAAAATATTCTGGTCAAGATCAGTAATATGGTCACGAATATAGGCAAAATTGCCCACAGATACCGACTTATCGGCAATTTTTCCCGTGATACCCCGTCCCGATACCGCTTGCACCTGATTAGCACTGAAGAAATTTATACCACGTTCCCTGGCTGTGGCGGTAATAGCGGATCCGATGGGATGTTCCGAACAGGATTCTAGGGATGCAGCCACCGCTAACACCTCATTTTCACTGACTGCATGGATAGGGATAATTTCCACCACTTGCAACTTACCAAGGGTGAGAGTGCCGGTTTTATCAAAAGCGATCGCTCGTATGCGGCCGATCATCTCCAATCTTGCGCCATTTTTGAATAAAATCCCCTGTTTTGCGCCGTTAGCGATACCCGATAACAAAGCTGGCATAATTGAGGCCATTAAAGCACAGGGAGAGGCCACCACGAGAAAAATTAAAGCCCGATAGATAGTAGTTTCCCAGGTCCAACCCCAGAGAAAAGGCGGTAAAATCCCGAAAATTAAGCCCAAAATCACGATAATTTTCGCATAACCCCGCTCGAAACCTTCGATAAACTCTTGGGAGGGAGGGGATTCATTTTGTGCTTTTTCTACCAAACGAATCACCCTCTCAATTAAGCGACTTTCGGGGGGAGTTTCCACCTTTAAACGTAGCACTCCCGCACCGTTGAGAGTTCCCGCAAAGACTTCTTCACCGATGGTTTTATCCACGGGAAGGGATTCTCCGGTAATTGGCGATTGATTGATGGGACTGTTTCCCTCCATAATAATGCCGTCAATGGGGATTAATTCACCCGGTTTGACCAAAACTGTATCACCGATCCGTAATTGCTTGATAGGAACCTCTTTTTCCCTGTCTCCCGTGATTAATCTAGCAGTATCGGGGGTCATGGCCATGAGAGAACGAATATTGCGATCGGTTTTCGCCATGGCAATCTGTTCTAATGCGCCACTAATGGCGAAAATCAGGATTAAAACGGCTCCATCGATGATGAGATAGTAATTACTATCCCAGAGTCCCAAAATCGCCGCCCCCAAGGCCGCTACAATCATTAACAGGTCCACATCCAGTTCTTTTTCCTCCCATAAAGTCGTCAATCCTGCTTGGGTACTCTCGTATCCTCCCACCAGATATGCGATCGCTAGTAGGATAAAAGCCGGGCCGATCAGATTAAGGTGTAGGCATAACCAACCAAAAAAGACTAAAATAGCGCAAATTCCCGCGGCAACTGCCGAGGAATACTCAGACAACCAAGAGGACGAGATACTCTGAATCATGGATCGATGGCAATTACTTTTCTCCCCATTCTAGAAAACATTGGATCGATGCAGAAAACCCCTATGTGGTATTCACCGGTGCGAAGGCTCTCTTAGGTTTGCTGGTTAAAATGTATTCTAAGATACAGTCCTGCTGGCGAGGGAGTGGAAGGAACCACAGAGGCACAAAGGACACAAAGATCGATCACTACATTCAGTTAAACTGATCAGACAAAGAAGAAGAGAGCCGTGCGAGTTACGAGGAAGCGGAAAATTGGCTATTAGAGGACGAATTTGAACCGGTAGAGGGACGACTTTCGGCAGTAGAGATATAATTTCCTTATCTTCCTTTCCCCCTTTCTTCGATGCTATCCTTACTAAAAAAGCTCTGGAATTGGCTAAAATCGCTCTTTATTGGCAGTCCAAAGGCAATTAACCCCAAAGAAGTCAAAAATACTCCTCCAGAACCCAGCGATGGGGAATATGAAGGGATATTGATGGGGTTATTCGAGCAGGTGGCGGCGGGAACCACTACCGGCGGGTTACGGGGATGGCTATACAGTCGCCATTGTGACGATAAAAAGCTGGCGCGGTGGTTAGAGGTCAAAAGCGAGGAATGGCTACAGTATCCAGAAGATTATCAAACTTTAGGGCGAGATCTGGCGGCTTTAGGCAAGGTGATGACGGGAAATCTGGGGGAAGTGTCCCAACGGATTAGCCTCCAGTTACGCGACGCGGTGAGGGATGTTTCCGGTGTGGAGGGGGAAAATCTATGCCCAAAGGAGACAGATTTAACGGAAGTGGTTCAGGATGCCGCATTCTGGTTTCAGCAAGGAAACCAGAAATACATGAATGGGGATTTTCTCGGCGCGATCGCATCCTACGATCGAGCTTTAGAAATTAAACCCGATTACTATTATGCTTGGAACAACCGAGGGAATGCGTTAGTTAATTTAGGCATATTAGAAGAAGCGATCGCATCCTACGATCGAGCTTTAGAATTTAAACCCGATTACCATCAAGCTTGGCACAACCGAGGGAGTGCGTTACATAATTTAGGCAGATTTGAAGAAGAGATCGCATCCTACGATCGAGCTTTAGAAATTAAACCCGATTACCATGAAGTTTGGTACAACCGAGGGATTGCGTTAGCTGATTTAGGCAGATTAAAAGAAGCGATCGCATCCCATGATCGAGCTTTAGAAATTAAACCCGATTTCCATCTAGCTTGGAACAACCGAGGGATTGCGTTAAGGAATTTAGGCAGATTTGAAGAAGCGCTCACATCCTACGACAAAGCTTTAGAAATTAAACCCGATTTACATCAAGCTTGGAACAACCGAGGGGTTGCGTTAGAGGATTTAGACAGATCAGAAGAAGCGCTCGCATCTTACGACAAAGCTTTAGAAATTAAACCCGATTACCATGAAGCTTGGAAGAACCGAGGGATTGCGTTAAGGAATTTAGGCAGATTAGAAGAAGCGATCGCATCCTACGACAAAGCTTTAGAAATTAAACCCGATTATCATGAAGCTTGGTACGGCCGAGGGAATGCGTTAGCTGATTTAGGCAGATTTGCAGAAGCGATCGCATCCTACGACAAAGCTTTAGAAATTAAACCCGATTACCATGAAGCTTGGAACAACCGAGGGTGGGACGTTTGTTCTCTGAGTAAAAATCGTATTTCTACTCCCAGTCTAGAAGCTCTCATTTACCGTAAACCGATAGTAGCCCTTAATGACCGAGAACCCCATATTTTCGCTCTCCGGGAGGCACTTCCCCACCTCATTCAAGGATCGCCTCCGTGGGGGCAAATTTATCGCTATCTAGGGCAAGCTTATCTGGAACATTCCCAGTATAAAGAGAAAGCTAGTCCCTATTGGCGCGAAGCAATCCGACATTATCAAATCGCTTTACCGATTCTCACCGAAAAAGACTTCCCCGAAGATCATTTAGAAATTCTGCAAGGATTGATCCGCGCTCATCTTTCCCTACAGGAAATCCCTGAAGCGCGATTCTATCAACAACAGGGGCGCCACCTTTTTACCAGACTACGCGCCCAGAAACGCGATAAACCGGCTTTTGAGGCAAAATTCAGCAGTTTTAGTCACCTAGAAATCGATTTACTGATCGAGGAAAATCATCCCCTAGACGCAATTGAACAGGCAGAATTTTATAAAAATCGTTGTTTGACTTGGATTCTCGATAATTGGCAAGAAAACCCCACCAGTCCCGATTATGCCACTATCCAAAGCCTGACAGGTCCGAATAAGGCGATTATCTACTGGTATCTCAGCGAGGACAATCTCACCACCTTTATTATCACCGCAGAGGCTGATCCGGTCATTGTCGAGCCAGAACAGCGCCGTCAACCAGCGCGACAGTTTCGGACTTGGTTAACTGAATGGGATAAACAATACCTTGACTATGCCAGTAAAAAAGAAACGGAGAATAAACAAAATCACCCCTGGAGATTGTCACTTAACAGCCGTTTTGCCCAATTAAAGCGGATTTTACAGATCGATAAAATTCTCGAACCTTTGCCGGTTTCCGTTGATTCCCTCATTCTCATCCCCCACCGGGATCTGCACCGCTTCCCCCTACATACCCTCTTCCCCGAAAAATACACCGCCACCTATCTCCCCTCTGCTCAGGTCGGTTTGCGTCCCCAGTCCGGCGATTCCTCCTATTCTCCCCTCCTCAGCGTCGAAGACCCCAAAACGGAACAAAAACCCATGGATTTCGCCCAACTGGAATCAGCAATTATTAGCCATATCCTGCAACCGAGCCAGAGAATTAGCCCGAAAAAGGCATCACGCGAAAACGTCCGCAAAGCCCTCGAAAATGCCCATAAAACCTTTCATTTCACTGGTCACGGCTTTTATGACTCTTTTCGTCCCCAGGAGTCTGCGATCGCCCTTAGCGATGGTTTATTGACTGTCCGGGATATCAACAAGCTCAACCTCTCTAGTTACCGTCTCGTCTGTCTGGCTGCCTGTGAAACCGCTCTCACCGGTAAGGATGGCATTACTACCGAATACGTCGGCCTCGTCAGTGCTTTCCGGGCAGCGGGTGCGACTAATGTGGTCAGTACCCTCTGGCCGGTGAAGGAGATTTCTAGCGCCTGGTTTATGATTAACTTCTATCAAAGATTATTAGCGGGTGAATCCCCAGCCCTAGCTCTGAAAAATACACAAAATTGGTTAAAAAATATCACTTGGCAGCAACTAGCTAACTGGATCGAGCAACTTGGACAACTTCCCGACCTAAGGGAAGGGGTCGATCGACTGGAGGTGAGGGCGGCGAATATTTTAAAGGAAGGCAGTACAATAGGGCTAGATCAACTAACAGAATATAGTGATCCTTACCATTGGGCAGCCTATACCCTGACTGGACAGGACTAACTTATGGAAATTCCCAAAACAATTATCGATCTTGAAGCGCTGCTAATCGCCCTCGCACAGCAGACTGAACCCTTGCCAGAATATCTACAGCGATCGCTCAAAGAAATTGAACGATTATTAAGGGAAGAACAACCCCAGGCAGCAACACAATTGCGGCAACTTGTCAAGGATTTTCCCCCCCTAGAAAAAGCTTATAAAAAAGCGATCGAAGAATTAGACGCAGCCTATGCTAACCAAGAACGCACCAAAAGTTTAAGCGTCACTTTTCCCGATAGTTTAGATTTCGAGTCCCTATTTATTAATGATGTTATTCCTAGCCAAGATTGGGTAAAAACTGCCCAAAAATTAGCTGGATCCCCCCTTGATCACGAGGGTGCTGATTCCCCTCGATTTTGGGATAAAGCCGATCGCCTGATGGTGGTAACGGTGGGAGGTGCGGCCCTAGGGGGATCGATTGCGGGAGTTTATGGCGCGGTTATTGGTGCGATATTAGCGGCCGGCTGCGGATGGTATATTACCTTTAGGAAAACAAAATCAGCATAAATTTTTGATGAAGATTGTTAACATTGAAAACTTTCTTTTGTTAATCGGAACCTTGGTCATTACCGCAAGCGTGGCACTGGTTACAAGAAGACGGCAGCGACGGGGAAACAATAAATCTTATCTAGAAATTCTTTTTGTTTCTGGGTTAACTTTGTGGACTGCATTTACCCTAGTTAAGGTCGTCTATAAAGTGTTAACCGATGAAAATTTTCAGAAATGCCTTGGTTCGGATAGTCAAATCCCTCTTTTGCTAGGTGCTGTTCTCGGTATCTATATTTCTATTAAAGAGATTTGTAAATTATTTGAAGCGAAGTAATAGAAATGCCAGCTTTATCCATATCCAAAAGTTATACTAAATCCTGTTGAGAAGGTGTAGAATAAGCGTTGGGTTTCATGCTTTAACTCAACCTAAGTTCTATAAACATTATCAGTAACCCCCAAAAAAAAGGAAGCTAAATCATGAAAATTACTATCGATATTCCCGATGAATTGCTTCAACATTACAACTACAATAATCTTACCCGTGAAATTTTAGAGGCTTTGGTGGTGCAGGCCTACCGAGCGGAAAAAATCACCAGTGCTGAGGTCGGAAGTATTTTAGGTCTATCTTCTCGTTGGGTGGTGGATGCTTTTTTGAAAAACCATGATGCCGATTTACATTACAATGAAGTCGATCTAGACAGCGATCGCAAAACCCTTCAGCAACTTCGCAACAAACACGATCATAGTCTTTTTTGATCGTCGTTTCAATTAAATTGAAGATAGATTTCGCCTTTGATATCCCCTTAATAAGGGGGGCGCTGATACCCCCTTGATCCTAGGGTTGATTCATGAATCAACCCTACTACCCTTAATAAGGGGGCGCTGATGGTTTTTAACACCTACCTACTTAGGGTCTGCTGAATAATGGTACGCCAATTCAACAACGCCGAATAATCTTATACTACTCCTAATCACTTCTTATCTCTTGACAATGACCTTAGAAACCGATCACGGTAAAAGCCATCCCGTCGGGGCAACTGTATTGGCCGATGGTGTCAACTTCTCACTATTTTCTAAGTATGCCACTGCGATCGAATTATTATTATTTGATGATGCTAATTCTCCGCAACCTAGTCAAATTATTCGTCTCAATCCCCAAGAAAATCGCACTTTTTTCTATTGGCATATTTTCGTTCACGGGATTGGAGCCAGTCAAGTGTATGCTTATCGAGTCTATGGTCCAGATAATGCAGCCCAGGGTCATCGCTTCGATCCTGATAAAGTAGTTCTCGATCCCTATGCGAAAGCGATTGTCGGTGCGGAAATTTATGATCGACAAGCTGCCAGCGAAAAAGGCGATAATTGTCATCGAGCTTTGCGGGGTCTGGTGGTCGATCCGGGCTGCTATGATTGGGAAGATGACAAACCGTTACGCACTCCCTACTCTGCCAGTTTTATCTACGAAATGCACGTCGGTGGCTTTACTCGTAACCCGAATTCCGGCGTTAGCGAGGAAAAAAGAGGTACTTTTGCGGGATTAATCGAAAAAATACCCTATTTGAAAAACTTAGGCATTACTGCCGTGGAATTGTTGCCGATTCATTACTTTGATCCCGCTGCGGCCATGCCGGGGTTAACTAACTATTGGGGTTATAGCACGATCAGCTTTTTTGCGCCCCATGCCGGTTACAGTAGCGATCGCTCACCCCTGGGTCCTTTGAATGAATTTCGGGATCTGGTGAAAGCTTTACACAAAGCGGGGATCGAAGTGATTCTCGATGTGGTTTTCAATCATACCGCCGAGGGGGACGAAACCGGGCCGACTCTTTCCTTGAAAGGTATCGATAATCGCACCTACTACATCCTCGATGCGGTCGATAAAAGCCTCTATAGCAACTATACCGGCTGTGGTAACACCCTCAAGGGCAGTCATCCCATTGTTGGCAAAATGATTCTCGATTGTTTGCGCTATTGGGTGTCGGAAATGCACGTCGATGGTTTTCGCTTTGACCTGGCGGCCGTGTTATCGCGCAATGTGGACGGGGAACCGATCCTGCAAAAAGGTTATAACATGATCTGGGCGATCGAATCGGATCCGGTCTTAGCCGGGACAAAATTAATCGCCGAAGCTTGGGACGCAGCAGGATTGTATAGTGTCGGTCAATTTGTCGAATTTGCCGATTGGTTTTCCGAGTGGAATGGTCCTTTTCGCGATGATGTGCGTGCTTTTGTCCGGGGAGATACCGGCATAGTCACGAAATTAGCGGCGCGGATTTTAGGAAGCCCCGACATATACCACAGACCTAACACTGATGTCAATAGAAGTATAAATTTTGTTACCTGTCACGACGGCTTTACCCTTAACGATCTAGTGTCCTACGACGAGAAACACAACGAGGCTAACGGCGAGGAGAATCGGGACGGTTGCAACGATAATTTTAGCTGGAATTGTGGGATAGAAGGGGAAACCAATAACGAGGCGATTAAAACCCTGCGACTGCAACAAATAAAAAATCTCTTAACGATCCTGTTCATTTCCCAAGGAACACCTATGCTGTTGATGGGGGACGAAGTGCGACGCACCCAAAAGGGCAACAATAACGCCTATTGTCAGGATAACCAGTTAAGTTGGTTCGATTGGAGTGCGGTAGAGCAAGAGTTCGATCTTTGGTGTTTCGTAAGGAGACTGATCGATTTTAATAAAAAATTAGCTCTTTTCCGTCAAGAAAAATTGCTAGAAGTCACCTATACCAGTCTTGAACCCCATCTCAGTTGGCATGGTGTACAGTTGAGTAAACCCGATTGGTCGGAAGATTCCCGCAGTTTAGCTTTTTCCCTGCGTCATCCTAAGGCAAACGAGTATTTACACATTATGCTCAACGCTTACTGGGAATCTCTCAACTTCCAGTTACCACCCTTGGGACAAGGGGAAAAATGGCATCGCGTCATTGATACTGCTGGGCAATTGTCCGAGGCAGCCTGTGATTTAGATGCCGCCGCCGCTATTGAATCGGAAAATTATCGGGTGCAAGCGCGTTCGGCGGTAGTTTTAATCGTTAAATCAGTATAACAAGAGGAGAGATATTGCTCGATCGAGCGATCTTGAATGCTTTAACTAATGAACAATGGCATCAATTCAATCGTCAAGTGGAAAAACGTTATTTATTTGCGGAGCAATAGCTGAAATGATGCGGCTTTCATTAGCGAAACGGGTATCGATTCTCTCTTTGTGTTTAATTGGTTTTTCCCTGCCTTGGACTCCGTTCAGCGTTTCACCAGTACAGGCGAACCTAGAACCGAATGCGATCGCTATTGGTGATCCCGTTCGGGAAGAAAAGCAAGCTCGGCAGATAGTGGAATGGTTGGGAACTAAACAATACGGTAAAGTTATTGCAGCTTTGTCACCCCAACTAAAACCCCTCTGGACTGCCGAAAAACTGCAAAAGGTCTGGGAAAGCCAAGTCACTGACCATACTGGACCGTTTAAGCGCATTGTCAAAAGCAAGCTACTCGATGCTATCAATGCCAATCTGGTGATTGTCACCGTTGAATTTGAGAAAGTTACCGACGATGTGATAGTTACCTTTAACCGAGCTGGTCAGGTAATTGCCGCCGATTTTCCCGAATTTCGTAGTATTTCTGAGATTGGCGATGCTTTTGTCAAGGCTTTGGTCAATAAAGACTACGGCCTGGCCCGAGGTTTTTTACATCCTCTCCTGAAAGCTGAGGTTTTCCCCACCAGAGTGCAAGGCGCTTGGGAAAATTTACTTAAGCTTACCGGCCCCGTGCGTCGGGTTGTGGGAACTCAGGTCAGAAAAGGTTCGGATACGGACGGCGTGGATCTGGTGTTGGTGACGATTCAATTTGAAAAACTGACGGATACTTTAATCCTCGTTTTTGATGATCAAAAGCAGATTGTCAACGTGGATTTCCCTTTAGGCAATTAGTAATCAGCCGAAATTACCCCGTAAATTGAGTTGGAGACGATAAGTTATGTTAGATAAAATCGAAGTTCCCATCGAAGCGATCGCAGCTAGGGAGATTCTAGATTCCCGCGGCCGTCCCACCATCGAAGCGGAAGTGCTGTTAGAATCGGGGGCGCTCGGTTTGGCCCAGGTTCCCAGTGGCGCTTCTACGGGTAGTTTTGAAGCCCACGAATTACGCGATGATGATCCCCAGCGTTACGGTGGTAAGGGTGTCCTGAAAGCGGTTCGCAATGTCCACGAAAAAATTGTCCCGGTTTTGCAGGGGATGAATGCTTTCGACCAAGCTAGTGTCGATTTAGCTATGATTGATCGCGATGGCACGGCCAATAAACGAGAATTAGGGGCTAATGCTATCCTAGCCGTCTCTCTGGCTACGGCCAAAGCAGCGGCGGCGGATCTGGGATTGCCTCTCTATCGTTATCTCGGTGGCCCGATGGCCAATGTGCTACCCGTCCCGATGATGAACGTGATCAATGGTGGTTCTCACGCTGATAATAACGTCGATTTTCAGGAGTTTATGATCTTCCCCATCGGGGCCGATTCTTTTAAGGAGGGTTTGCGTTGGGGAGCGGAAGTATTCGCCGCTTTGGGTAAGGCCTTGCACGAACGCAAATTACTGACTGGTGTGGGCGATGAGGGCGGTTATGCTCCTAATTTGGCTTCAAATCAGGAAGCTTTGGATATTTTGATTGAATCGATCGAACGTGCTGGTTATAAACCGGGGTCGGAGGTGGCTTTAGCTATGGATGTGGCCGCCAGTGAATTCTATAAGGATGGTCAATACATCTACGATGGTTCGGCCCATTCTCCGGCCGAAATGGTGGATTTTTTGGCCAGTTTAGTCGATCGCTATCCGATTATTTCTATTGAAGACGGTTTACACGAGGAGGATTGGGATAACTGGAAATTATTGACCGATAAACTGGGGGCGCGGATTCAGTTGGTGGGCGATGATTTGATGGTGACTAATCCCATCCGTCTGCAAAAAGCGATCGATCTGGGTATTGCTAACTCGATCCTGATTAAACTCAATCAGATCGGTTCTTTGACGGAAACCCTACAAACGATCGCCCTGGCCACCCGTCACGGTTATCGTTCTGTTATCAGTCATCGCTCTGGAGAAACGGAAGACACCACGATCGCAGATCTGGCGGTGGCTACTAATGCCGGACAGATTAAAACCGGTTCTCTCAGTCGCAGTGAACGGGTGGCTAAGTATAATCGCTTATTACGCATCGAAGAAGAATTGGGCGATCGGGCGGTGTACGCGCCGAAAGTCGGTTTAGGTCCAAAATTCTTGGCCTAAAATTTGCAAAAAGTCTTGCAGTGATCGAAAAAGGGTGTTATACTAAAGTTACTGATAACTGATAACTGGTCACTGACTATTGTGGTACTTCGCTGAAACCTTTTTCGGCGAAGTATTTATTTGTGGCCTTTTTTTGCACAAAGTTATGATTTTTGGATCAAAGGTGTTATACTAAAGTTACTGATAACTGATAACTGGTCACTGACTATTGTGGTACTTCGCTGAAACCTTTTTCGGCGAAGTATTTATTTAACCACAGTTCGGGTTAAACAGAGGGGGATAAAGCCCATTCCATGGTCAAGCTGAACTTATCGGGCGTTGTCGCCGTCAGCGCTAGGGAGTTTTTGGGGAAGGGAAAGCATCCCGTCAGATTGCGACCTCCATTGATTTTTGTAAATAATAATTTCAAGGCACTCGCTACTAGCATAGGATGGAAACGTCAGATTTCTAGGATGGGGATGATGAAAGACAGTTCTATATTTCGACGTTTCCCACAGGTGTTCGCGGGTTTATCAGTGCTATCGATCGCTCTCGTCTTGAGTTCCTGGATAGCGGCACGCTCGTTCTTGGCGGTGAAACGGGCGAGCGATGTTTTTGTCGTCACTGGTTCGGCCAAAAGGGCGATTACATCCGATTATCTTCTCTGGCGTTTATCGGTTTCCAGTCAACAACCTACCGCCCAAGATGCCTACCGCGATCTGATCCGGCAAACCCAGCGGATACGAGCTTATCTCAAAGAAAAACAAGTTCCCGAAGACGCAATCACCACCAACGCGATCGAGACGATGGCGATTCCCGAAGTAACAGTTAACGGCCAGGAAACCGGGCAAATTCTTGCCTATCGTCTCACCCAACGCTTCGAGATGCGGGCGAGCGATGTGGCCCGTTACACGGAACTTTCTAGGCAGGTAACGGAATTGATTGAGGAGGGAATTAACCTCGTCTCTGAACCTCCCCAATACCTTTATACCCAACTGGATAAGCTGCGGGTGGAAATGGTGGCGGCGGCGACCAAAGATGCGAGAGCGAGGGCTGAGGCGATCGCTAGTAGTACCGGCAGTCGGGTGGGAAGGGTGCGCGATGCGAAAACGGGAGTTTTTCAGATCACCTCGCGCAATTCCACTGACGTGAGCGATTCGGGAATTTACGACACTTCCTCGATCGACAAAGATATTACCGCAGTGGTTTCGGTGACGTTCGGGATCGAGTGAATTATAGCCTTTACCTAGGGTTTGCGGCAAAAAGTTTTTCGTGGGGGCAGGGTGTGGGGTGTGGGGTGTAGGGTTTTACCGATTTTCAGGTGGTCAACTACCTAATTTTCAGGGAAAAAGTCCAGGGATTTTCCCCCCGATCACTCCAAGTGCTGGCACTTTTTGAGGGGAAAAAAGTCTAAAAGTCTTACCCAACAAGGTTTTTAGATTTATTCAGCAAACCCTACCTAGGGGTGCATCTGATTTTTGTCAATCTACCCAGTGGGGATTTTTCTAGGGAAACTCTCTGCTAAAGTTGGCGCTTAATGGCGATTTTTTCCTCAATCCCGCTGCAGATTAGCTTTTGCAGTGGGATGCTTAGACGCGGTTGTTCATACATTCGTACTAACTTAAGGATGACTGATCATTGTTGATTGTCGGTATTTCTGCACATCTGAGATGCTCCCAGAAAGTCCGGACAAGCTAAGAGAAGATTTTAGTTTCAATCTGGTCATGACAAAACCACCTGAAACTTCAGGAACTGTCCTTGCTATTATCTTTTTGGTTGTCAATCTTTCCCAACTGCTTCGGCAGTTTTTTTGGGCTTTTTTTGTCTTTCTGGCTTTTTTGCGAACAAATGAACTAAGATAGTCCTTCTCTTTAATAAAAATTATGTTTAAATTTGTTTTGCCTAAGTAAAACTTATCAATTGGGCGACAAATCAGTGGCATTCAATAGCATGATTTCTGGAGTGAATTTTTCAGCAGACCCTATCTGCAAGGAGAGAGTGAAACGGCTCTCTCCTTAATTATGGCTATTCGTCGTCGTCGCTGGCGCCAACTTGCTTGAGATGAATATGTTTTCTCCCCAAAGTAATTTCAAATTCATCTCCCGGTTTGAGTCCCATTTTTTTGGTGTAGGCCGAACCGATCAGGAGATTATTATTTGATTGGACACTGATCCGGTAGCTGGCCGAGCGCCCACCTCGTCCATGACCATTGGCACTGCTATCTAAGTCAATTCCCTCAGCATCGATTAAAGCATTGAGAAATTTCATCATATTAACGCGTTCAATACCATTTTTTGTCATGGTATAGTAGCCGCATTCCCGGGCTTTTTCCTCTTTGCTGAGGTTGCCTAGCTGTTTAACTTTCTCAATTAGTTCGAGGCCAGTCAGGGGTTCTGGATTAGTAGTTGTGTTCATTTAAGTTTGCAGTAGATAAGTAAAGGTTAGGGTCATCAAGGCTAGTCGAGGAGAATTGCTCCCCCTGACCAGAAACAATCGGGTTACGATTGATCTCTACACTTATCTTACACGGTATAAACTAAAAATTATCACTTGCTTGAGGAAATTGATTGTAATTGATTAGACTCTATCTCTCGATCAAAATCTTAACAGAATTTATCAATGTTGATCGAGATGCCGGTGTAAGGGAGGTTAGCCTTTCTGTCATCAATGAGAGCAGGGGCTAGGATAGAGATAAAGAGGTAAAAATGAGGGATAATGAAGCTAACAACTAGGGGTCACTATAGTGTTAAAGCCTTGCTGGATCTTAGTTTACAACCGAGGGGAACTCCCGTATCGGTAAAATCGATCGCCCTGCGTCAAGATATCCCGGCTGCTTATCTAGAGAAATTGCTGATAGAAATGCGACGAGCGGGGTTAGTTCGTTCCTTTCGGGGATCGCAAGGGGGTTATCAATTGGCTAGGCCGGCAAATCGGATCTCGTTGGGGCAAATTTTGGAGGCAGTGGGAGAGACGATCGAGCCATTATCAGGCTATCATCCCAGGGACGAACAGGCAGAAGATTGGGTGACATTTACTATCTGGAAACACCTCCACGAGAAATTAAAAGAGGCCCTGGGGAAGATTACCTTAGCCGATTTATACTACGATGCGCGTAGCTGGATCGCCGCTAGGGGAGAGGAAACCAGCTTTATTGTTTAGTAGTTTAGAAGTTATGACAGCAACAACTCAAGGAAAGATTTATGGGGGGGGTTGTCACTGTGGAGCGATCCGTTTTCAAGTGGCGATCGAGCATGATCAAGCTCTAGACTGTAATTGTTCGATTTGTCAGAAAAAAGGTTTTCTGCATCTGATTGTTCCTTCAGCACAATTTACCCTCCTAAGCGGTGAAGATTTTTTAAGTACCTATACATTTAATACCCACACAGCCCAACATTATTTTTGTCGTGTTTGTGGTATTCATCCTTTCTATCGTCCCCGCTCCCATCCTGACGCTATAGATATAAACCTGCGCTGTTTGGATGGCAATGTCTTGGAAGATTTTCAGATCCAGTTCTTTGATGGGGCTAACTGGGAAGACAATATTGAGAAAATTCGGGCTATCGATGGGAAAAGGGAGTAATTGTGAAGGGAACGGCAACGGCGATCATTTTAGTATTAGGGGCAGTTTTAGATTATCTGGTGGGCGATCCTTGGGGATGGATTCATCCGGTGCAGGTGATGGGGGCGATTATTGCCGTGGCCACAAAAGTTATTCTTAATTGGACGCAGGAAAAAATTTGCCAACGTTTAGGGGGCATAATTCTGGGACTGGGTTTAATTATCTTGGCCGGGGTCTTAACTTGGCTAGGAATCCAATGGTTAGGTCAGGTCAATTTGCTGCTGAGTTACCTAGTACAAATGATTCTCTTGGCCAGTTGTTTAGCCGGTAGAAGTTTACGCAGGGCTGCCGAAACCGTCATCGCACCTTTACAAGCGGAAAATATCACCTTAGCTCGTTGCCAACTAAGTTTATACGTTGGTCGCGACACAGATAATCTCGGCCAGGAAGAAATCCTTCGCGCCCTCTTAGAAACCGTCAGTGAAAATGGTGTGGATGGAGTTACCGCGCCGCTTTTTTATGCCCTTCTCGGTGCCTTTCTGGGGGTGGGACCAGTTCCCCTCGCTTGCGCTTATAAAGCCGCTAGTACCCTCGATTCGATGATTGGCTATCGTCGGCCACCCTACACCCATATTGGTTGGTTTAGTGCCAAAAGCGAGGATGTTTTGACATGGCTACCCTGTCGTTTAACGGTCTTAACTCTCGCCCTAATTTCGGGCCGGCCGGGGCGGGTTTTAAGCATTTGTTGGCGCGATGCCCGTCAGGATCCTAGTCCTAATTCTGGTTGGAGTGAATGCGTCTATGGGGCGATTTTGGGGGTGCAATTGGGGGGAAAAAATCAATATCGGGGCCAGATTGTGGAAAAACCTTTATTGGGCGATAACCTCAACCCGATTACCGTCAAAACCGTCGAACAGGCTTTGAATTTAACTCGTACTTGTGTATTACTTTGGTTGGCGATCGCTATCAGCTGCTTAGTTGCTAGAGATTTTGCTCAATTTTAGCGACCACAGGCGACGGCGTTGACGGGATTGACGCTGCCAGTAACGGATAATCAGGGAGAAGGTCAAGAATAGGGATTGCAGTATCTGTATCTGTCCGCAGAGGCGTTGATAGTTTTGTCGGAGATAATAGGTTTTCGCCCCGGCGATGAGAATATATTCGGGGGCGGGGTAAAAAATGTGGTGTAAACGTCGTTCCACCCGGTTTAAAATTTTGGTCACTCGCCCTAAAATCCGCCGCAATTGCCACAATTTCCAGACTAGAAAGCAATTAAATAAAGTTAAGCCTAGATTGAAGCCGAGGACAAAAAAGAACATGATCGAGGCGATGGTCGAGTTATGCCAATTTTAGCCTAGATTCCCGACTTGAAAGTGTCGGGGAAAGAAATCTAAGACTAAATCCGTTGAGTAACGCACAGAAAACGGGTTTCTCCGAGAAACCCGTTTTCTACTCATGCAAAAGGCAAAGATTTAGCGTCCGAGAGCGTGTAATCCGTTAATAATTTCGGCACAGCGCTCGGTAACTGCCTGTAAAGCTTCTCTTTTGCTAGAAATCGGTGGCGGCAGCACTTCGCCGATGCGAATAGTTAAGGGGATACTATGGGGAAAAGAAGAACCTTTTTGAAAAATCTTTTCTGTCCCCCACAAACTGACGGGTAACAGGGGAACTCCCGCTTTAGCGGCAATCATCGCCGCGCCTAGTTTTGGTTGATGGATCAATCCGTCCTCGGTGCGGGTTCCCTCCAGAAACACTCCCACTGCCCAGCCCGCTGCTAATGCTCCCATCGCCGCCCGAATGGCCCCGCGATCACCACTGCTGCGTTTGACGGGATAGGCCCCGTAAATAGCGATCGCCTGTTTTAAAATCGGGATGGTAAATAATTCTTCTTTAGCCATATAAGCTACGGGACGACGCACGGCACAGGATAATAGGGGTGGATCGAAGTAACTGGCGTGATTGCAGACGATAATCAGAGGATGACGACGGGGGACATTTTCCACTCCGTAAACGCGACCGCGAAAATAGCCGTGTAGGGTTGGGCTAACGATCGACCATTTAAAGAGATGATATAAAACTAAACTGGCAAAAGGTTCTCGCTCTTGAGGCTGGTTCATGACTGACAATTGTTCCCTAGACATGGAAAAGCCCTTGGGAGTCTTGCCGTGTTTCGACCCCAAGGACTTTGCTTTCTTCTCACTCCTCACACAATTAAAATATATAGCAATTTATGGGTTAGGGAAAGGTTAAGCGTGCCGCTTTCTTAACTGGCATAATTACCTACCTAGGGTTGAGAGCGGCAAAAGGATTAGCAAGATGTGTCATTGATTTTGCTTGGGTACTGAAAAAAGGGGTGGTGATTCGGTAGTAATAAAATACCAAAGGGTTCCCCAAGGTGATTCTCCATTTTTTTAGAGAAAGATAGACTCTCTCTCACCAGCCGAGAAATCCTTTGTCTAAAGGTATTATTTAATCTTTCAATAGATTAGTTTGACCAGTTTCTTGACCGACAGAAAGTCTGTTTGGTTTGGTCAATATCCCGACAGTAGAGCAGATGCGGAACATCCTTGATGGAATAGCCGCAAAGCATCTTTTTCCCCTGTTCAAATGGATTTATCAAGGTCTGGGAGACCAAGGCTATTTGAGGCTATTTGCCGCCTTGGATGGCAACTTACTCGTCACCCTAGATGGGACTCAGTACTGATGAACGCTATCAACGGGCTCGGCTTCAACGAGGGACTCGCCGGGACTTTTTTCAAGATGTTATTTGTCTGACCAAGTATCTGTTGTTTGAAGGCTGGCAATACCTTCTAGACTTTATGCTCGATGATGCCATCCCTAGGGCTCTCGTTAATTCTTCTTGATGTTGGATTGGGATGTGCCGGGCAAAAGCGTTTTATATTCCGTATTATTTGCTAGATTCTGAATTTGGAATTGCTGTGCACTGACTAATTACCTTGACAAAAAGTTGATCATCGGGTAGGATGTACCCAATATACCTATTGAATTGGGTCTTGAACTGGTCGGTTAATTAAATTGCCCATTATTCGCTGACACACTGCCGTAGCAGTATTTTGTCAAGATTTAATAGGAGGCAACCAAATTAAAGCATTTTGATGAAGGATGCCAGTTCCCAGTTGGCTTTGACGACAAAACATGACGGTAAATATTAGTAGTATAAAGGAGGTTGACAATGTTGAAAAAATTACTTAACCGTAGGCAAACCGAGCAGGGTAGAAAAAATATTAAATTTGCCCTAGCCAAAAAAATATTCAATCCCCTCTTAAGAAATATTGGCTACACCCTAATTACTGACCATTTTTATCAGCCGATACCCAACCGTCAGGAAATTATGACATACGCGGGCAAGGAAAGGCCTCTTAGCTCAATTGAATGGCATCTAGACAAGCAAACTGAACTGGTTAAATATTTACTGGAAAAATATGGTTTGGAATTTAACAATAAAGAAATTTTTTCAGCGTTTGGTTATTCCGAAGATAGTTCTGGTCTCATTAGTGGTGATGCGGAAGTCCTCTATGCTATGGTCAGAGAAAAAAAACCTAATCGGGTAATTGAAATTGGCTCAGGTGGTAGCACTAAGATTATCGCCGCAGCTTTAAGAATGAATTTTATAGAAAATTCCCAAAAATCACAACTGATCTCGATCGAGCCTTATCCTCAAGATTTTTTAAAAGACTTTGCTAATGTTAGTAAAGATTTTCTAGAATTTAGTTTGCTTATCCAGAAAGTAGAATCTGTAGATTTGTCTGTTTTTGAATCCCTGCAAACCAATGATATTCTGTTCGTTGATTCCAGTCATGTATTTAAGTCTGGTAGTGATGTGGAGTTTGAATTTCTTCAAGTTTATCCACGTTTACAAACAGGAGTCTTAGTTCATATTCACGATATATTCTTTCCCTATGATTATCCCATCGAATGGAATCTCAAAGAATCACGATACTGGAACGAGCAATACTTTTTAGAAACTTTTTTACAATTTAACAAAAAGTTTAAAATTTTGGCATCCCTATCTATGGTATCTTATTATAAGAATTCTGTGTTTCTTGATAATATCAATGCTTATAATGAAGCTCGATTACCCGGTTCTTTCTGGATGATTGCTTGAAGATTGCTCGCCTGAATCGGGTCTTGAACTGGTTAGTTAATTAAATAGCCTGTAATTAGCCACAGTAGGAAGCGGGGATTATTGAGAATAAAGTAACCCTTAAACCCTAGATAGATAAGACAAAATCTGTTAAAACTAATTTAAAAGTTCCGGTTGTCACTGTCGATAAATATGAGAAACGAAACCAAATTGTTAGAAGTCCGGATTATTAGATTGGCAATCTACCTTTTGCCTCTTGTTAGCCTGGGAGTTAATGAAGCAGGGTTTGGATTTATAGAGCCAGCACTTGTTCCAATTGTGATAGTATTTATTCTATCGATATTTTTGCGGGGATTTCAGTTTAAACGAGCCTTTGGGAAAAGCACATATATAAATCTTATTATATTTTTCTTTTCATTGATTATCATATCAACATTTTTAAGTTTTATTACGGATAATTTTTACAGTACCAGAAAGTCTTTAGGAGTTTTAATATCGCTCCTAATTCTCTTTTCTGTTTATTATACTGTATCATGGGTAACAACAAATCCTGCTACTTCAAAAATATTAGCCCAAGACTTTGTGAGGGTATCTGTATTTATTTGCTCTATGGTTGTTTTACAATTTTTCATAGTTTCCTTTACTGGTAGGGATTATGTAGTTGGTACCCTAGCTTCTATAGCTCGGCTTCTCCCCTATTCAGTGAGGTTTAGTGCGGTGGATGAGTATTATTCTGTGTCTTTATGGGAAGGACGGTATTCAGGAGTACTTACTGAACCTGGAGATGTAGGAATTTATGCTATGCCAGCCTTCGCAATTATTAGCCAGATGCTATTGTCAGGATATTTCAAAAAAAACAAGAGGATTTTTGCTACTATCTCCTTGATTATTATTGTAACTTCTGTCACCTTAACTCAGTCAGTAACAAATATATTTGCTCTCTCTTTACTGATAGCTTATTTTATTTTTATTAATCGAAAATGGCGAATTAGAAAATTTTTAAAACAAAGTTTAATACAATTATGTTTAACTAAAGTTATTCCTTTGTTTGCCATTATATTCTTTTTGGTGATTGTTATGTTTACCTATAAAGAGGATATTAATCAATTTAGTCCAACTATTGGATCTAGACTTGATGAATTAGAACTTTTCTGGAGTTCGGGAAAATTTATCGATCCTTTTGCTTTAAAAGATAGTGAAATCACAAATATAAGTGTGGGATCTATTTTAAACAGTTATAGTACCGCAATCTATGCTTTACAAAAAAATCCTTTGCTAGGAATTGGCTTAGGTAATTTTGCTCATGCTTTTCAGGAGGCTGCGCCTTTAAAAGCAGGCATTTTAGCTTATCTAAACCAACATGACGGCTATTCTATGCTATCCCGACTAATCGTTGAAACTGGGTTAGCAGGACTCATAATCTTTATCTATATCTTTGGCAGTAGAGCAAGTCAAATCAGAGACTTTATAGCTGAAAGCAAACTCACTGCCAATCCTTACCTAAGAAATGTTTATGAGCATTGGGCTAAACTTGGCGTAGCAATCTCTTTAGGTTCTATGGCAGAATTAGCATTTGTAATGCTCAACCGTCCTAGTTACTGGAATATTGTCTTGCCTTTGCTATTTGGGATCTGTTTTAAATCTAATTTTTCTTTTTTTTATTTTGATAGAGGTAAAGATATCAACAAAATTGCTGTCATCAAAACAGATGAAGCCAGAAATTATTGATCTACTGGTTAATTGGGTGCTAAAGAAACGAGGTCTATACTGATAGTTTATTTAACAAAATAGTCCTAAAAGTCTTTCCCAGTAAACATTTCACGATTTCATAAGCAAAAATTATCACACAAAGTCGAGAAGAGCCCTACTTGACACAAGTTTTCAAATATACTGCGATGTTACGTGTTCTGTAAGACTCGCTAAATCATGACGACTACAGCCTTCTCTCAAGATAAGAAAGTCATTGAGCTAGATACTGGTTTCTCCACTACTCGCCTAGTAAGGCAGGAGAGGCTCGCCATAACCAACGATACCTCCTCAAAAGTACAGTCTACTCCGTTTTTGCCACCAAATCTAGTAGTCTGTCAAGTTTGAATTGAGGGATAGAGTTTTTTTAATTTAATACGAGCATCAGCAGTAGTAAATCTCCAGTCAACTGAATTTGACTTTTCATTTCGATTTTCTTCC
>VYLM01000057.1_pt1 | contig 22776 bp, 23 predicted proteins | sample 5109491 | NCBI WGS metagenome assembly VYLM01 (sample SAMN12291813, study PRJNA351875) | freshwater metagenome | isolation source: freshwater lake | place: USA: Michigan, MSU3 lake | collected 2011-08-06 | reverse complement strand
CCTCAATCTCGGCAGTACCGTCGCCCAAACCGTCACCGCCGGAAATCTCACTCTCACCCTAGCTAGTGCCACTGCCTTTGAAAATGTTATTGGTGGTAGCCTCAACGACAACATCGTCGGCAATACTCTGAATAATTCTCTTACCGGTGGTCTTGGCAAGGATAGTCTGACGGGAAGTACGGGATTGGATACTTTGAACTACAATTCTCTAGGTGAGTCGCTGCTGAGTGGCTTTGATGTTATTCAAGGCTACAGTGGCACGGGTGCTAGTCTTGATCGCATTAATGCCCCTGGGTCTATTGCACCAATCACTTTGACCGCATCGAAAGGGACAGCTAGTGCTTTAACCGAAGCGGCGATTCAGTTGGTCTTGACTAATGCGGCCTTTGCTGCTAACACGGCGGCGGCCTTTACAGTGACAGGACAAAGTGGTACTTTTATCGCTCTCAATAATGGAGCGGCCGGTTTCCAAGCCGCTAGTGATGCGATCATTCAACTGAGTGGTTACAACATTGCTGCCGCTACACCAGTGGTAGTGATCTAGATTGAGAGATCATTTAAGTTTGCCGGCAGTAGGAGACTCTTCTCCTACTGTTGGGGGTCTTTCAAATGTTCATAGGGTTTTTATCTGGATTATCTCAGCTTTCAAGCTACCAGCATCCGATCGCTCGGCTTTAGGAGAAAAGGCTCACCGGTTTGGTAGTTGTCATCAGCGTCTGGGATTAGCTGCGGCGATCGTGACCACTACCCTATTTTTACCGGCAGTCGCTATCCTCAGTTTTGTCGCTGATGCAGAAACTGAATAAAATGCGTAAATATCTCCTGCATCAATAATCTTTGGCCTGTAGTCGCTAATCTTTACTTCTCTTCTCATGCTAAATCTGGTTATTAAAAACTGATTATCTATAGCTCCTTTTGCCCCTTGCCTCTTGCCTCTCCTGATATGTAGCCTATACTCAACGGATTTAGTATGAATGAGCATTGCCAAATTAATTATCTCGATCGTCGCTCGACTTTTCCCCGGGGCAATTTTCTATCAACCGACAGGAGAGAAAATCATCGCCCTTACTATCGATGATCTACCCACTCCCAACGATCTGGAAGGAAAATCCACCGATCGCATTTTAGCGGCGATCGCCGATCATAATCGAGAAAAAGCCAGCCCAGCAACTGCTGTCAAGGCGACTTTTTTTCTGATCACGGGACACCTACAACCGAACTCCACCTTGATTGAGAGCCTAATCGCCCAAGGTCACGAAATCGCTAATCACGGCACCCAGGATCTGCGTACCAGTCAACTGGCTGCCGACGCTTTTGCCAGTCAGTTTCGGGAAGCTAACGATATTTTAAGTCGTCTTGCAGGTCAAGAGCTGCGCTGGTATCGTCCAGGTCAAGCCTTCTATAATCAATCTATGCGCTCGTTTTTGGGGACATTTCCAGGCTATGAGTCCCGATTTGCCCTCGCTTCCATGATTCCTTTAGATACCAGAAAAGGAACGAATCACCCTCAATTTACCACTTGGTATATCTCGCAATTTATTTTCCCCGGGGCGATTTTAGTGCTTCACGGTGGCTCCCCCGAAAGAGATGAAAATACGGTGCTCGTGCTGAAGAATTTATTAGGGAAATTACACGATCAAGGTTATCAGGTGGTGACTCTCAGCCAATTAGTTGATCACAAACGTTAAGTAGTTGAACAAAAGTAAAGTTAACTGTAGGGTAAGGAGTCAGTCGTCAGTAAGAATTCCGGCAATTTACATTTCTATAAGATAGACAACAGAATTTATGTCCGACTACTTATTAGCTGATTTTCTCGGCATTAAAGACAAAAAAAAGATGATGGGAATCTGACAAGATTGGGCGATGAGTTTTGCTGAGGGGTTTTTATCAATCTAGAGGGACTTGTTGACCCCGAACAATCCTGTATTTTTTTAACAAGTCAGACCAAATCTTTCTGGGAGGACTTTAAAAATTGCCTTGGCATAAGTTGATATTTGAGAGAGGAAAATATAGAAGTCGCTGATTATTTACTAACCTACTTTTTTTAATTTTTAACGGGTTAGGACTGAGATATACTGAAATGGTTGCTTATAGATCACTACTATGGGACGTTTAGCGCTGATCAGCGTGACTGACAAAACCGGAATAGTTGACTTTGCCCGTCAGCTAACAGAAGAGTTTGATTTTGAAATTATTAGCAGTGGAGGAACCGCCAAAACACTGCAATCGGCGGGGATTCCCGTGATTAAAGTGGGAGAATACACAGGATCTCCTGAAATCTTGGGCGGAAGGGTGAAAACTCTCCATCCTCGCATCCATGGCGGTATTTTGGCTAGAAGGGATTGCCAGTCAGATTTAGCGGAAATGGAGGCTAATCAAATTCGTCCTTTTGATTTGGTGGTGGTTAATCTCTATCCCTTTGAACAGACGATCGCTAATCCTGAGGTTACCACCGCTCAGGCGATCGAACAAATCGATATTGGCGGTCCGGCGATGTTACGCGCCTCGGCTAAAAATTTCGCCCATTTGACTGTCATCAGTAACCCCAAGTATTACGAGCAGTATTTAAGCCAATTACGGCAAAATAACGGCGAAATCTCCCTGGAATTCCGTCAAAAAATGGCGGGGGAAACCTTCGCCTTAACCAATGCCTACGATGGTGCGATCGCATCCTATTTCGCCAGCTTAAACGGGGAAACGACTCGCTTTAATTTGGCGGGAAATGCCCTGCAAACCCTGCGTTACGGCGAAAATCCCCACCAAAGTGCCACCTGGTATGGTAGCGGTACAATGGCTCAAGGTTGGGGAAAAGCGACCTTATTACAGGGAAAAGAACTAAGTTATAACAATTTAGTCGATTTAGAAGCAGCCCGCCGTTTAATCGCCGAATTCGGCAGGGAAGAACCGGCCGCCGCTATCTTGAAACACACTAATCCCTGTGGTGTGGCGATCGGTGGTAGTTTAGTGGAAGCTTATACTAAAGCTTTTAACGCCGATGCTATCTCGGCTTTTGGGGGTATTATTGCCCTAAATCAAGCCATAGATGAAGCAACCGCTAAAGAATTAACGAAAACCTTCCTAGAATGCGTGGTTGCCCCCGATTGTAGCCCTGAAGCCCGGGATATCCTTGCTAAAAAATCAAAGGTGCGGATTTTATTGCTGCCGGATTTAACCACGGGAGAAAAACAAACAATAAAAGTTATCGCCGGCGGTTTTCTAGTACAAGCGGCCGATGATCTGGTAGAAACCCCGGAGGAGTGGCGCGTGGTGACAGAAAAACAACCCACTGCCGCACAATTAGCGGAATTACTGTTTGCTTGGAAGGTATCTAAGCACGTTAAATCTAACGCTATTGTGGTGACGAAAAATAAAACTACTTTAGGGGTTGGTGCAGGGCAAATGAATCGCGTTGGTTCGGCGAAAATTGCCCTTGAACAAGCAGGGGAAGCGGCCAAAGGTGGCTATTTAGCTAGTGACGGCTTTTTCCCCTTTGATGATACTATTCGCACGGCGGCCCAGTTTGGCATCGAGGCAATTGTTCAACCAGGAGGTTCTTTAAAAGATCAGGATTCGATTAATGCCGCTAATGAGTTAGGTTTAATTATGGTCTTAACAGGCATTCGTCATTTCTTGCATTAATACAAAGTTAGGGTGTGTTGTTGCTTAAATTAACGCACCCCAACCAGTTATTAATTATCGGTTAATTTACCCTATTCAATAGTCTTAAATTTGCCAAAAGTGCGAGGATGACCAGCTTTTTGGGAACAAAGAAAATAGCGCGCGGGTTCGTAATGATTTTCAGCACTAAAAGGGGAACAGAAATGATCTGCAAGTAAATCTTCTCGCACGAAGAAAGCATTTACTCCCGAAAAACTACAACCCACCAGTTTATAACCCTGTTGATGACCAAGTTTTTCTAGAGCTTTCAAACTTGATCCCACATGACTATTATATTTCCATTGGTGACTAGGATTATACTGCATCACCCAACTGGATTCGGGGGGATAAATAGCATTATATTCGACAATTACCACCCGGGGACGATAATTAGTAATTGCTTGCCAGACCCAATAATCATTACCATCAATATCAATGGATAATAAATCTAATTCTGTCGGTACATTGCCCTCTCGAAACAAGTCTTCAATATTTGCGGCAGTGATGAAAGTATTTTTTAAAGTTAATTGTTGGTTAGCAATTAAATCTTTAAAAGATTGGCGAATACTTTTACAAAATCGCTCACTGCCTTCAATCCAATAACCTTGCCATCCTTTCACTAACAAATAGGCACTATTATTTTCTAAACCGTTACCAACTCCAAATTCCACAAAGAATTTATTTGTGGTTCCAATCCGATTAAAAATCTCGCTAATAATGCCATCTTCTCCCGCTTGGGAAAAAACCTTAAATTCGTAGCGGTTTAGTTTTTTAGGGTTATCATATTTTGGGTTTTTATGCAAGTTTTCTATCAGATAATTATCAATTTGTAACTCTGCTAGTATATCTTGATATTTTGAGGAAGAACTATTCAGAGACTTAAGGTTTTTAAGAATCTCTGGGATTGCTTGCCAAGGTGCTGCCATATTTTTGAGAAAGGTTTTCATGGATTTTAACTACAATTAACGAGTATTTTTGGATTCAATGGGTTGATTAGTGCGATGCCGAAGGCACTGCGTAGCAGCACGCCGATCTTGTAGGGTGTGTTTCCTAATCTGGATCCTACTGCTCCACCGATCAATTTTTGGGGAACGCATCATGCCCATAGATTGAAGCTATGAGTTTAAGTGCAATGCTGAAGGCACTGGGTAGCAGTACGCCATCGCTGCAGCAACGTGGAGGCTAGAATATATTAAGCCCTATACGTTAGATGTTGTATATGACTGAACGACTTGAGCAGGCGATCGCCCAATTACAAACCTTGTCAACCGATCAACAGGAAGCGATCGCAACCCTAATTTTGGCAGAACTCGAAGAAGAAAAGCGATGGAATGACTCCTTTGCCCGCTCACCAAACTTGCTGGCTAAACTAGCAGCCGAAGCAATGGCAGAACATCGATTGGGCAAGACTCAAGAATTAGACCCAGAAACGTTGTGAAGTCTTGTACCACTGCTCGTTTTCGGGAGATGTTTGCAGATCTTCCAAAACCGATTCAAGAGCAGACCGGTAAAGCGTATCGGCAATTCAAAGAAGACCCAAGCTATCCCAGCTTGCGATTCAAGAAAGTCCATCCAAAGCTGCCCATCTATTCTGCACGCATCAATAGGGATTATCGTGCTGTCGGTCAATTAGAGGATGATACGGTGATTTGGTTCTGGGTTGGTTCCCATGCAGAGTACGATATGCTGCTGGAGCAATTGTAGTGCGATGCCGAAGGCACTGCGTAGCAGCACGCCATCGCCGTAGGGTGCGTTCCCTAATGTGGCTCCTGCTGCTCCACCGATCGATTTTTGGGAACGCACCATGCACATTTATTGAGGCTGTGAGTTTAAGTGCGATGCCGATCTTGTAGGGTGCGAAAACGCGCGTGTAACGCACCTTTTTCAAGTCAGCTATAATGTCGGTTAGACAATGCTCTTATGAAGCGTTTAACCATCAGATATACATTCATGAGCATATTGTTTCACCAGTAATTCGATTATTTTTTCCTAAGTAATTTGCTTTCGATCTGCTTGAGATTTAAAGAAGCTTACACTTTCTTCTGTTAATTCTAATGTTACTTGAGTAGTTTTGGTTTTACCTTTAGGAACTAACTGGTCTGGAGGCGGTAAAAAATCTTTAACGACTTGTCCCAGTTCCATTGGTTCATCAGTATAAGTTATTTTGCTGTTCATATAGTTTACGTCCTTTTCGCCAATAACCAGCTCCAAAAATTCTAACTTTTCCTTCCCGGTAAGTAAAGCGTACTGTGATAATTTCTTCATTGATTTGCCCTATACAGTAAAATCGATTTTCTTCTTGACTGTGAGCCAGATCTTGTACGATAACTCTGTTGGGGTCAAAAAATGCGTATTGAGCTAATTCAAAGGAAACATCGTGTTTCTGTTGGTTTAAACGATTTTTATCTTCATCCCATTCAAAGCTTTCATCCATAGGCGGAGTTGATAAGCCTAATCACTATGATTTTAACATAGACTTTCAAGAACATGAGTTGAATCAAATTGATCGGCTGGTGATAGAACATCAGACAACATTACTCGATACATGGTATGACTACTTTCACATTTGAGACAGAACCGACCGTAAATCAAGTGCAATCGCTGATCGCATGGCGCGATCGCCGATCTTGTAGTTTCAGCCTTGTTTTCTTGTATAATAGAGTTGAAGTTGTATAATCTCAAATCGTCATTCGTAAATTATGTTAATCAATGCAAAAATTAATTAACTTCAGACCCAAAGATAGAATGCAGTTAACAGCAGTGGTTTTGATAATCTTAGCCATTGCCTTCGCATTTTTTACGAGAATTATCACTGCTTTTGAATACGTTACCTTTGATATCGGACCAGAGCCCGATCAGATAGTAATTGGCAATACTGTAATCAATATGTGGCAGGGAAAAATACCCGCTTTAGGTATGGCTGGTTCTGGAGGAAAATATCTCTTTACTATTCCTCCTCTTTACTTTTATTTAGTATTTCCTTTTACTATTTTTGGTTCCGATCCCGCTTTTCTAGTTTTAGCTAATGGTGTTTTTTCCTTTTTAGCGATTCCACTCCTAATCTATCTAGTTTATCAACTTTTGGAAAAGGTGGAATTTTCCAAGCGAATCCTCTTATCGAGTCTGGCTGGGTTTTGGTATAGCACGTTTTATACAGACTATTTTATTAGTAATTTTTCTTGGAATCCTAGTCCAATACCGTTTTTTCTAATAATCTTTGTACTCCTTTATAAATTTCAGTTAGAGACTAAACAACCTTCATATTATCAAGCAATTTCTTGGATAGTCTATGGTGTAATTTTAGCCATCTTGGTAAGTTTACATTCTACTACAATGTTCGTTCTTCCTGTCGTATGTATCCTTACTTCTCTATGGTTTGTCTATAAGAACAGGAAAAATTTTCTCAAGTGTCTTTTACCTTTTTTAGCGATTATTTCCTCGAATATTGCTCTACTACACTATTGGAAAGTAGAAATCGCTCGTAATTTTAGCAACACCAAAGCGATCATCAATGCAATTATAGGTTCGGACGAGACAACAACTCAAAGTGGTAATCTGTTAGCTCGCTTATTTAAAGCTATTTGGGAGTTTGTTTTTCTTGGTAATCAAGTGTATTTTATCTCGAAGGATTGGCTATGGTTTAATTTATTTTTGTCAGTGTTTTTTTGTGTTATTTCTTTATACTTTACCCTCAGAAAGTTTCAAGGTAACAAAACTATATTAGGTGTTCTTGCTCTAACTTGGCTAATTTTTATGTATGCTGCTTCCAATTATCAAGAAGAATACTTTTTCTCTCACCGTAAAATATTAATTTGGTTTGCACCAATGTTGATGGGAATTATCAGTTTGGCTTACTTAAATTTTAATAACAAATGGTCAAGATTTTTCGGTATTATTTTAATTGGATTAATTGGTTATTCTATCGCTACAAATCTCTACTTCGATCAACGCTATATATCTAGTAAATATAGTGCAGAAAGACTACTATCTGCTTCTGATATTATAGACATTTTTAATCAGATTCCCCCTAGATCAAATATTTGTTATCCAGCCAAGAAAGGCAAAAGAAAAATAAACAATCAATACGACTATATTGATAATCATATAACTAAAAGAAACTTACAGGTTGTTAATAGCTGTCAAACAGGTGACTATATACTGCAATCCAAGTTTAAAATGGACTTGGAAATGAATGATCTATTTCCCATTTTTTCCCTAACTAAAACTCCATCGCTAGAGCAGAAAGCTAATCTTGTTTTAGAAACTCCCGAAGCCTATTTATATAAACTAAATTAGCTGAGTTGAAAATTGACTAAATCAATTTTCTTTAGCTATTTAACGAGTATTTTTTGATTCAATCGGTTGCTTAGATAACAACCATGAATAACGCAGTGCGATCACCGATCTTAAGCGTTTAACCATCAGATATACATTCAGATCTTCTAGGGTGCGTTCCCTAATCTGGCTTCCACTGCTCCACCGAATTAGGGAACGCACCATGCACATTGATTAAAGATGTGAGTTTAAGTGCGATGCCGAAAGCACTGGGTAGCAGTACGCCATTGTTGTAGTAATACCAATTCTCCAAAGTCTGACTACAGAAGTTTAATCCCCCTAAATCCCCCTTAAAAAGGGTGATTTAAATTCGATGTGTAGTTTTCATTTAGAGAAATGGTATAACGTGGAAGCTAGAGTATATTAAGCCCTATACGTTGGATGTTGTATATGACTGAACGACTTAAGCGGGCGATCGCCCGCTTAAAAACCTTGTCAACCGCTCCACAGGATGCAATCGCAACCCTAATTTTGACAGAACTCGAAGAAGAGCAGCGATGGTAAGCTAAACGGCGCTTAACCTGCATGATCCAATAGCTATAACCCTTTTGGAGTCTATATCGGTGATCCGAAGTAAAAGCCGTTTAGCTTATGATACTAAATCCAGTTATTAAAAACTGATTATTTATTCTCCCTTTTGCCTTTTTCCTCTCCTGATATGTAGCCTATACTCAACGGATTTAGTATTAGATAACACCTGTGAATAACGGAATCGGAAAAGAATTTTTTTTGCCCAATGTTGAAACACTTTTAACTGATGGCGTTGGCTGGGTAAACGCAGTATATAGACAAAGCGACGCATTATATCAGCCAATCTACCAGTAATATTAATGCCAAAACTGGAAACAAGGGCTGATTGTTTACCCAGGGTTAACATATCACCTAAATGGAGATAATAATAGGGTTGGGGCGATTTTTTTCTGATCACTGCCGAGATATTTTTTGCTAATAGACTGGCTGCTTGATAGGCTGCTTGTGCTGTGGCAGGAATTACCTGTTTATTAGGATAAATTTCGGCTAGATCCCCAAGGGCAAAAACTTCGGGATAGTCGATTAATTGTAAACTGGAACGGGTTAATAATTTGCCTTGTGCTGTTTTCTGACAATCTAAATTATTGATCCAATCCTGTGCTTGGGTTCCTGCTGTCCACAATAATAAGTCAATGGGGATAAATTCATTTGTATTATCTTTAAATACGGTCATGGAATTAGCTGCAACTTCCTTTAATCCCGTGTTTAAATAGAGACTAACATTCTTGGCTAAAAGGGAACGACAGGAAGCAATACGAACCGATTTAGGGAAGTTTTGCAGTATTTCCTCATTCCTTTCCACTAGGTGAACTTTGCCTTTTTTTCCTAAACGATCAGCCACCTTACAGGCTAATTCTACCCCATTGGGACCACCGCCAATAATTGCTAAATTAATTGAGTATTTTCCTTGAGTTTCTAAGTCATGAATTGCTGTTTGTAATTTTTCTACATCCTCTAAACTCCGAAAAGTTAGCCCATAATCAGCTAACCCCAGTATATCCGGCCAACAATTCCGCACTCCCACCGCTAAAACGAGGTAATCGTAATCTAAAATTTCCTCATTTTCTAAATATACTTGATGATTGTTTAAATCAATATTACTGGCTTTTTGAGTTTTTAAATTAATCTGAGTTCCTGTTAATAATTGACGGTAGGAGGGGGCAATTTCCCAGCGTTGCAATTCTCCTGTAATTAGTTCATAGAGAAGAGGAGTAAAGAGAAAATGGTCTTTTGGTTCGACTAAAGTTATTTGCCATTGACCTGATTTTACTGCTGTTAATCGACTCAAATTGAGTGCCGTGTATAACCCTCCAAAACCACCACCGAGAATGCAAATCTTAGTTATAGGTTTATTCATGGATTTTTATTCTCAGTTGTGTTTAAGAGAGGTTTCAGTTCCGAAACTAATTGTTCTGAACGAATAATTCTCGCCGGGGGCAAAAGATGATAGTGAGTGTCAGCAAAAATAGTAGAATCGGTCTTAATATTCAAGTCTTTTGGGTCGTAAATTGTTGGGACAACCCGACTTAATTCTTCGGCAGATTTGCGAATATTAGCCAAGGTTTTACCATCATTTTTGGCATAAACCCAGGGCAAAGAAACCACTAAAGTCGCCCCTTTTGCTTCTAAATCTTTCTTGAGTTTTTCAATCAATTTAATCGAGTGAGCAGAGACAGGAGTATCAAAGGTCATTTGCCACCATTTCCATTTCCCTGTTTTTTCCTTAACTATAGTCGGATCACCTGTATTAGTAATCGGATCGGAAAGATAACCCGTCATTCTGCCTTTAGTGAATAAATCAACCGTGGATTTAGTGACTGCACGCATCCCCGGAATACCTAATAACCAAGTATCCTCGATCATGGTTTTTAAAGGTATTCCACCTAACCCCGGTTTGCCAATAGCGACGCTAAAAGGTGCGGATCCCCAAAGTCCTTCGCCGCGATTAAAACCGTCCTCATCCATGAGCATGAGATATTCAGGAATCAGCAGAATTACATCCCCTTTGCGTGCTTTTTCGAGAATCATAGCGGCAATGACATTTAACCCGATATCACCCTGTAAACCGAAGTTAACCACCGGTATTCCCAATTCTTTGGCCATTAATTCCGAATTTATGCTATAATGCGCCCCCGATCCTGCCGTGACGATTAAACGCCGCGGTCCTTCGACCTTGGCTGCGATCGCTAATTTTTCTTCGTACATCATCCGCAGCCAGCTTAATTCGCCGCCGTAGATGACATTATAAACAAAGCCGAGGGACCAAGCGACTCCCAGAGAAGCTAACCAGGGGAAAATGTTAAAAGATTTAGTATTCATCAGAATTCAAAGTAAATAAAATCACTGGTATTAGTGGAAGCTAGGAGAATAGTTAAACCTAGCAATATTTTAGACAGCCAAGGCGATAGTAATAGTTCATATTCAAACTTTTTCTGGGCAACAGCCAGATGTTCGAGGATTAAGACAATGATACCAAGAACTAAAGCGACGCTTAAAACTGCTCCTTGATTGAGACTATAGGAACTAAAAATTTCCCCGATATTAGCTAAGGAATAATTGAAAGGATTGGCAATAACCAGCATTTTGCCAATTAATCTTCTGGTGTTAATCTCCATGAAAAAGAGACAACCAAAAATGACCGCCAATTGCGTTAAAGCCCAGGAGACAATTTGCGGCTGAGAAACGTATTTTCCGACGAAAGCATAGAAAGGTCGCCCTAGATAACGCAGTAATAATAATAATGTCCCGTGGTAAGCGCCCCAAAAGATGAAATTCCAAGCTGCACCATGCCAAAAACCTGAAAGAGTAAAGGTAATGAATAGATAAAAAGGCGCCCAATTTTTATTGGAACCCATCAGGGGTAAAAATACATAATCCCGAAACCAAGTGCTAAGGGTAATATGCCAACGTCGCCAAAATTCGTTAATACTTTGGGATGTGTAGGGAGCTAAAAAGTTCAATTCCAATCTAACCCCGACGAAATAGGCTAAACCGACAGCAATAAAGCTATAACCGCCGAAGTCAAAATAGATTCTCAGGGTGAATAAAAAGGCCTCAAACCAGATATACCAAGCATTATCGATCATCTTATCTAATTGGATGTAGGGAGCCAGGTTATCGGCGAGGACAAATTTCATAAATAAACCGAGGGAAAGCCAACGCAAACCCTCCTCGAAGTTTTCTCCTGTAAATTTGAGGCGAAATCCCTCCATTTGTGGTAATAAATCCCGGCGACGCTCGATCGGACCTGCGACAATCTGGGGGAAAAAGGAGATAAAATTGACATAATCGAGGACGGCTAGGGGTTTCTTTTTCTTTTCGCGTAGGGAGTCCACCACGAAAGCCACCATCTGGAAGCTATAGAAGGACACCCCCGGCGGTATTTGGCTAGGCACGGGAATTGGGGAAAGTTCCTTCCAATTAGGAGGGAGAGAAACGAATAATCCGATGATTTCTTGGACAAAAAAGCCGAAATACTTGAAGTAGGCGAGGACAAGAATATCGATGACGATAACGATAGTGGCTAGGAGATTCGCTTTCCAGCCGCTCATTTTCAGCACTAGCCAGACCATAATGTAGTTAAAGGCTAGGGAGACGATGAAAACGAGGAAACTGGTGCGACTGGCGTAATAAAATAGGATTAGGGACAGTGCCGCTAATCCAACTCCATCAAAAACACCTCGCCAGAGATTGAAGGACTTCGCTATATAACGCGCCGTTAAGAAAGGAACGCTAAAAAGGATTAATATCCACCAAAATATAAAATCAGAGTAATTCAAGCCTTGTTAACTCCTGATGGTCTGTGTTACCTTGTTTGAGATGGGTTTCCTGACTTCTGATGCACAGAGACGAGAGATTTTCTTGACAAGCCTATCAAACTTTGTCAGACTTGTCCATAAAATTAACTCCAGCAATCCTAAAAAATTGAGGCTAGACAAGCAATGCTTTATCAAAAACTGTTAGATGCACATAAACGCTATCGGCAATTTAAGACTTATCCTCATATTGCTGATCAATATTGGTCTAGTCAGTTGGCAGAGCATAATATTAGTCCTAATTATGTGGAATATGATGCTAAATCTGGTCAACTTTTTTATAAACCTTTAGGTATCAGTTTAAGCAAAAATAAGCAAGATTTCCTCTTGGTTAGTAAAGTTTGTAACAAAGCTGGAGCCTTAAAAGCTCTGGCTGATTGTAAATTTTATATTGATGAGCAACAGGAATTAATTATCGAGATCGATGGAGTTAAGTTAATTATCGAGACGGGACAGGATTTAGATATCGCCCATGAAATTTTCCTTTTAGGTGTATATAATTTCCTCTATAACAAGCCCTGTGTAGTGATCGATATTGGTATGAATACGGGTTTTGCTAGTCTCTTTTTTGCTAATCGAGCTAATGTGAAAGCTGTCTATAGTTACGAACCTTTTAAGGCTACCTACGACCAAGCTTTAAGAAATTTTGCCCTCAATCCTAATCTAGCGGAGAAGATTAAAGCTTTTGATTATGGAGTCGGCGCTCGGGATGAAATTATTCAAGTCGAATACGATTACACCGTGAAAGCTAGTGTTGGTATTTCTGGTATTGACAACCAATTAAAACCTTTTGCCTCGAAACAAACCGCTACAGCCGATTTAATTCTGAAACCTTTCACCGATGTGTTTAAAGGTATTACCTCTGACTATCCCGATATTGATATTGTTGCCAAGATTGATTGTGAAGGCTCCGAATACGAAATCCTCGATTCTTTAGCGGCAACTGGTCAATTGGGACAGATTAAAATTGTCATGATGGAATGGCATAAAAAGGGTCCCGATGCTTTAGTCAAACATCTGCAAGACTTCGGTTTTATCATCTTCTCCCGGATGCCTCGCAGTAAAAATGTCGGCACTTTGTATGCAATTAAACCCTAAAGTACAGAAGTGAGGTGATAGGGAGATGGGGAAATTTCAACTAATACCCCAAAACCCCAACAGGTTCTAACTGATAACTGATAACTGATAACTGATAACTGATAACTGATAACTGATAACTGATAACTGATAACTGATAACTGATAACTGATAACTGCTTTACTGTGCTTGACAATAGGTATTAAAAGCTTCGCCAGTTTCTTTTTCTAATTGGCCGGCTTTTCTGACCTTTTCCTGTGCTAATTTTGCCCCGTTTTTATTGCGAGTTTCGATCACTTGAATTATTTCACGAGTGGCAGTGGCATAATCTTCGTAAACTTGAGCGAAAGTGGTCTTATATTTCTCTATTTCAGGATCCTTCACTGCTAATTTTTTCATATTTTCCGCGGCCTGTTCGATTTTATCGGCGGCTAATAGCCAACTTTTTTGGTCAATTTCTGTCCCTTGACCCTTGGTTAAAGATTTGGTTTCTTGGGCGACTTCGTTGGCAATCCGATAGATTTTTTGACATTGAAACTGTTTACTATCAGCACAACTTGCCAAAAAAGTCAAGCCCATAAATATTAAGATTATTTTGTTATTCATACCATTGTATTTGAGATGATTCTAGAGAAGCTTATAGCGGTAAACTATCAGCCTCTAGTAGTTTTTTACTGTTATCGACTGATAGAATTGTTCAATCTGATAATACTAAAGTTTAGCACTCGATCGCCGTTAAGCGTGTCTTTTTTGATGCCAATTCCAAGCGTGTTCAACTATTACCTTAAGATCGGCATATTGGGGATGCCAACCGAGAACCTGTTTAGCTTTATCACTACTGCCGATTAAAATAGGGGCATCACCTGCTCTTCTGGGACTTTCGATGACGGGAATATCCAAACCAGTTACCGCTTGCGCTGTTTCAATCACTTCCCGCACAGAAAAACCGTTACCATTGCCCAAATTAAACACATTACTTTCGCCCCCATTTAAGAGATATTCTAAGCCTAAAACGTGAGCTTGAGCTAAATCATTAACATGGATATAATCACGCACAGCAGTACCATCGGGAGTATCATAATCCGTGCCAAAAATTGACAGGGAATCCCGTTTTTTCAGAGCAGTTAATAAAGCCAAGGGAATTAAATGGGTTTCCGGTTGGTGATCTTCCCCTAATAAACCACTGGGATCGGCTCCTGACGCATTAAAATAACGGAAAGCCACCGATTTTAAACCATATGCTGGATCAAAATCCCTAAGAATTTGTTCCACCATTTCCTTACTGGCTGCGTAGGGACTGAGGGGATGATGGGGGTGACTTTCCGTCATCGGAATTTCCTTCGGCATTCCATAAATGGCACAGGTGGAAGAAAAAACAAATTTCTTCACATCGGCGGCGATCATCGCTTGCAAAAGAGTCAGACTACCACTAACATTATTTTGATAGTAAATGGCTGGTTCCTGCACCGATTCCCCCACGGCAATAAAAGCGGCAAAGTGCATGACAGCGGCAATATCACGACTAGCAAATAAATTATCCAGCAGCGATCGATCCCTGGTATCACCGACAATTAACTCAACTTTTAATATATCCTTAATGATTTCGGCGTGACCGTAGGATAAATTATCGAGTACGATGACGGAATAACCGGCATTTTTGAGCGCTAGAACCGCATGGGAACCAATATAACCCGCACCGCCAGTAACGAGAATGGTAGGTTTAACTTGAGACACGCGATCATACCTATTTGAAATTGACTTGTCTATAACTTTATACCCTAATTTTGCTTTTATTTGACCATCATGTTAAGTCCCCTCGATCTATCTCTTTCCCTTGACAAGGAAACTTATCAATCACAAATTAAAGATTTAATGGAACAACTGCGATCGCTACAGCAGTCCTGTTGGGAATGTAAATTACCCGTGGTGGTGGTTTTGGAAGGTTGGGCGGCGGCAGGCAAGGGAACTTTAGTCAAAAAAATGGTTAACTATATGGATCCTCGGGGTTTTACCGTCCATCCAATTTTAACCCCTTCCTCCCAAGAGGAAAGTTACCCGTTTTTGTGGCGATTTTGGCAAAAACTGCCAGCAAAAGGCAGTATTGGCATTTTTTATCACAGTTGGTACACCCATCTACTAGAGGATCGACTCTTAAACAAATTGCCCTCCTCCCAGATTCCTCTAGTCATGCGCGATATCAACACCTTTGAGCGACAATTATTTGATGATCGGGTGGCGATCGCTAAATTCTGGATTCACCTCAGTCAAAAGGAATTAAAGTCACGCATCAAAGAATACGCCGAAAATGAGCTAGAATCTTGGCGCGTGCGTCCGGAAGATTGGCAACAAGCTAAACGTTATGATGAGTATGCCAGTTTAGCTGAGGAAATGATTACCTACACTAGCACGGGGGCCGCCCCTTGGATATTGGTGGAGGGCAACTGTCAACGCTGGGCCCGGGTAAAAGTTCTCTCCCAATTAGTCGGTACGATCGCTCAAGCTTTGGATCAGCGCCAATTACCGATCGAACCTCCTGTCAATCTACCACCCCAAGCCCAATTACTGCCCACGGAACCCGATTATCTAGGGAGAGTGGACTTAAGTGCCAAATTGGAAAAAGAAGACTATAAAATCCGTTTGCGTCAGGCACAGGTGGAATTAAGAAAACTGCAATTAGAGATTTTTCAGGCAAATATTCCCGTTTTAGTCCTGTTTGAGGGGTGGGATGCCGCCGGTAAGGGAGGTGCGATCAAACGCTTAACCGATACCCTCGATCCTCGCAGTTATCAAGTGATTGCCTTTGCTGCCCCGACGGAGGAAGAACACCGCTATCATTACCTCTGGCGCTTCTGGCGCAAATTACCCGCATCCAAAACTATCGGTATATTTGATCGCAGTTGGTATGGACGGGTTTTGGTGGAGAGAGTGGAAGGATTCGCTAAAGATATGGACTGGCGGCGGGCATATCAAGAAATTAACGAATTTGAAGCCCAATTAACCCATTCAGGCTGTGTTTTAGTCAAATTTTGGTTACATATTAGCCCCGAAGAACAGTTAAATCGCTTCAACGAGCGCCAAAATAACCCCTATCGTCAACATAAACTCACCGATGAAGATTGGCGCAATCGAGAAAAACAGCCCCTCTACCATGTGGCAGTTAATCACATGGTAGCCCGCACTAGCACCCCCGTCGCCCCTTGGACAATTGTGGCGGCAAATGACAAGTATTTCGCCCGCGTTAAAGTCATAGAAACAGTAATTGCCGCTATTGAAACCGGTTTGAAACAACGGGGATAGGATCAGTAATCAGTGATCAGTAAACAGTGATCGGTGATCAGTAAATGGGGATCAAGATGAAAATAACTAACTAATTAACTTAAAACTTAAATCTGATAACTTAAATCTGATAACTGATAACTGAATTTATGAGTTTTTCCCCCAGTTTAATTTCTCCCGATCTTAGTTTGGCCGATATTCCCCTAGAGGAAACCCTCTCTTTAGGAGTGATGGCTTCTGGTAGTGGTTCCAATTTTGCGGTTTTGGCGGAAGCGATCGCCAAAAAACAGCTAAATGCCCGGATTCCTGTCCTCATCTACAATAATCCCGATGCCAAGGTAAAAGAAAAAGCCGCTGACTACAATATCCCTGCGGTTTTCCTCGATCATCGTCAATTTAAACCCAGAGAAGAACTCGATCGGGCAATAGTAGAAACTTTCCAGGAATACGGGGTAAAATGGGTAATTATGGCGGGCTGGATGCGAATTGTCACCCCAGTGTTACTGGATGCCTTTCCCGATCGCGTGATCAATATCCATCCTAGTTTACTACCCAGTTTTAAGGGTGTGCGTGCCGTGGAACAAGCTTTAGCCGCGGGGGTAAAAGTGACCGGATGTACTGTGCATATCGCTCGCGCGGAGGTAGATAGTGGCCCAATTTTAATGCAAGCAGTGGTTCCCATTCTCCCCGATGATACCGCAGCCAGTCTCCACGAACGCATTCAAGTGCAAGAACATCGCATTTTCCCAGTAGCGATCGCTTTAGCAGCGAAATTGAGCCTATAGAGATCGATTTCTGGACTTCCTTGGCGAGAATACTGGCAAAAAAACGAAAATTCAAGGCAAATCGTTAAATAGGGTTTGCGGCAAAAAGTTTGTTGGTGGGGTTAGGAGTCAGTAGCCAGCAGTCAGGCTTCGGCAAAAACACTACACGCGGCGGAAAAAGAAAGTGACAGGGTACAGCAAAAAAGAGTGGAATACTGGTCTCAAGTGCGAGAAATTGAGGCATCAAAACTAATTTTCATCGATGAATCGGGGGTAAATTTAGCCCAATTAAGACTCTATGCTAGAGCCTTAATTGGCCGAAGAGCTTGGGGAAGAAAACCGCAAAAGTTAAATTGAATCAACAACGATTATCGAACCATTTAATTAGCAGATGGCATAAAAGCAAGCTGTGACTGGGTCTAATTCTTGGAGATGTCCATTAATTATACCGCTCCCTGCTGTCAACTCCGACGCTCATAGACAGTCTTAACGAGTAATTTAGAGAGTCAACCGCTTAGTGGTCTGTCAATCTTGAAATTGTGGATAGGGGAATGCTGCCAAATTATTCGCCCCCAATCCCTCAAAATCATCTTAACAGACCAGTAGAATCACCCTTAATTTTTGTCAATTGTCGGACTCTAACTATATTCTTCCCCGACACTGAGATTAAAGAGCATTTGTAGGGATTGTAAACAGCGCTTACGCGCTTCGATATCCTGTTGGGCCCGCAGTTGTACCATGGGTTCGTGAAGGATTTTATTAACGATACCGCGGGTCATTGCTTCGATAACTTCTTGGTGTTTTTCGGCGAATTCCGTCCCCAGACGGGAGAGGGCCTTTTCTAATTCCTGTTCGCGAATATCTTCAATTTTGCTTCTTAAACAGCTAATTGTCGGGACAGTGTCCAAAGAACGCCACCAAAGCTCGAAAGCTTCCACTTCCTGCTCTAGGAGTGCCTCTGCTTCCCTGGCCATCTGACGGCGACTTTCCTGATTGGCGGCAACCACCGCTTTAAGATCATCGACGTTGAAAGCTTGCACTTGTGCCAATTCCTTCACGTCGGTGTGGACGTTGCGGGGAACAGAAATATCGATTAACATCAGCGAGTTGGCAGTAATCGTCACTTCTGTCAATAAATTTTTAGTTAAAATTGGTTCCGTGGCTCCGGTACTGGTAAAGACGATATCCGATGCCGCTACGGTAGTCATCATCTCTTCTAGGCCATATAGTTGGATCGGTACGTGAGGAAATTCACGGGCTAACTCCTCGGCCCGTCTTTGGGAGCGATTGATGATCGCAATTTGCTGAGAACCCTTAGCCAGAAGGTGAGTAACTAATAATCGGGACATTTTCCCTGCCCCGATAATAGCGATTTTCTTGCCGCTGAGGTCTGTCACCTTAGCATGGGCTAACTCCACCGCCGCCGAACTGATCGATACGGCTCCCGTGCCGATGCTGGTTTCCGTGCGGACGCGCTTACCGGCAGTCATCGCTTGTTTAAACAGGCGATCGAGTAATTGGCTAATAGTATTGTACTTCTGAGCTAATTTATGGGTATTTTTAACTTGAGCGAGAATTTGCCCTTCCCCGAGGACAAGACTTTCTAAACCGGCGGACACCCGGAGCAGATGACGGACAGCATCCTGATGCAGTAGGGTAAACAGATAACGACGCAGGACATTAAGGGGAATATGTCCGATTTCAGCGAGAAACTGGGTAATTTCCACCACGCCCTTTTCCGTATCCGTAACCACGGCGTAGATCTCCAAACGGTTACAGGTGCTGATAATAGCCACCTCTTGGATGTGGGGATAACCCTTGAGGTGGGTAAGAGCGGACTCGATTTTCGCTTCCGGGATACTCAATTTTTCACGAATTTCCACCGGGGCTGTCTTGTGACTCAAGCCCACTACAGCAATATTCATTTATGTTCTCCTACAAATGTTGCTCAGGCTACAAAAATTATTGATAAAGATCAGTGCGTTATGTCTCTAATTGTTGCAATTTAGTCCCAATCGGGATGCAAATAAAAGATGTTTGAAAAAAAACTTTATATATTTTTACCAATGGGGGCGAGGTGAGCCATACCCACCCCACCCGGTCAGAGAATTATCTCAGTTGAATGTATTTGGGTTGGTCGAACAGGTGAACGGTATCGACAAAGCGAGCGGTTTTCGATTGGGTGGAGATAACCAAGCTTTGGGTTCGAGCGCCACCATGGAAGAAGCGTACCCCTTCCATCAGGGTGCCGGGGGTGATCCCACAGGCGGCAAAGAGGACGGTTTGGCCACTGGCTAATTCTTCGCAACCGTAAACGCGATCGGGATTGGTGATGCCCATTTCTTGCAGACGAGCGAGATTACCCTCGCGGCTTTCGCCGATTAAACCGGTTTTGACCACTTCCGGATCATAGATTAATTGTCCCTGGAAGTGACCGCCTAGACAACGCATAGCCGCCGCCGAGATTACCCCTTCCGGAGCGGCACCGATACCCATGAGAGCATGAATATTAGTTCCCGAAAAAGCGCAGGAAATAGCGGCCGATACGTCACCATCGCTGATCAGACGAACTCTGGCCCCGGCGTTGCGGATTTCTTGGATTAATTCCTTGTGACGGGGACGATCCATAACCACTACCACCAGTTCTTCGATCGAACGATTGAGACAATCGGAAAGAACTTTCAGGTTTTCCGTCGCCGATTTATTAATATCCACATGACCTTTAGCTGCTGGGGGAGCGGCTAATTTTTTCATATAAAAGTCAGGAGCGGCGAATAACCCACCTTTTTCGGAGATCGCTAACACGGCCATAGAACCATTTTGACCGTAGGCAACCAAGTTAGTGCCTTCGCAGGGATCGACGGCGATATCAATTTCGACTAATTCGTCGGGATTACAATATTGTTTGGCATCAACTTGGGTACAGATACCCACTTCTTCGCCAATATAGAGCATGGGAGCCTCGTCTCTTTCCCCTTCTCCAATAACGATGCGACCGCGCATATGGATTTTATTCATCCGTTCGCGCATCGCTTCCACAGCGACGTGATCGGCGATATTTTTTTCGCCTTTACCCATCCACTTCGAGGAGGCAATGGCAGCCTGTTCGACCACTTCGATAATTTCTAACCCTAGCGTACTTTCCACTCGATGATCCTCCCTACAGCTGATCTATGATTTATCTAGTGAGTTTGTTTCCTTAACAGTCAAAAGTCTATCACCAGACGGGGATCATTCTTAAGTTTTTATGTAGATCATCTGGAGGAGACCGGTATAGCTAGGGAATTTTTGCCAGCACTGTCGCCCCCATCTCAGTTATGGAGAGCTTGTTCGCTGATTTTGTCTGGCAATCGCATGAAGGAAGGTTCTTCCCCCTGTTGTGAATGCTAGACAAGGGCAGCTTTGTCAATACTAAACATCTGGTGCGGTTTTGCCGAGCAAAATTATAACGTTATCGGGTCAGGTTTTAAAATGAGCCATTTTAGTTGACGGTCTTTCTCATAAAGATGCAGTATAACCTAATTTGCTATCGACGACTGACTCCCCAAAGGGAAAATTTCCTACCTCATCCTTAAGATAAGCTAAGTAGCTGGTTATAATTAAATTGAAGATAGATTTTGGGTTCGATCCCCCCTGCCCCCCTTGATAAGGGAGCATTTGATAATTTTTAACGCCTACGTACTTAAGACGCATTTTAACCGCCTATAACTCGGTTTGTTAACGAAGCCAATAAACTATAGCGATAATAATACTCAGAATTACCACAGTCTGGCGCAGATAACTAGGAGAGATAATTCTAGCTAGTTTTCCCCCCAATACCCCCCCCATTAAAGAGCCAATTGCTACCACTATCGCTGCCGACCAATATACATGATTAGAAAAGAGAAAAAACCAAGATGCGGCCACATTAACCACCAAAGAAAGCAACTGTTTTAAAGCATTTAATCTCGTGAGATTATCCTTGAGAAATAAGCCCAAAATTGCCAACTCAATTACCCCTAAACCTGCGCCAAAATAACCACCATAAACTGAAGCAAGAGCGATGGGTAAAACCGCCAAAATTTCTGGTATATGACCATTTTCGTCCCCTTGTTGCCGCTGTAGCCAAGAGCGTAAAGTATCTTGAAAAGCCAATAAAGCCGCCGCTAAAAGAATCAGAAAAGGAATCAGGTGCTCAAATACTTTATCACTACTATTTAACAGCAAAATACCACCGATAATGCCGCCAATAACTGCCGGTGGTAGTAATAATCGAATCCGTTTTTGTTGCCCGTGCAGGTCTTTTTTTTGGGCGATGGTTGCCCCCAGATAACCGGGACATAAAGCGACGGTATTAGTCACATTTGCCATTACTGGTGGGATACCCACCGCCATCAGCGTCGGAAAAGTAATCAGACTACCGCCACCGGCAAGAGCATTAATTAAGCCGGCAGCCACGGCAGCGATTACCAAGAAGCCATACTGAATAGGCGTGAGCATTTAGGTGTTAGGGATAGTAATTAGCGATAAATCAATTTTTTCCTCGTCAACTTGCTTAATTTCGGCTCTAATTCCTGGTCCAAAATATCTTTCGATTTTTTCCTGTTTTGCCAGCCACTTTTCTAGGGGTAAAAGGGGCGATTCAAATTCTAGGGTGAAACAATAGGCGGAATCAACAGCAGTTTCACGAATTGCCACTAAAGTCGGTCTTTCCTCGTCTGTGGGGCTTAATCCCAGCTTTTCTAGGGCTTCATCCAGATGCACTTCCTGTCCGTAGCGATAGCGGGTGACATCGTTGCGAAGTTTGGTTTGGGTGACAGTAGCCTGTTGTTGGCGCAATTGCAAGATTTCGGGGCTAGTGGGTTGACTGAAGGGTATCGGTTTGATTTCTGAAGCTTTTAGGGCTAAACCTCCCAATAATAACGGTAATCCGTAGAAAAACCCCGCTAAATTGACCGTGGCGTTACCTTGGGCATAACCGATGATCCCGATAACCGTTAAAATACTGCCTAAAATTAAGCCAAAGTATGATAGTCTAATTTTTCTGAGCATGAAATAATTTTTTTCTTGAGTACGCTAATCCTTTAGAGATTATACAACTCAAGAGAATCTTTTTTGCAGATGGGCAGTGGGAAGATTTTTCAGTTATCAGTAAACAGTCATCAGTCATCAGTGAAAAGAAAGCGGCGAACTTGACACTTAATAAGTAAGTAATCTCAATTTTGATGTTTTAATAAGGTCGAGGTTGAAAATTATCGGGAATATCGAGTTCAAATACTTGGTCATGAATCCGAGCCACATAAAACCCTTCTTGCAGAATTTTTTCGCGTAATTCGTTGGAT
>VYLM01000055.1_pt1 | contig 23302 bp, 27 predicted proteins | sample 5109491 | NCBI WGS metagenome assembly VYLM01 (sample SAMN12291813, study PRJNA351875) | freshwater metagenome | isolation source: freshwater lake | place: USA: Michigan, MSU3 lake | collected 2011-08-06 | reverse complement strand
AAATTAGTTATTATGACTAACTCTTTTGATTAGAAAAAGATAAACTTGAGAATCCTCGATCAAATTTATTGACTCAAAATCAGCTATACTTAATTTAAATGAAACAGCCCTACCTTGATAAGGGGGGTGCCGATAGGCGGGGGGATCCCCCCTGCCCCCCTTGATAAGGGGGGAACTGACAACTTTTAACACCTACCTACTTATGTTTTAGATGCTAGGGTTGGGACATGGAAGAATTAAGAATTGTCAATTGAACACCGTTATCTCTTTCATAAACCATCACAACCGGAAAGGTTAATTTAGCTTCTTTTTTTGGTAACGCTGGGAAAATATAGGAATAACCATTGCCTTTGAGCAACAGTCGCCAAATTCTCGGTTTATCAGGGTTACTAATATCATTAAGTTCGTTATCTAATAAACGTTTGTAGGATTGAAGATCGCCGATAATTCTAAAATTAGGTAAGTTAGTTTTTGTGGAACGACTTTCTAAGGGATTATTAAATTTTCGTCCTAAACTGGCATCTTGAGGCATAACAATCGTGACAATCGGTAAAGAAGAAGTTTCATTAACAGCATCTTTCCAAGCATCATCTTTTGCTTGCCAGGTTGCCAGCCAAAAAAGAGCCATCAGTACAAAAATAACGATAATAAATTCATTCAATAGGGATGATAAAAAATTAACGATCTTAGCTTGAGATTTACTCAAAGCAATCGGTAATCTTTTCAGATATTTTATTAGCCATCTTTGTCCGGCAAAGGTGATGACAGTAGCACCTACAATCACCAATAAAAATAGGATTTTTCTAGGAATTGCCCAAAGGTCTCCAAAAAATGTTTGAAAAGCGGCAAAATAAAAGGATTCGTTAGGAAGACTCAGAGTCGTAACTTCGAGGTAAAAAAAGCTAAAGTATGCCCAGCGATAAATCCAGCCGGTAAAGTAAAGAGCAGCAGCTAATAAAACCAATACACTAATTAGTTTACCGAGAGGATTAAATTCTGAGGAATTGTCGGGATCAGTCATGACAAACTGCTTGGAATGATTCGAGTGAAAAAGGAGATGTTAAAATTCTATCATCTCTTATTTATTTCGATATTGAGGGGTTAAGTCGGATGATGAAAGCTATTTTGCGGGGGAGTATTTTCTCTTTGCTGTTGCTGGGAGTAGCAAGCGATAGGCGGTTAGAATGGCTTCAGGGTTCTGTCCGCAGTCAGGAAACGGCGTTAGAGGTGGCTGTACCGGATAAGGCGACGGTGGTACTCAAGCGGGGAAATCCTCTGACGGGACGGTTAACAGCTTTTAATCAGGCAAGTTTGAGACTGTCGGCGGGGGGTTATTCAGAAACAGTTCCTCTGAATCAAATTAAATCGATAGAATTTGAAGGAGATGTCTGGATTGAGGGTGAACGTCTTCCTTCCCGTATCCGAGGTTATGTTAAACCTTGGCCTGGAGTTCCTGTCACAGCTTTCAGGTTACAAAATCCTCCCCAGTCGGCTAAAGTCAACTTAAATAGGGTATTAACACCTGAAGAATTACGAAAGCTACTTAATATCAAAGACAAGGTTCATGTACTATCTAAAATTAGTTTTGACTCACCTCAAAAAATGACTTTAGAAGCCTTCACTATGCCCAAAAAATAACTTATGTTTATTCCCCGTCTTAAGATTTTTGGTAAATTAGCAATCCCTGTGATCATCTTAATGATGGTTTCATCGTGTTCCACTGAGCCAAAAAGCCGCAGTCAAGTCACTCCTGTTCCGCAAAATTCGCTTAATACTCAACAGCAGCAAAGAATCGCCTTAGTGATTGGCAATGCAAATTACCAAGTTGGTAAGCTTGATACGCCGCTTAATGATGCCACAGATATGGCTAATGCTTTGAAGGAATTAGGTTTTGAGGTAATTTTGCTTAAGGATTCTTCTAAACGACAAATGGATGAGGCTCTCGATCAGTTTTTCACTCGAATTAATCAAGGTTACGTCGGTTTATTTTATTATGCAGGTCATGGAATGGAGGTAGAAGGAGAGAATTATCTCATTCCTGTTAATGCTCAGATTAAAGCTGAAAAAGATATTCAATATGAGTCAATGCCTTTTGGGAAAATACTAGGAAGAATGGAAGATGCGGGTAATCGAATTAATATTGTAATCTTAGATGCTTGTCGAGATAATCCTTTTCGTAAATTGTGGCGTTCATCTAGCAGGGGATTAACAGCACCAGTACAAGCAGCATCAGGAACTTTAATTGCTTTTGCTACTGCGCCAGGAAAAGTAGCTAGTGATGGTACTGGACGTAATGGGTTATTTACTTCTTATTTATTGAAATATATTAAAACTCCCAATATAGAAGTGGATTTAATGCTGCGAAAAGTACGCTCTGATGTTGCCCAAAATACCAATGATTATCAAGTTCCTTGGACTTCATCTTCTTTAATAGGAGAATTTTCTTTTAATCAAAAAACTGAAACAACCTCTCCTATTGTGACTAGCCCACCTGTTCCTAACCCTAGCTCATCTATTGCTGCTGTACCAACGCCAAAACCGACTCCTTCACCTATTCTCAGCCAGCCAGGAACTACCCTCATCTCTAGGTCAACAGGAGTGAATTATACCAATCTGCGAGACCTACTAGCAGCAGGGAAATGGAAAGAAGCAGATGAGGAAACAACTAGGGCGATGCTTCAAGCTGCTAAGAGGGAAGAGGAAGGGTGGTTCAGATATGAAGATATTGATAACTTTTCCTGTGAAGATTTACGCATCATTGACCAGCTTTGGGTGTCAGCTAGTCAGGGTAAATTCGGCTTCAGCGTTCAGAAAGAAATCTATGAGAGTCTCGGTGGCACGAGAGAGTATAATGAGGAAGTGTGGAACAAGTTCGGCGATCGCGTCGGATGGAGAAAAGGAGGTAGTTGGTTGTACTACTCAGAGCTAACCTTTAAATTGACAGCCCCCAAAGCGCACCTCCCGAGACAGCCCCTTAGGACACTTGCACGTTGGGTTTTGGTGAGTTGGATCGGGTGGGGACGTGTTTGTAGGTCGAGGTAGACTCTTCTCTCGTGCAAAAGCTTGTAACCTGTAGGATATAACGATCTCAGGTCTTTTATCAAGTCTAATTTTAGGGGGTTTGCTCACGAAAACATCAGCTTTTGGGGAACTCGATACTTAACGATGTTGATGTCTATTATCGCGGAATTTCTAAGTTTAATTTAGGAGATAAACAAGGGGCGATCGCATAATTCTTTTCAACGAGGTTATGAGCTATCCAGCAATTCGATACCCATCACCATCACCTGATTACATTTATTGATTTTTCATCGCATACTATTTCAAAAGAAACGTGCCAAAGACAAAAATCATCTTTTATCAAGAAGCAGAAGGCATCTCACCCGTTGTTGAGTGGCTTCAGAAATTACTCAAAACTGATAAAAAAGGATTTGCCAAATGTATAACCAAAATCGAACAACTTGCCGCACAAGGTCATGAACTGCGCCGCCCTGCTGCCGATTATCTCAGAAATGAGATCTGGGAGGTTAGAGCCAAACAGGGAACCATACAATATCGAATCCTCTATTTTTATCATGGTCAAAATATAGCAATTATTGGTCATGCTCTTATCAAAAAAACTTCCGCCGTTCCCTCACAAGACATCGAGAGAATTATCCAAAGAAAAGCACAATTTAAACAAAATCCAGAACTTCATACTTATCAAGGAGAAATAAACAATGCCTAAAACCACAGATGCCGTAAAAATCATTCACCAAATGATTGCAGATGATCCCACAATCAAAGAACAAATTGCCCTAGAATTCCTCAACTCAGAAATCGCACAATTGATTTATGACGCTCGTATGAATGCTGGATTAACTCAACAACAACTAGCCGACCTAATCCATGTTGAGCAATCCGTTATTGAAGATCTAGAAGACGCTGACTATCAAGACAATCCCCTAATAATGCTACAAAAAATTGCCACTGCCCTTAATCAACGAGTCAAAATGAGCCTTGTTAGTAGCTTGTAGGGTGCGTGTTTGCGCGTATTTAAAGGAGATTTGTTAATAATTAAACTATGATCGCGCCGTAACGCAGCATCTTAAGAAAATTGGTGTGTTACGCTATCACTAACGCACCCGACAAGAGCCACCACTGTGTCTGGAGTGGTTTTTATTATGATTATTTAACTGCTACCGAATATCCCCCCCGCAGTAATCTCTCCCTAGTAACAGGTTTCTAGTTCCTGTTTGATATTCAGGCAGAATGAATGATATAATTGGTGCGTGGGGCGTGGCTCTCTCGTTTAAAAGCTTGTTACCTGTAAAATATAACAATCTCAGGTCTTTTGTCAAGTCTAATTTTAGGGGTTTTGCTCACGGAAACATCAGCTTTTGGGGAACTCGATACTTGACACTATTTAATTTATCATTTGTTAGAAAACTCACATATATAAAAGCTTTAATATGCCAAAAATACAACTTATTTTTTACCAAGATGAAAGAGGTAATATACCAATTATAGAATGGCTTGATAGTCTTCCTGGCAAAGCTCAAAACAAATGCTTTATCAAATTACAAAGACTGGCAGAACTAGGATATGAATTACGCAGACCAGAAGCAGACTTTTTGCGGGACAAAATTTATGAATTGAGAGTTAATTTTAAAGGAATAAATTATAGAATTCTTTATTTCTTTTATAAAAACAAAGCTGTGGTCATTTCTCATGGTATAATTAAAGAAAAAGAAGTTCTACCACTGGAAATCGAGCAAGCAATTAAAAACAAAGCTAAATTTGAAAAAAATCCCGAATTACACACCTATTTTCAGGAGTTGATATGAATACACACCAAACGACAGCCGATGGCTTACAAATTCTTTACCAACGTTATTATGCTAATAATCCAGAACGTCAATTAGAATTAGAAAAGGCTCGTATTGATGACGAAGTAGCCAGAAAAATATTTAAGATTAAGGAAACACATCATCTTTCAACAAAAGCTTTAGCAGAATTAATTAATACTGATGAATCTATTATTGAAGCCTTAGAAAATGCTGACTATGAAGGAAACTCTTTTTTGTTGCTAAATCTCATCGCTACAGCCCTAAAAATAAAGGTTAAATTTGAATTAGTTTCAGCCTAATTGTTTCAGTAATAAGATTTGACATTTCCCCGACCCGCTCCACCTCCTCAAGGAGGGGAAATCAAGGATATAATAGTATTAAGCTGTAGCGCATTTAAACTGGGTATTAGGATGTTATAAAGCAAACTGCGAAACTCACTCTCTCCCTGCTCCCCCGCAACCTCAAATACCAATTTAAATGATGAACAGCTTATCTCCCTAAATCATCGCAGCCAATTTTCTACGGTTAATCTCTGAACTCTCAGCATATCTGAGTCATCAGAAATGAGGATGAGATTATGGCTAATAGCTGTTGCTGCAATGAGAATATCAGCCATTTGTATGGGGGTTCCTTTGCGCCTTAAATCAGCACAAATTGCTGCGGCTTCATGGACAATTTCCATTGTATCTAATAACAATACTCTTAAATCAGTGCGGCACAAATCCTGAAATCTTGCTAACTTATTCGTTGCTTTAACTGCTAATAATCCAGCCTCAGTTTCTAAATAGGTAATACAGCTTATAAAAACATCATTTCCTTGTAGTCTTACTTCACTTAATTTCTCAACAACTACTTGGTTGTCTTTGAGAATAGCTGTGACGATGTTAGTATCGAGTAGATAACCCACGACTATTTAATATTTTTGTCTAAAACTTGCGATCACTGCGTCAAACTCTGCCATTTGTTCCGCAGTTAAATCCTTCAGCATTCCCGCCATTGCTTGTACTCCCAAAACTTGCCTAATTTTCTGAGTTAGATTTTCATCGGACATCATTTCTAATTCTGAAGAAGAAAAATTTTGGCTTAGTAACTTCATTAAATACGCAACCATTTCGTCTCTATTTAAATCTTCTAATAAGCTCTCATTCTTGATAAAATAATCAATAATTGAGGCGACGCGATGAACGAGCCTAGCCTGAATTTTATCCTCGACCAGATCTGATTGAATAGAGAGTTGAGACATCTTTTCCTCCTTGAGACTGGTGTAGTGAGTTTTTTTAGTTATTATAACAATTTTCTCTCGCACTGCTAAATCGGCACTCGCACCGATACTGTCACTACTAGGGAGTGATACCATCGTTAATCTTCATCTCTCAACCAATAACCCCCGCAGCAATCTTTGTCAATCTGGTAATCACCATTTAATTGATCCCCGTAATATGTTGTAAAATCGTATCTAATTTTTGGTTAATCTCATCACGAAACTCTTCAAAATTCGATTGAAGCCGATCAACTTTATCTTCAAGATGATCAATTTCCTCATAGATCCGATCAAAACTCCGGTTTAGCTCTCTTCCTGTCACTTGGGTATCTTCCAGACGCTCCAGGCGCCGATTAAGACTCCTCAATTGACGCTCCACTTCATAATTTTTATCGTTCGGTTCCTGAGCTTGTGGCATAGGGAAAATCGTTGAATGAGAATGTCTTAACTCAATTATATGTTAACTTATTGACTAAATAAAGGATTCTACTTCTCTTAAATCAAGCTTTTAGGGTGTGTTAGGCGCGTATTTAAAGGAAATTTGTTAATAATTAAATTATGATCGCGCCGTGACGCACCATCTTAATTTGTAGGGTGCGTTAATGTTCTCGGTTCTTCTCTTTTTTTCACCTAACAGCTGGTCGATTTTTTTGAGAAAATTGAGTTAATAATCTCTAGGTTGAGTTAAGGTTTGTAGTTGCGCTTTAGCACCAAGTTCTAGGTAAAATCGGGCTAGAGCATCGACATTGCTTGTATTCCCAAGACTTGCCTGACTTGCCCTTACTGTTCTTTGTGGCGAGAAAAAGCCAGATCAGCAGTCTCGATCACCTTTAATAGCTGTTCAATGCGGTTTTCCGTTGGGGGAGCCAAACAGGGAAAAACGGCTAAACCGGGGATTTGATTGGCCACCTCGGTGACAGCCACATCAAGGGTGACTAGGGGTAAATTAGCGAGGGTTTCCGACTGGCTCAAGGTTTGCAGATAAGAGTATAAATCTTCTGCGATCGAACTATCAATTAAGATAGCGTCCACCTCCCAGACAGTGGCTAAAAGTTCCGCCTGTTCGCAACTATCGGCCTCGATAAAACGATAATTCTCCCGGACTAATTGATTATTCCAAATCCAGCTAAAGGAAGATAAATCGGAGAAATTGGGGGCATAATGACCGTGTAAACGCAGCAGAGTCGGAGCAGTGCGCCGTTTGCGGCTAGGAACAGGGGAAACGGTCAGATTTAGGCAAGCTTGCAGGGCAGCCGAGGTGATTGGTGGAACCAGAAAACTATCGGCCCCTTGCTGTTGACTGCGGTTGCGCTCGGAATCGGCGGCGGTGACAATAACTTTTATATCTTTGGTTTGGGGATGGGATTTCAGCAGCGTTAACACATCCCAACCGGACAAGAGGGGTAGATTGGGATTGAGAAAAACACAACGGGGTTTTAACTGCCGGGCTTTTTCGATCGCCTCAGTGCCGCTACGGGCGATAATGGCTTTTAATCCCAATTCACTCAAGCGATCGACAAACTGTTCGATCACTTGGGGATTAGCTTCCACCACCAACACCAGACGCTGGGGAGTAGCGGACTCCTGCTCGGCACCTTGGGGATGAACCGGCAGTAGTAAAGTAAATTCACTACCTTCCTGGGCCCTGGAGACAAAGGATAGATCGCCACCGTGACAGCGTGCTAATTTTTGGCTGAGGACTAAACCTAAACCTGCGCCCTCAAATTGACGGGTGAAAGGACTTTCTAGCTGTTGGAATTTCTGAAAAATCAGATGCTGGGATTCTTCTGGAATACCGATCCCCGTGTCCCAGACGGTAAAAGCCAGCCAATTTTCCCAACGATTGACTTTAATGCCCAAATTACCGCCATCAACGGTAAATTTTACCGCATTATCTAACAAATGCACTAACATCTGTTGTAAACGGGCCTCATCGGCCAGAACATAGTCTAACCCCGATTCGATGTCAAGACGATAGCTGCTGGGGAGATCGAGACGTTGGGGATGCTTATCGACGATGATATCGTACACCCGTTGACAGAGGCGATCGATTTTGACTCTAGATAAAGTTAATTGTAGTTGTCCTGTCTCTAGGCGGGTTAAATCGAGGAGATCATTAACCAAAGCCATCAACTGACGACCGCTGCGATAGATTAAATCGGCATATTTGGACTGTCGGGGGTTAAGTTCACCGATTTTTTGTTCCCGCAGCAGATTGGAGAGACCGATAACAGCGGTGAGGGGCGATTTAAACTCATGGCTAACACAGGCGAGAAATTCATCCTTAAGACGATTTAAATGGACTAGATCGGCATTTTTAACCGCTAATTCCTGACAATATTGCTGTTGTTCGGTGATATCGGTGGCTAACAGTAACCACAGTTCTGAAGCTTTCTCGATCAAAGGATAATTATCCGCCCAATTTAACGGCACGGATAACAGGCGCCAAGTCTTGGTTAAACCCGATGTCACTGTTTCTAGACGCTGGGGAAACAGGGGGGGAGTGGGGGATGGGAGGGTTAGGGGGTCATTAACCAAAGCAAAGGGAGATTTATCAATATTAGCGGGGAAAGCTGCCCCGATTTGTTGACACCAAGCCTGATTTTGGTATAAAATCCCTGCTTCTGGACTGTAGAGCAGCAGCGGCAGCGGTAATTGTTCCAGAAATTCCAGAGGATGATCGCTGCGGGGGCGGGGGATGCGATCGCTGATGCGGAGCCGCGGGGGGGGATCATCGAGAATCGAACGCCCGAGACAAAATTGGAGAAGTTTGCCCGTGTCTAAGCGTCCTAACAGTTTCCCCTGAGCATCGACTAAAATAGGGGCTTTTGCGATCGCTTCTGCCGTCAGGGTGGCCAGAAATTCACTCACGGCCATGCGCGAGTTAAGAGGGATAATTGGACGCAGCCAACCGCTCAGATCCAGACAGTTGGGGGAGGGGTTTCTGGTTTCGGGGTACTGCTGTTGATAGAGGAGGTAAGCGATCAGGGCTTGACTCTCAATCAGTCCTAGGGGACAATACCTCTCATCCACCACCACGATCACTTCCGGATTGCCGATGTTAATTAAATCTAAAAGACTAGCCCTGTCAACAATTAATTCACAGGTAGTGACGGATTGATTAAAGTGATGGAGACTGAGGGTAACGCTAGGCATGGGGATAATTGGAGGGGCGGTGGCGGTAACTTTAGGGCATAATTAGGGTTTGCGGCAAAAAGTTTTTCGGTGGGGGCAGGGTGTAGGGTCTAGGGTATAGGGTTTTACCGATTTTCAGGTGGTCAATTACCTAATTTTCAGGGCAAAAGTCCCTGAATTTTCCCCCTGATCACTCCCATCCCCGGCACTTTTGGATTTCAAAAAGGTCTAAAAGTCTTATCCAACAAGGTTTTTAGATTTATTCAGCCAGCCCTAATTAACAAACTGATGGCCAAACTATTAGTCGTCCTAGAACTTGAATTTACCTTGATTATGACGCTCGCTCATCTAGAGAACCGCTCCATTGATTACAATTAACTACGATACCTACTGCCAAAAAGCAAAGTTAACCTTTAACTTCCCTTAGCTGATGGCGGGGGGTTGTCTTCTCAACAGAGAAAGCCTAACCTATTGTTTGTCAATTTCTATCTACCTTGCGGGTGAGAAAACGTTGCCTCCGAGACTGACTATTTATGCTTTTGTCCCAACGGACTCACCCTTGACGGGGGTGAGTTCACCTCTGGGGCTGGTTAATTCTTTGACGGCTTTATTGGCTAATGAACGGTATAATCTAACCCTGGGGTCATCTTCTAGCGAACTATTGGCTAATATCGAGGCAGAGAAGGAAAAAATCGATTGTTTGCTGGTGGTCTTTCATCCTTCCCTACAGCCGACTTTTAATCAACTCTACGAAGGGGGGATTTTACTGCCAGTAGTGATCATTGTCGCTGACAAGAACATCGCTCCTGAGATGAATGACTCTCCCACCTGTCTCTATCATAGTGCCGAATTACAAATCACCGTCAAGGAATTAGACAGCATCACCTCGGTCATCGACCAAGCGATCGCTCGATTTCTCCATTTAGCTCCTAATTGCTCTTTTTCCGAGCGTACTACGATTGTTAACCAACCGAATCCCGTGGAAAATAATCACAGTTTTCTCCTCCTACAACAGCGCCGTTTAGCAGAAAAATTAAAAGAAAGACTCGGCTATTTAGGTGTTTACTACAAACGCAACCCGCAGCTATTCTATCGCAATCTTGCCCCGGAGGAAAAAAAAGAATTACTGCGGGAATTAAGAAGAGATTATCGGGAGATTATTTTAAATTACTTCCAACAGGATTATCCGATTAATCAAGCGATCGATGAGTTGGTTAATAATGTCTTTTTTACCGATCTCTCAGTGTCGCAAATTCTGGAAATTCATATAGAGTTAATGGACGAATTTTCCCAACAGTTAAAATTAGAAGGCAGAAGTGAGGAGATTCTCCTAGATTATCGTCTCGCTCTCATTGATATCCTTGCTCACTTGGGGGAAATGTACCGTCGTTCCATACCTCGCGAGGATATCCCTTATGATTTATTATTGGGAATAGACTAAAATCTCCCCCATAAATAACAATAAACTCGTATCCCCAGCCCCTTTGATCTTAACCTATGAGCGTCTTTAAAAAAACCTATGTTTTAAAACTGTACGTCGCCGGCAATACCCCCAACTCCGTGCGTGCCTTAAAAACCCTGAAAAATATCCTAGAAGAGGAATTTCAGGGAGTGTATGCGCTCAAGGTGATTGACGTGCTGAAAAACCCGCAACTAGCGGAGGAAGACAAGATTCTCGCTACTCCTACCCTTGCGAAAGTCCTCCCTCCCCCGGTGCGGAAAATTATTGGTGATTTGTCCGATCGAGAGAAGGTTCTGATCGGTTTAGACTTACTATACGAGGAAATTCGTGAACGAGAAAATGATAGCTAGGTCTTTGTCCATAGTTGATTAGACGGGTTATATTGATTGAAGAAGAAATGATCGGGGCTTAATATAGTACCTCTATGGGAAAGTCAAGAGTCAATGGAAATCGAGATAGTGTAAAGTGTTTAGTCAGGCTTGATATGTTTCTGTGGAAAAATTAGATAAAAATCCTACTCTTTAAATACTCGCTGGATAAATAATGACTCAATCTAACTCTAATAGCCAATCGAATCCACCGATTAAACCGAAAGGTGTTCGCAAAATTAGAACCCTAATTGAAGGTTTTGATGAGATCACTCACGGTGGTTTACCCATGGGGAGAACTACCTTAGTTAGTGGCACTTCTGGCACGGGAAAAACCCTGCTTGCCGTGCAATTTCTCTACCATGGGATCAAGTATTTTGACTATCCGGGTCTGTTTGTTACTTTTGAAGAATCTCCCACCGATATCATTCAAAATGCCTATAGTTTTGGTTGGGATTTAGAAGAATTAATTGACCAGGGTAAATTATTTATTCTCGATGCTTCCCCGGATCCGGAAGGTCAAGAGGTGGTGGGTAGTTTTGATCTTTCGGCCTTAATCGAGCGCATTCAATACGCAATTACCAAATATAAAGCCAAACTGGTATCAATTGACTCTGTAACTGCCGTTTTTCAGCAGTACGAAGCGGCATCAGTGGTGCGGCGAGAAATTTTTCGGCTCGTGGCCCGGTTAAAATTATTAGAAGTGACTTCAATTATGACCACGGAACGTATCGAAGAATACGGAGCGGTGGCCCGTTTTGGTGTAGAGGAATTTGTCTCTGATAATGTGGTAATTATGCGGAACGTGCTAGAGGGAGAAAGGCGACGCAGAACCGCAGAAATCCTCAAATTACGGGGAACAACCCACATGAAGGGGGAATATCCCTTTACTATCACCAATGATGGCATTAATATCTTCCCCCTCGGTGCGATGCGTTTAACTCAGCGCTCTTCTAATGTCCGCATTTCTTCGGGAGTAAAAACCCTTGATGATATGTGTGGAGGCGGTTTTTTCAAGGATTCGATTATTTTGGCCACAGGAGCAACAGGTACGGGTAAAACTCTCTTAGTCAGTAAATTTCTGGAAGAAGGCTGTAGGCGCGGTGAGCGGGCGATTTTGTTCGCTTATGAAGAATCTCGCGCTCAATTGTCCCGAAATGCTTCTTCTTGGGGGATCGATTTTGAGGAGATGGAACGCAAGGGATTATTAAAATTGTTGTGTTCTTACCCGGAATCGGCGGGATTGGAAGACCATTTACAGATGATTAAGTCGGAAATCTCGGAATTTAAACCCTCCCGCATTGCCATCGATTCTCTATCGGCGCTCGCTCGCGGGGTGACAAATAATGCTTTTCGGCAATTTGTGATCGGGGTGACAGGATACGCCAAACAGGAGGAAATTACGGGATTTTTCACCAATACCACCGACCAATTTATGGGAGCGCACTCGATCACTGAATCCCATATTTCTACGATTACCGACACGATTTTAATGTTGCAGTATGTGGAAATTCGTGGCGAAATGTCGCGAGCGATTAACGTCTTTAAGATGCGCGGTTCTTGGCACGATAAAGGGATTCGTGAATATACTATCAGTCAGGATGGGGCGGATATCAAGGATTCTTTCCGCAATTACGAGCGGATTATTAGTGGTTCTCCGACTAAAATTAGCGTCGATGAAAAGAGTGAATTATCGCGGATTGTTCGCAATGTGCGCGAAAAATTACAGGATGAATAATCGGGAGTTGACTGATGGAGATTATTTTGAAGAGCGATCGGGTAAAGTCGGTCTTAGGGAAAATAACCACCAGATCAACAAACCTAAGCTAATCCAGAGAATATCTTTAACCAGGCGAATTTTTAAAAACTGTGCTTTCTAGATTTTTTGTCCTCAATCCAGACTTTTGGGGGGTTCTACCCCCCAAACCCCCCGTTGGGGGCGTGGCGCCGCCCCCAAACCCCCCGTTGGGGGCGTGGCGCCGCCCCCAAACCCCCGCGCATTAGCTTTTCGGTGGGATGCTTACACGCAGTTGTTCATATATTTGTACTAATTTAAAAGTTACTGATAATACTAAATCTGGTTATTAAAGACTGATTATTTATTCCCCTTTTTGCATGAGTACATGAGTACGTGAGTGCCTCTCCTGATATGTTACCTATACTCAACGGATTTAGTATGATTGAGATTATTTTGAAGAGCGATCGGGTAAAGTCGGTCTTAGGGAAAATAACCACCAGATCAATAAACCTAATATAATCCAGAGAATATCTTTAACCCGGCGAATTACAGAAATCGCTAAACCTAATTCTAGACTGCCGGTTAAGGAAGCACCCAGCAGCACTAAAGAACCTTCTAAAGTACCGATATTAGCGGGAATAAAAAAGGTTCCAGCGCGTACCAATTGGGCAACAGAATCAAATAACCAAGCATCGGCAAAAGTGATCGGATGTTGGAGAAATTGCATTAAAACATAAATTTCTAAAACTCCGAGGGGCCAATTGAGAAAACCGACGATCAAGCCATTTCTAAATAGGGGCAGATTCCGGTAAAATTCTCCTAAACGATCATCGACACTGCGAAGATTTTCTAAAGGTTTGGCTAGGCGATCGCCTAAAAAAGAATGACCTAATCGATTAACTATTCTGGAGGATAAACGGAATCGCTGAATCAAGAAAAATATCAGAATACAACTGGAGAATATAGCGAGACTTAATCCAGTAAAAGTTTTAAAAGAATTAGAAAATTTTGGGGAAGCTAGGAGCAGAAAAAAACCGATAATTGCAAAGAAGACAAGGGAAGCAGTATTTAACGTTTTTGTCAGAATAATCGAGGCACTGGTTTCTTTATAGCTAATCTGATAGTGAGTTTTTAACATCACTGCTTTAAAACCTTCTCCTCCCAACGAAGCGAAGGGAGTCACGCGATTAAAGGCTGCCCCTACCATGTAAATTAATAATAGGCGAATTGTCCATCTAGGTTGGATAGGAATACTTTTAAAAGTTAGTTGCCAAGTAAAAACATCGGTGAGGAATTCTAGGAAGTAAAAAATAATCACTAATGTCATTCCCCACCAACCGACTAGGGTGATTTGTTGCCAAACTTCTTGCAGATTTGTTTGGCGCAAAATTACCCCTAGTAAAACAAAACCTAAACCCAGAAAAATAAATTTAAGATATTTCATATTAAATTATGAGTTATGAGTTACGACTGATAACTGATAACTGATAACTGATAACTGAAAAAGCTGATAACTAAAAATAATTCCAACGTTGAATAAATGGCAGCCAATGAGATTCGACTAACTCGATCGCTTTTGGTTCTGGGGGATAATTATTTTTTTTATATCCTTGCAGACTGGCGATATATTTCTCAAAGCGAGGCATAGCTATTTTTAAGTCGGGAAGTTGCAGTTGATCGTAGATTTTCTCGATTTGTGCTAGGGGGTCTTTTTCTAAATCCTCAAAACGAATTTCTACAAAACTATCGGCGGGTAAATCGGCACTATCTCCCAGGAGAGAATTAAGCATTGGGGGATAACTTTTCAGAATCGCTTGCTCGATGACATCAATAGATAAATTATCGTAGGGTTGCAGTGCTAGTTCCGGTAGGATGCGGGTGAAAAAGTGGCGGGTTGAGGGAAAAACTAGATAGGGATTGCGGTAGATATGAATAAATTTAGCATCGGGCCAGATAGCTCGCAATCTGGCGATGTGTGCCGTATAAACGGGGTTTTTGAGTAGTAATTGTTTGCCTTTTTGGTGGATGGAAACTTTTTTTAATAGATGAGTATGCCAACGTTGCCAATTGGCGATTTCTTTCTCGCTGCAGCCTTGAAAAAAAACCCCTCGCTCGAAATGGTACTGAAAACGTTGGGGAAAGTATAAACCATGGTAGTAGGAAAGGGGGATCATGCTGGCCAGGGCGATCGAGTCTTCTTGGGGTGAATTGGGAGTAACAGCGACGTTATCCACATGGCGATCACTAGGTAGGGCCAATTCTAGCAGCGGTTGAAATAAGCGGACGATACCGAGGATATCCCAGGGTAATCCCACCGCTAGGGGTGAAATATAGCCAAAATGCTCCGATTGACCGAGTAAATTGTGCAAATGGGTCGTGCCGCTGCGCCAATAGCCGACAATAAAAATGGGTGCTTTTACCTGCACGCGGCGCTCATAAAACCCTGTCATTAAAATTCGTTCTAGGGTAGAAAAAGGCAGTCGCGCTAGGGTAACTGCCAGCGCCAGGGTTGCTGGGGCCAAATTGGGGCGATCGATGCCGCCATTAGTCAAAAATAAACGTAATAGGGTACTAAGATTACTACCGCAGAGGGGATGAAACAAACTGGACATATTAACTATTTTTTGGCGGTTTTTTGGCGGATAGCTTGACTGGCCAAGGTTTTGCCGAATTCCCAAGCGGCCCCTGGGAAGCGATGTGCATCAGCGACCACATCTTTAACGGCGGTGACAAGCCAACGGCAATCCTCATCGGAGAGGGTGAGGGGGGGGATAAACTTGATGATATTCATGCCGTGGCCGGAAACCTGGGAGAGGATTTGATGACGGGTAAAGAGGGGAACGACGATTAACTGGGAAAATAGCCCTTTATTGGCGGTTTCTAGCATTTTCCAGGCGGCTTTTAGTGACCAACTGCTCGGCTCGGCAAATTCCAAGGCGATCATCATACCCAATCCCCGCACTTCCTGCAAACATTCGTACTGATCTACGAGGGGCTGCAGTTCTGCGATAATTTGTTGACCGATCAAAGCCGATCGCTCGACTAATTTTTCCTCCTCAATCACCTGTAAAGTGGCAATACCGGCGGCCATGGCCAGATTATTTTTACCAAAAGTGCTACCGTGAACCACAGAACGATCCATGCGATCGAATACTTTATCAAAGATCCAGCGACGACAGAGAACCGCTCCCACTGGCACAAAACCACCCGAAAGAGCCTTGGCAACACATAAAATGTCCGGTTCTACCCCCCAATGTTCCACTGCCCAAATTTTGCCGGTCCGGCCCAAACCGGTCTGCACTTCATCGGCTACAAAAAGAGTGCCATAACGACGACAAAGGGCCGCTGCCGCCGGGAGATAGTTCGGTTCGGGAATTCTCACCCCGTGACCTTGGATCGGTTCGGTAATAAAAGCCGCTACGTCTTGGTTAATTAGAGCTTTTTCGAGTGCGGTCAGATCGCCGAAGGGTATTTCCTTAAAATCGGCGACAAATGGTCCAAATCCCTCACGATAATGGTGATCGCCGGTGGCGGAAAGGGAACCCATGGTTAACCCGTGGTAGCCTCCCTGACAGTAAACAATTTGGCTGCGTCCGGTGGCGTAGCGGCTGAATTTAATGGCGGCCTCGACGGTTTCTGTGCCGGAATTAGCAAAGAAAACTCGTTCTAATCCGGGAGGGGCGATCGCTGCTAACCGTTCCGCCAGCAATCCCGCTAGGATAGAAGCATCCAATTGGACTAAATTGGGCAATGCTGCCGTCAATACTTCTTGTAAAGTTTGCACGATCTTGGGGTGATTGCGTCCGAGGGCGAAAACACCAAAACCACTCAGTAAGTCCAGATACTTTTCCCCGTGATTGTCGAATAGGTACGGACCTTCAGCTTTAACGTAGTGGCGATCGTAGCCGATCGTTTTTAGTACCCTAACCATCTGGGGGTTTAGGTATTGTTCGTGGAGGGCAAAGTTCTCTTCTAGTCTTTTTTCTATCAGTTCTAAAATGCTCATAAATTCCAGATTTGATGACTGAAAAAATATTTTTCAAACACCTCAAAACCGATTATGTTGACAGCACATTATCATATTTTTTGGTTATTTAATATTATAAATTATTGAATGTATTTTGTCAAGTATTTAAGAACTTATCTAGGACAATTAAACTAATTCACTCTTGTTGGCTAAAGGTTCAAGCGACTTTTAGATAATTTATTAGTCAGTTTTTATATGGTTGGGGCGCAAGCGATGCGCCCAAAATGTAATATCAGTAAACTGTTTACTGTTCACTGATAACTGATTACTGATAACTGATTACTGATAGCTATAAAAAAACCGACCAACAAGAGAGAATTCCTGTCAGTCAGTCGGTGATGATAGGCTGAATTTTAGTCAGCTTTATTTCTTAGCGGGGGCAGCCTTAACGAGTTCCAATTCACTTTCAGCGAAGTTATTGGTATTCAGTCCACCAGCGCTACCACTAAAACCGTGGTAGTTAACAGTTTTAAAACGGACGATAACGGGATAGAGGATACCACTTTTATCAACACTGGCTACGGTTCCTACATCGTTGTACCAGTAAGACTCTTTCCGTTTGACTCTAACTTCGGCTCCGCGTTCGATTCCAGGCATAGCTGTTGTTTTTTTTTAGGGTTTAGTTAACAGGTTACAATCAGAGCGAGTTTGCCGAAAGGGTTTTTACTTTAAGTTTTATTGCAAATCTTGCCACTCCACTGCCACGAAATGCCCCGAACGTCCCCATAGGTCTGCCTTTGGTGCAATGTTAACGATTGTTAAGTTAAAGGGAATAGCCGTAGTCAGGTATTTTTGGGCCGACATTCCCACATCTGGCCCGATTTGAAAAGCGGTGGCAGTGGCTAAACCTAAGCCTAATAACTGAGAAATCGGACCTCTGGGGAAGATAAGATGAGTCCCTAAGACGAAGCCAGCGGTTAAGGCTAAAGTTACCGATAAATTGGTGCCACAACGCGGATGTAATGCCAATTGCCCCTCGCCATTTTTGAGACGACGGAGCGCCTGTTTGGCCGCAATTTGCAGTTCATTTGTATTAATCTGTCCGTAGAGATAAAAACCCCTATCGGTGGACAGTCCCCCCAGGGCCTCGTTATCTGCGGGGGAATGGTCAAAAGGCGATTGACGACGGGCAGCCATTTCGCTTAATACCCAGACGGTGGCGTGTTCCAAGGCGTGAACCTGTCGCAGGGTGAGAAATTCTTTGACACCGGGGATAAAGCCGATTTGTGCCAGTAAATCGCTGTCTTGCTGGGGCGAGGGGTTAAACCAGTCAAAAGAGGGGTTAGAAGGGCTACTAGAGGTCATAAAGTTGCGCTAGGGCGAGTTTTTTCGAGGAATATGAGGGTGCTATCGGGTTGCAAGGCGGTATCCCAGTCGGTGTCTTTAATGGGAATTGACCAGGGTGGTTTCGACAAAAAAGGGAAAATCTGACCACCGGGGAACTGCTGCTAGTTCTTGCTTTGGGTAAGAAGCGAAAGGATTTCAGTTATCTCGATTGCTAGTCTTGGTCATAAAAACTGTAGTCAATTAGCTGTCTAAATAGGCGTTAATGATAGCGAGAGCCACTAAGGGAGCGGTAATTGTTCTCAAAATGCGTTTTCCCAGTGATACAGGTAGAAAATCAGCGGCGATTGCTTGTTCTATTTCTGCCTCCGTCCATCCCCCTTCCGGTCCGATGGCCATGGTTATCTCGGTTGATGTTTGCAATTGAGAAAGTAGCGGGGCCACTGTTCTACGCGTAACACCAATATAACAAGTTGTCTGTGGGTTAGCTCCCCGCTTAAGGATGGCTAAAAATGGCTGTGGTTCTTCGATTATGGGAATAATCTGTCTTTCTGATTGTTCTACAGCTTCCCGGGCAATTTTTCGCCAACGGTCAATTTTTTGAGGACTAGGATTAACTAAACCGCGTTCTGTCAGCAGCGGGATAATCCGATAAACTCCTAATTCGGTGGCAGCGCGAACGATATCATCAAAGCCATTTTTGGGAATTGCTACCATTAAATTCACTTGTACTGGTAGTTCGCTAGTTTCGTTTATCGCTTCTAAAAGATGGGCAGAATTATCAATTATTTCCGCTAACCACGCTTGTCCTTGTCCATTTAGGGCAATAAAACGGTCATGGGATTTTAAACGAACAACTTTTTTAAGATAATGACTTTGTTCGGGTGTTAAGGCAATTAACCCGTTTTCTAGGGTGTTAAAATCAAGAAGAAGACGGTAATACAAGGCGGTTTATTCTATATTGCTATCATGTTCAGAATCACTGTCAGCTATCTATTTTAGCTTTTGTGGTGTTTTTGTGTAGGGTAGATTAGCCTAAAACCTTGATCATTAACAAACACGGGAATTGATTAATGAATTTACTAGGCATCGTTTTATACTCTTTTACTGGGGTGCTTTTGTTGGGGTTAGCTGTAGCTATCTGGTGGTTGGTCGATACCCTATCTTTATCCCCCACTAAACCGAAAAGAGCTACTTCTAAAAATAATCGTCAAAATTTGCCAATCAGTCAGCAGCAACTTTTCTACTTAGAAAGAGAACTTTTAACCCTCGTGAATGGAGATAAAGCTTTAGCGACTCGATTACTTTTAAGTATTAGATTGAGAAATCCCCAACGTAGTAAAAGCTGGTGTTATGAAAAAGTGATTTATGACTTAAAACGAGATCGAGGAGGAATTTAAATTGCCACTACAACAGTTAGACCTATTAGAAGAATATCACAGGGATCACCATAATCTCATTGAAAAAAATTTATCTACCTTGTTTAGATTGGTACCCGATTGGTGCGTCAGGGAAAAAGAATCGCTCGCTCTAGTTCCTTAGACAGCGATCGAGTTGTGTTATTATCACAGTTGTCTTCGGGAAATACTGACGGATTAGTGACAGTAAAATGTCTTGATGAGAGAGTTGATATAACACAAGTCAGTCCAGGAATTATCCTCGCTGCTGATGCTTCTCCTCGTCAATTTATTCAACGTCGCAGCAAAATTATCCCGGCAGCTGGTGGCCAAGAAAAAAGCAACTTGAATCGATGTCTTAACCCTTGGAGCGATAGTGAGGTAAAATTAATTGCATCGGAGATCAAAAGAGTTATTGATTTTGCCCGGGCAGCCAGCAATCAAGCTACAGTTATTAACAGATTAGTCCAAGAATTAAGTTACTATGGTCTTACCTACTCAGATCTGTTATAAAATTTCTCCTCATCAAGGTATCTATTAGCCAATAGGAATTAAGACTTGACAATACCCACTCCCCAACCCACAAAAAATTCATGGACATAACTGCTAAAATTAAAGAAATAGCCCAAAAATATGAGATACCTCCCCAACTGCTAAAGGAAGCCATGACTTTAGAAGTAGAAAAAATTACTCTAAAAAATCGGCGGCTATCACCTAAAATTGTCGAACTTATCGAAAAATATACCGACTCCTCACAATAAATAAACTCTATGACTTTGAGACTGAAACAAATTCGCTTAACTAATTGGAAATGTTACCCTAGTCAAAATATTACTTTTAACCTGCATCCCGACAGAAATATTCATATTATCTTCGGTAATAATGGCCACGGTAAAACTTCTCTGATGACAGCGATTTTATGGTGTCTCTATGGGGTAGATATTGTATCTAAAGAGACTATGAAAACCTATTTTTATAGAGGTGAGGGGGATTCTTCATCAGCAGAAGAAAAAGAAATGCGGGTAGAATTAAATTTTACTAGAAACGAGAAAAATTACTTTATCAGTCGCACAGCGAAATTAAACGTTAATGGTAGCACTTCTTCTCTCAGCTTAGAGGAAGCATTATTTTATGAAGATGGAACCATAAGAAGTAACTCTAGGGAATATATCGAAGCATTGCTTCCTAAATCTATTCGAGATTTTTTCTGTTTTGATGGCTTAAAAATTGAACAATATACCCAGATAACTCAAACTAAAGAAGCAAAAGAAGCAATTGAAAAAGTTTTGGGTATCCCGGAATTAAGAAATCTGCGCGATGATACAGAAAAAGCCTTACAAGAATTAGAAAAACGTTTAAATAAAGCAGAGGGAACCAGTCAGGAATTTACAGATAAGCTGCAACAATTGCGAGAATTAGAAGAAGAAATTGATCTGCAACAAGGTCAGCGTAAAAATGCTAAAGATGAGGAAAAAAATGCTATAGTTATCTACCAAGTCGCTCAAGAAAAAGCTGCTCAGATTGAAAGTTTACGAGAAAAATTAGAGGAAATTAATAACTTAGATAAAAAGCGTATCGGTTTACAAACTGAGTTAAATAACCTGCAAAAGTCTATTGATTCTTGGTTAAAAACAGCTTCGATACCTTTGCTGATTAACTTTGTGCAGGAAATGGCCGATGATTTGCAAGTTACTAGCTTAAAAAGCAACTATAAAACTAATTCTACAGCAATTTTTAAAGCAATACTTGACGACGAAAGCTGTCTATGTGGTCGTTGTTTAGATAAAAGTTCTCGTGATTTTATACTTCAACAAATTGCCGAACTAGAGTCCTTAGAAGTGGACAACACCACCAGAATAGAAAAAGATCAAATTAGAATTGATTTACAGGGAATTATCCGAGATAATGCCAAATTTAGCAATTATAGTCAATTGCTTTTGCAAAGAGATCTTTTAGAAGAAGAAATCGAAGAAATTAATCAAGATATGAGACAGCTAAAACAGGAAACCACGGGAATAAATCAAGACTCGGTTAGGGATATTTGGCGAAAAGTTGACGAATCGGAACAAAAAGTTAAGGAGATTGAAGAAAAGATCGAACGCTTGCAAAAGGACATTGAAATCAAAGAAAAGCAATTAGAAAATTTACGCAAAGAAGTGGAAATTTTAGCTAGTGAAAATCAAACCACATCGATGTTATCTAATCAGGTTAAAATGGCCATAGGTTTAAAAAATGCCACTAACGAATTAATCGAATGGCATATCGATAATTCTCAAAAAATGATTAATCAAGTAACCAGCGATCGCTATTTACAAGTAACCAACAAACCAGAGGAATATAAAGGAGTAGAAATCACTCCCGAATATACTTTAGGAATCCGTACCATCACGGGAAAATTATTAAATCCTGATGTCTTAAGTGCGGGAGAAAAGGAAGCTTTAGCTTTTGCTTTTATCACTGGTTTAAATCAAATAACCGATAATTGTGTTCCCCTAATTATGGATACACCTTTTGGCCATTTAGACAAAGAACATCAAAAAAATATTATTAACTCTCTCCCTAATTTAAACTCCCAAGTGATTATTTTAGCCACGGATCGCGATCTTCCCGATCCACTTTTAAATCTGCTGCTCCCCTATACTACTGATATGTTCAAAATACACCGTTTGGCTGCCGATGAAGATGCTTCCGTGATTGAAGTGATGGAGAATTACTAATGCAGAGAATCGATCCCAGTTTGAAGATTTATGCCTCGGAAACTTCCAGAAATTATCTACAGGTACTAAAAGATAATAAAACCTTTGAGCGCATGGTAGATGCTTATTTATTCGCCGCTGCTTTTGCCATTAAACAAGACTTAAGTATCTACGGAATCAATCTGAGTAATCGACAAGATTTAATTAATATTAGCCAAATCGAGCCAGAAGTTATTTTAGCTTTAACCGCAGGAATTTATATTATCTGTAAAAAGAATTCCTATCCTCAACCTAGCGATGGCAAAGAAGTTTTAGATAAGATCTGTCAATACGCAGAAGTGGGATTAAGGGAATTAAAAGAACGCTGGCAAGGCAAAGTCAGCAATCAAATCCAAGCTGACATTGAGAGAATTATCAATAATCTCTAAAATTCTCCCTATCTAACTATCTTTTTTAGGGATAACGACAAATTAGATTCTTTCCACACTGCCAAAAAAGACGGGTTCCACGCGAATAGCAACGATACTAGCTGGACGTAAAACCATATATTCCCCTTGAATATTTCTGATCGGAACATTGATAAAATCCCTGGAATCGGCTTTCGGAACTAATTCGTTACTGTACCACTTTTGAAATTCTTGGATAGTCAAAAAACGTACCTCCTCGCGATGTCCACTGCTCAAGAACAAATGTACAGCGTACTCGTCAGCTTTTCTACTCATTTTTTTAACTAATCAGATTGAATTTTTGTAATAAAGTTGCCATTAAAGGCGGAAAAGTGAGACGCAATTCGCTCAGATCCGAGAAAATTAATTTTTGGTAGCTTGGCAGGTCAAAAGCTAGTTTACCCTTTAATTCCGCCCGATTTTGATAGGTTAGCAGAATTTGTCCGCCCTGTTTACAAGCGATCGCATAACCTAATTCTACACCCACTAGGGGACTGGGCAGTAATTCCGTTTCCTTTTGGCTAATCGCCGTAGCATCGGCAATAAATAATAGACCTCCTGCAAAAGTCTTATTCAGCTACTTGATGATAGCCTAAAGCAAGTTCATAGTTGTAAATGCCAGCGATTAAATTAAATCTCAGACCAAAACGCCGTCTCCG